>Ga0105055_10006638_pt1 | contig 15781 bp, 14 predicted proteins | sample BON03_FD_78090 | JGI IMG/M metagenome (GOLD analysis project Ga0105055, IMG submission 78090) | Freshwater microbial communities from Lake Bonney liftoff mats and glacier meltwater in Antarctica - BON-03 | ecosystem: Environmental > Aquatic > Freshwater > Ice > Glacier meltwater | place: Lake...
AGCGCGTTCAAGCAGGGCCAACATTACCAGGTAAATTATCTGATTGTTCATCACAAGACGTAACACGGACAGAATTGTTTTTGGTAGAAGGGGACTCGGCTGGTGGTAGTGCTAAACAAGGTCGCGAACGTGAATTTCAAGCTATCATGCCATTACGAGGCAAGATATTAAATACCTGGGAAGTAGAGTCTGGCCAAGTATTAGCTTCACAAGAAGTGCATGATATTGCTGTCGCTATTGGGGTTGATCCCGGTTCGGATGATCTTTCAGGATTACGTTATGGCAAAGTGTGTATCTTAGCGGATGCTGATTCTGATGGTGCGCATATCGCAACCTTATTATGTGCCTTATTTGTACAACATTTCCGACCTCTAGTTGCAGCAGGTCACATCTGTGTTGCCATGCCGCCGCTGTATCGAATCGATGTTGGTAAACACGTGTTTTATGCATTGGATAACGAAGAGCAGCGGATTATTCTTCATAAAATCGAAAAAGAAAAAATAAAAGGTAAAGTGAGCATTCAGCGCTTTAAAGGCCTGGGCGAGATGAACCCTTTGCAATTACGCGAAACAACCATGGCTCCTGATACTAGAAGATTGATTCGGCTGACGATTGAAGACGGTGATGACACCATGCAGTTGATGGATAAATTGTTAGCTAAAAAACGAGCGCCGGATCGAAAAGTTTGGTTAGAAGAACAAGGCGATTTGGCGACCGTATGAACATGATAAAGAGATCTTCACCATGACATCATTAATCGATGATTTAGAACAACTTCCGGTACGCGATTTTACCGAAAAGGCCTACCTAGATTATTCCATGTACGTCATTTTGGATCGAGCATTACCGCATGTCGGTGATGGCTTGAAACCCGTTCAACGACGTATTATTTATGCCATGTCAGAATTGGGATTAAGTTCGACATCGAAGCATAAAAAATCAGCGCGTACCGTGGGTGATGTATTAGGTAAATATCATCCACATGGTGATTCAGCTTGTTACGAAGCCATGGTATTGATGGCACAACCATTCTCCTATCGCCATCCATTAGTGGATGGGCAGGGTAACTGGGGGTCGATGGATGATCCTAAATCGTTTGCGGCAATGCGTTATACCGAGTCAAAACTGACTGCATATGCTCAGACTTTATTAAGTGAATTAGGTCAAGGTACCGTCGAATGGCAGCCTAATTTTGATGGCACGATGAATGAGCCGACATTATTGCCAGCACGTTTACCTAATATCTTAATGAATGGTGGTAGTGGGATTGCCGTAGGGATGGCGACTGATATTCCACCGCATAATTTGCGAGAAGTGGTGAATGCTTGTTTAGCCTTATTGAAAAAGCCTAGCGCAAAACTCGATGAGTTGATGGAGCACATTCAGGGTCCTGATTACCCTACCGGTGGCGAGATTATTTCGTCGCGTGAAGACCTGTTAAAAATATACGCCACTGGCCGTGGCAGTGTTCGCCAACGTGGTTGCTATGTAAAAGAAGACGACAACATTATTATTAATGCCTTGCCTTATCAAGTATCAGGTGCCAAAGTCATTGAGCAAATTGCAGCTCAAATGAATAATAAAAAATTACCGATGGTGGCTGATTTACGTGATGAATCTGATCATGAAAATCCGGTCAGATTAATGATTGTGCCTCGTTCGAACCGAGTTGATGTTGAAGATTTGATGTTGCATTTGTTTGCCACGACGGATCTTGAGCGTAGTCATCGTGTCAATATGAATATGATTGGTCTTGATGGGCGGCCACACGTTAAAAATCTACGTGATTTGCTGGTCGAATGGCTAAGCTATCGTACCGAAACAGTACGTCGTCGTTTGCAATATCGTTTAGATAAAATCATTGACCGTTTGCATGTGTTAGAAGGTCTACTGATTGCCTATCTGAATATCGATGAAGTGATTGCGATTATTCGTAGCGAAGACGAACCTAAGCCAGTATTGATGGAACGGTTTGGCATCAGTGATCGCCAAGCAGAAGCTATTTTGGAGCTGAAATTACGCCATTTAGCTAAGCTGGAAGAAATGAAAATCCGTGGTGATATCGATGAGCTGACTAAAGAACAGAAAGCATTAGAATTATTATTAAGTTCAGAAACCAAATTAAAAAACTTAATTCGTAAAGAACTTATTGCTGATGCCGAAAAATATGGGGATGATCGTCGTTCTATCATTGTAGAACGTACCTTGGCAAAAGCCCTGAGCGAAAGCGAATTGTTGCCAACAGAACCATTAACTATCGTGTTATCGGAAAGTGGATGGGTACGTGCTGCTAAAGGCTATGACGTTGATCCTGCAGCACTTAATTTTCGTACTGGTGATCGTTATATGTCCTCGGTCAAGGCGCGAAGTAATCAGCAAATAATATTCCTAGATTCGACAGGACGTAGTTACTCAGTGCTTGCCCATACTTTGCCTTCAGCGCGCGGCCAAGGTGAGCCATTAAGTGGACGATTCCAAACGCCATCAGAAGCGCGATTTGTAGCGGTAATAGCGGGTGATTTAGATGCGACGATATTGTTATCTAATACCGCGGGTTATGGTTTTGTGACCACATTGGGTAATTTATTAGCTAAAAATAAAGCCGGTAAAACCTTATTTAATTTACCCAACGGTGCAGAAGTATTGCCTGTATTGTGGATGAGTAATATTGATACTGATCGTATTGCTGTTACCACGAATGATGGTCGTTTATTAGTCTTTTCAGCTAGCGAAATGCCTGCCATGAATAAAGGTAAAGGCGTACGTTTAATCAATATTCCTCAAGCTCGGTTTGTTGCTCAGCAAGAATCATTATATTCAGTAACATTAATACCTGAAGGTCGAAGCCTAACCATACACGCAGGCAAACGACATCTAACACTGAAACCAGCAGATTTAGCCCATTACAACGGCGAACGTGGTAAGCGTGGCAGCAAATTGCCTCGTGGTTTACAAAAAGTGACTGATGTTGAATTATCAGAATAAGCGGAAACGAAACTGTTATGCAGGAAAAAGTGTCTGATCATTGTTCGGTTACTGCGGTAATATTGAAACAAAAAAGCAAACATCCTTGGGGTGAAGATATTTGGACGTTAGCAGGGGTCATTCCGGGCTTATCGTCCACTGAATTATCAAAACTTGAAGCACAAGGTGAGGTTTATTTATGGCCGGATCTAAGCATTAAGCTTTTCCCTCTACATGGTGGTTCGTACTACGATAATTTAATGTCAGAACAAGCTAAGATCTATTTAGTGTGTAATCACCGTGACGAGAATGTTATACCGCTTAAGCCATTATTAATAACAGTAGATCCTGATGAAGCGGCCTCATATATGGAAACAGGTGAGCAAGTATTGAGTGCTCATTTGTCAGTGGAACACTGTCAGTGGCTAGAACGATTTGTATTAACGCATTATCAACCAGAAGAGCCTAAAAAACGTCGTCGTAAACAATGGCATAATGGTGAACAAAAAAATGATTCAAAAGCCAGAAAATAATGAAAGTGTTTTATCACGCTGGTCACGGCGGAAATCAGATAAACAATCCGCTGAAGAGCATGAGAAAGTGTTGCCTGTACAACAACCTGAACCCGTTCCAATATCCGAACAGCAAAGTGTAGATGAAACAGAGTTGCCGATCTGGCAACAGCTTAATGTTGATCCTGACGTCAAAAGATCGGCTTTATCGAACTTGTTTCGCCAGCCTGAGTTTAATGTTGTTGATAGAATGAACGAATATGATGAAGACTTCACTCAATTTAAGAGCTTAGGAAATATCGTCACCCAACAAATGAAACATATGCTCAAATTAGTTGAACAAAAAACAAGACCTGGTGAACAACAGACTGGGAATCCTAATTTAGACAATATGGCTGAGACAGAGACTTTGTCTTTGGATGAAAAGACTAAGCAAGTGAGCGAATCACAGAACGACAACAAGGATAATGAGATTGCATAACTTGGTACAACTTGCAGGCAAAATAGATATTATGCCAGTCGATCTAGTGGAATTTAATTCGGCTGGACGATTATTGGTTGTGGGAACGGAACAACAAATCGCTGCTGTTTCATCCCATCTTGAACTTACGAATTTAGAATTAATTACTAGCTCACAAAAACCAACCAAGATTGAGGGATGGTTGGGGAAATTTGCGGTAGAACTAGAAGCAAAAAAATTCGCCGTCGATTTAGTATTGGATTTATTTGAACAATCGGTACTGCAATCGAAAGTTTTGCCTTTAGGCTATTTTGCGCCGGGTGATAATGCCCAAGCTTTGGCTGAAGCTTTACAACAATTACCTGAACTTGTTGGTACTTTTGATAAGCCACGTTATTTCAACTATAGACGTTCAATTTGTGCTCATTCACGCCGTCAATTAGTGGGGTGTACACAATGTATTGATGCTTGCCCAGCTGATGCGATTATTAGCACTGGCGATACTGTTACGGTAAATCCATCATTATGTCAGGGTTGTGGTAGCTGCGCCGCTGTCTGTCCGTCTGGTGCTATGAGTTATGCCTTGCCGACACTCGATGTGAGTGTGAATCGTTTAAGAATAATGCTTCAAACTTATTTTGAGCTAGATACTGGTTTGACTTCAGCTTCATCTACGCCTTCACCCTCACCACAGGTTTTGATTCATGACCTCAATAATGGCGAGATGCAAATTGAGGCCATGGCAGAACAGTTACCTGCCCATATCATTGCTTTTTCAATTGAAGAAATCGGTGGTTTAAGCATGCCTTTTTGGATGAGCGCCTTGGCCTTAGGTGCTGGCGGCATAACGATTTGGGATGCTGGCAGTCACCGCGATCATAATTGGTTGGAGCTACAGCAAGAAATCATCAAAACGAATCAAATGTTAGTTGGAATAGGCTATCAAGAGAACATCGTTAATTGGTGTGGCGAATATAATTTTCAATCATTAAAAATGCAATTATTATCGACAAACCAGATGCCAACGATAAAGCGTGCTACTTTTGCTGGTGTTGATGATAAACGCCGCATGATGAGTCTGGCCTTAGATCATTTGCATAAACAAGCCCCTCAAGCCGTTGAGGTCTTGGCATTGGCAAATAATGCTGCATTCGGTGAGTTAAAAATTGATACACAAGCCTGCACTTTATGTCACTCATGTGTGTCAGTGTGTCCTGTCGGTGCGGTATTGGATGGTAATGATAAGCCGCAACTCAATTTTATTGAAGATCTCTGTGTACAATGCGGATTGTGTGAAACCGCTTGCCCTGAAGACGCCATTACATTAATACCGCAATATCTATTTAATCGTGAACAAGCTCGTAAAGTAAGACTGTTACATGAAGAGCCAATATTTAACTGCATTAGTTGTGATAAACCTTTTGCTACTAAAAAGATGATCGATACGATGACTGAAAAATTAAAAGGCCATGCGATGTTTCAAGGGGCTGCATTAGAGCGTTTGAAAATGTGTGAGGATTGTCGGGTGAAAGCGATGTTTAAAGCTGAACGGAGCCCCATCTGATGGAGGATGAAAATACACTGTGGCGAGCTCAAACCTATGCTTTGTTAGCACATTTATTAGCACAAGCACCGACTCAGGTTTTATTAGACAATTTAGTGACGATTGAAGTCACAGAACCCGAAAGTCCAATGGGAAAACAGTGGGTTAATTTAATTGCTGCTGCAAAACAAGCTGATGCGACAGTTGTGAATGATGAATTTCAGGCTTTGTTTATTGGGGTGACACATGGCGAGTTAATTCCTTATGGCTCGTATTACCAAACAGGTTTTCTAATGGAAGAACCGTTAGCTGAATTACGCACCGATTTGGCTAAATTGGGTTTGGAAAGAAAGCAAGATAGCGCTGAGCCTGAAGACCATGCTGCTGCACAATGTGATGTAATGCGATTATTGCTGACGGCAGAGGGTACACCGATAGTATCAGCGGAAGAATTTTTTAAGCATCACATAAAACCGTGGATGGAACGATTTTTTAATGATATGAACATTGCCACCAGTGCTCAATTTTATCGTGCAATAGGGCAATTTGGTGCTTATTTTATCGATTTAGAGACAAAACTGTTTCCAGTTTGATAGCTTTTATTGCGTCAGCTCACGTTCGAAAATACGATAACGTTTATAAGCGTGGCCACCAATAGATTCGATAATATTTCGCATGCCAGCGTTGTTTTCCAATATCCAAGATAATTCGATTTGTTCTGCACCTAGTTGATGTAATTGTTTTCGAACCGCATCAATCACTAAAAATGCCAATGCTGGACCTAGACGAGTATTCTGGAATTTTTGTTTAACGCCCATCAGCGGTACTCGTGCGGATTTAGGAAAACGCACCTTGAGACGCCAGAGCAGTTTCATCCAGCCAATCGGAAATAACGTGCCATTAAGATCACGGATCGCTTCGTTGATGTTGGGAAGAGCAACGATAAAGGCTACGGCTTCACCATCCACTTCAGCAATTTGAATCAGTTGTTGAGGAATCAAAAAGCGAAGAGTCTGCCCCAAATCGTGAAACTCGGCTTCGGTAAATGGCACAAATCCCCAGTTTTCTGACCAAGCATCGTTGAATATCTCGCGTAACATCGCCATTTCATCGTCAAAGCGTTTTAGATTAATGGGTCTTACATGTACTCGACTTGCTGATTTAGCTAACAGGCGCTGCATGATCGTCGGAGCCTCAAAATCGGGTGCAATCATATACGCTAAGGTATCAGTGACTTTTTGATAGTTGCATTGCTCTATTAAACTACTGTAGTAGGGCATAGCATGACCCATCATGAACACGGGCGGGGTATCAAAACCATCGACCAGTAAGCCTGTTTCTTCATTAATTGATAGGCTAAAAGGGCCGCGTACGCGTTTGATACCGCGCTCCTGTAACCATTGTTCGGCTGTCTGTATTAACATTGAAAATGTCTCTTGATTATTTTCAGCATCCAACATGCCAAAAAAACCAGTCGCATCTTGATATCGTTGCAGATGAAGCTCATCAACTTGAGCACTAATTCGACCGACGGGCTGATCACCACGCCAAGCAATCCAAGCCTGCCATTGTGCGTGTTGAAAGTAAGGATTATGTTTAATTGAAAGATGAAGTTTACGTTCAAGTCTGAGAGGTTGAACCCAAGCTGAATCATCTTTAAAAATCAGTTTAGGAATACTGATGAACTGAACTAAATCAGCTTTGGTGTGGACGGGTGTTATTCGCAAAATGGTTGATGGGCTGTGTGTTTGTTTCATAACTTTCTCATTCGGGAAATAACTGAGGTCAATAGCTGTTAATACTATTGTACGTCAATATGTAACAATGTTTGCTGAGAATAGTCTACAAATAGTACTTAAATAACGCAGGATGAAACGTTTTATGTTAAACGGGCTAGCCGCTAAAAGTAGGTATGGCTATGTGTAGTAGATTTGTATCCGTGTTATGATCTGGTATATTACAAAATTATGACAATCCGTGCATTGTGTGTATTTAGGAACAAATTTGAATCAGATATTAGAGAATAAAATGCCGCTGTTGGCAACACCGACAAAAAACTCGTTGCCTTTGCGTCTCGCCGAATTCTCTACTTTAGCAGATGCACTGGATTATGCGGCAGAAGGTGAAACAGGAGCAAATTTTTATTCCGGCAAAGGTGAACTCACAGAGGTGCTTCCATATCGATTGCTTCGCCAACAAGCGATTAGTCTTAGCAAACGATTGCTCTCTCTCTCTCTGGCAAGAAGTGCACGGATAGCGATCGTTGCCGAGACCAATGCGGATTTTTTGCGTTTCTTTTTTGCCTGTCAATACGCAGGTCTGATCCCCGTTGCATTGCCAGCCGTGATCAATATTGGCGGGCATCAAGCCTATGTCGAAAAAATGCGCGGCTTGCTCAAAGGCTGCAAAGCTTCGGTAGCTATCGCATCAAGTCAATTTTATCCTTTTTTAACCGAAGCGGCAGAGGGATTAGGATTGACTTTTGTTGGAACGCCTGATGCAATCAATATTTTGCCAGAAAAGAATGTTGAGTTACAGCCTAGCGCCCCGAATGAAACGGCCTATTTACAATACACATCAGGAAGTACTGGTTTCCCTCGTGGCGTGGTAATTACGGAACAAACCGTGATGGCAAATCTTGCGGCAACCGTGACACATGGTATCAAGATGAACGACAATGATCGTTGTGTATCATGGCTACCCTTCTATCATGATATGGGTTTAGTTGGTTGCATGCTTGCACTTATTGCTAGCCAACGATCCGTTGATTATCTTGATACGCGCGATTTTGCAATGCGTCCTCGCCGTTGGCTTGAAATCTTGACCAAAACTAAGGCAAGCATTGCTTTTTGTCCACCCTTTGGCTATGAGCTATGTAGACGACGCATCCGTCCTGACGATATTGCTAACTATGATTTAAGTGCTTGGCGAATTGCGGGTGTTGGCGCAGAGCCAATTCGTGCTGAAGTGCTTGATGAATTTGCGAAGTTATTAGCTCCCGCTGGATTTAATCCAAATGCTTTTGTGCCTTGTTATGGTATGGCAGAAACTTCATTAGCACTGAGTTTCTCTCCGCTAGGTAAAGGTGTGGTGGTCGACTGGATCGATGCTGATGCCTTATCTCAAGATTTAGTGGCCAAACCTGTCGAAGCCCATCAAGGTAATAGCTTTGTCAGATGTGGCATTATGTTGCCGGAACATGAAGTTAAGATTACTGATGATAAAGATAAGGTATTAGCTGAACGTTATATTGGTCGAATTAAAGTTCGTGGCCCAAGTGTGATGTCTGGTTATTTTAGAGCAACTGAACAAACAGAGAAGGTACTATCGGCCGATGGTTGGTTAGATACAGGTGATTTAGGCTATTTGGTTGAGGGCAATATTGTTGTTACAGGTCGCTATAAAGATATGTTGATCATTAATGGCCGTAATATTTGGCCACAAGATATCGAGTATATCGTAGAGCAACAGCCAGAATTACGATCATTGGGCGCTTCGGCATTTAGTGTAAACGATGCCGATAATAAAGAAGTTGCTATCGTTGTTGTGCAATGTAGTCTTAGTGATTCAGAAGCGCGAAGCTTGTTAGAGCAACGTTTAAATCGTGAAATTTACGCTGCATTGGGCATTACTTGTCTGATTGAGTTTGTACCTAGACAAACATTACCACGCACATCTTCCGGTAAATTATCGCGCACAGCAACGCGGGAAGGTTATCTGAGTAGACGAGGTAGTGAAAACTCGTCTGCCAATGTGCAAACATCAATGAATGGAAATGTTACTTTGATGTCATCGAAAAACTGATGGAAAATACGGACAAGTACTCAGATAAATATCATAAAAACAATAGCTTAATAAATAGTGCGCCGCGTAAGCTTGCTTTGACGGGTGCAACTGGGTTTATTGGTAGCCGACTGCTTTCGCTCTTAACCACTGCCGATTGGCAAGTACGCGCTTTATATCGAGCTAAAAAGGGACGAGCGCCAATCGATTTGCCTAATGTGACTTGGGTTGCTGGCGATCTAAATGATGATGATGCACTCGCAAAATTAGTTGAAGGAACTGAAGCTGTTATTCACTGTGCCGGTGTAGTGCGTGGTGCAAATCGTGCTGATTTTGATAAGGTAAATGAATATGGGGCACTGCGTGTGGCACAAGTTGCTGCTCAACAACTAAATCCACCACGTTTTTTATTAATATCTTCGCTGGCAGCTCGTGAGCCAGAATTGTCACATTATGCTGGTAGTAAGTGGCGCGGTGAGCTCGCTGTAAAATCAGCGGCTAAAAATTTACGCTGGACAGTGCTGCGTCCACCAGCAGTATTTGGCCCCGGTGATCGTGAATTATTACCCTTATTTCAAAGCATGGCTAAGGGGTTTGCACCGTTGCCAACAGGAAAAAACAGACGATTTTCGATGATCTATGTCGATGATTTAGCGATGGCTGTAGTGCGTTGGTTGGCGGCAGATTGTGGCTATGGTCAAACCTTTGAATTGGATGATGGACGTGAAGGTGGCTATGATTGGGATACCGTATTGGCTATTGGTGCTAAGGTATTACGCAACGGAGCAGAAGTGCATCGGATACCGATTCCAATTGCATTATTGAAGCTATTGGCAATGACTAATATACTGACCGCAAAATTATTTAGTTATGCGCCGATGTTGACTCCAGGAAAGATCCGTGAAATCACTCATCCTGATTGGGTGAGTGATAAAAATAACTTTACGAAGATTACCAACTGGCAACCAACGTTCGATTTTGAACGAGGACTTATGGCTGTTTTCGATAAAAAATGAGGAATTATGAGGAATTTTGATGACTGATTACCAACAAATTATATCTGTCCTTTACACGGAGTTGGCAGCTATAACAAACGCATCTGTTACTCTCGATGAGAATACTGAGTTAACAGGCGATTTGAAATTAGACTCACTACAAATAATGGAATTGCTGTTGATCATTGAAGATAATTTTGATATTTCTGTACCTGTAAATGTATTGTCAGATGTTAAGACAATTAAAGATTTTGCGTTACAGATAGAAAATATTGCACGGTGTGAATAATGAGTATTTTTAGTAAATTCGACGCTTTAGCCGCCAATCGACATGATTTAGATGCACTCGGGATTAATCCATTTGATGTTCAGATAGAAACAATTGTGTCGCCAACTGAAGGCATCATTCAGGGTAAGCATACTATTCTTGCTGGCACCAATAATTATCTTGGTTTGACCTTTGATCCAGAGTGTATTGAGGCCGCTCAGACAGCATTGAAGTATGAAGGAACGGGTACCACGGGCTCACGCATGGCGAATGGCAGTTATTCGGGACATCGTAAGCTTGAGCAAGAACTGGCGACCTTTTATGGTAAACGCGATAGTATCGTTTTTTCAACAGGTTATCTTGCCAATCTTGGTATATTGTCGACGTTAGTTGGGCCAAATGACATGGTGTTGCTTGATGCCGATTGTCATGCCAGTATTTATGACGGTTGCCGATTAGGTGGCGCTAATACGATACGCTTCAGACATAATAATCCTGAAGATTTGGCAAAACGTCTACAGCGTCTTGGCGAAAAAGCCGCTGACACTTTGATTCTAGTCGAAGGTGTCTACAGTATGCTTGGCGACCAAGCGTTATTGAAAGAAATCGTTGATGTGAAACGTCAATATGGCGGTTACTTATTGGTTGATGAAGCACATTCATTAGGTGTATTGGGCGAACATGGTGGTGGTCTAGCCGAAGCACTAGGATTGCTTGCTGATGTTGACTTTATTGTTGGTACTTTTAGTAAAAGTCTGGGTGGTGCAGGTGGTTTTTGTGTAAGTGACCATGTTGAATTAGACCTGATCCGTTATTCTAGTAGACCATATATTTTTACTGCTTCACCCTCACCGGCAACGATAGCTTCAACTCGGCAAGCACTTCGCGCCATGTCAGCAGGCAATCATTTACGTAAGAAATTACATGAAAATGCAGCAAGATTGCATTCTAAACTTGAAGCCTTGGGTTACACCTTGGGCGCCGAAGCAAACCCCGTTATTGCCGTAGTATTTGATGAAAAAATCAAAGCATTACAATTTTGGAATAATCTGTTGAAACTTGGTATTTACGTGAATCTAATGCTACCACCTGCAACACCGAATGGTATGTTTTTGATCAGGTGCAGTGTCAGTGCTGCCCATACATCGGAACAAATTGACAGCATCGTGGCAGCATTTGAAAAATTAAAGCCAGTAGCGTGAATCTCTTGTTAATTTCAATGTTGTGAATGAATAAGAAGGTTTAGACCGTCTTAGTTAACCTGATGAATAAATATAGATTGCTATTTATGGCCTATCTAGAGTGACAAAGATTACAAGGTAGCGCCCGATGAGTCATACTGATAACAACCATAATAAGCATAATCCTATGCGACGAATTCTGGGCAATTTTGGGTTATTGCTGCGTGGACGAGGCATTGCCGCTGTGATGAAATTTGCGGCTACTGCCTTGATGGCAAGAGCTTTGGGACCCGCTGAATTTGGTATGGTGGTGTTGATTCAGACGTATGCCTTGTTAGTACGCGGCCTGTTCAATTTTCAACTTTTCGATTCCATCGTGCGCTATGGCGTTCCGCTACTTGATGCAAATAATACGTTAGCATTACGACGATTAACGGTAATTAGTTGGCGATTGGATAAAATCAGTATTATTCTCGCCACTATCTTTGCAGTATCCATTGCACCATTGGCTGGCCCATGGATGGGCATGGATCCCGATCATATTGTTGTGCTTGCCGCCTATAGTATTATTATCTTGACAAGTACAGGTAATGATACGGCTTTTGGTATTTTACGTTTATATGATCAGTTTGATATTTTGGGCAAACAGATGACAATTGGTCCGATAATTCTGTTCTTTGGTGTTGTTTTAGCGTGGTGGTTTGATAGTGACTTTATCATTTTTGTAGTTATTTTAGCGCTATCTTCTATTGCTGAAAATCTGTATTTAAATTGGTATGGTTGGCGACAATACCGTCAGAGAATCGGTCATTTAACTAATGAGCAAACAACAAATAACGTTAGTATGGCTGAATTTGTTGGTCTTAGACATTTTTTATGGATCAGTTATTGGCAATCTAATATTGATCTTATGTATAAAAATATGTCAATTATGATGGTGGGGTATTTTTTAGGTGCATCAGAAGCGGGACTGCTACGATTGGCACGTCAGTTTTCAAGTTTATTAGGTAAGCCAGCGGCTTTGATTCGCCAAGTGACTTTCCTTGACTTAACCAGAAGCTGGCATCAAAGTACAAGTGATTTCAAATTAATTGCTTATCGCACTGCTTTACTGGCGGGCGGAGTAGGAATGTTATTTGTATTGTTGTCTTATTTTTTCGGTGAGTTGCTGCTGATGACCTTTGTTGGGGAAGCCTATATTACCGCTGCACCTGTATTGACCTTATTATTAATAGCAACAGCATTTGATCTTGCGGCATCCTCATTGCGAGCGGCTACTTATGCGGCAGGTTATGCTGGTAAAGTGTTAATAATCAATATATTTGCTACGATAGTTTATATTGCTTTATTTGTGCAATTTATCAATCAATTTGGTGTGATAGGAGCCGGAATTGCCGCAGCTGTGGCAGCTTCAATCTCAACCATAGCTTTATTAGTACTTCTACAGCGTAGACTCTAAGGTTAGTATTAATTAATACTATATCTCCCAGTACTTAACAGCATTAACCTGAAATTGAATCAGATATTATTTATTGACATGGTTGCAATTTTTCTTGGGGACGGATCCATGTTGATGTTTTGCCAAATAATGAAATGCCTACGTATCCCCTAATGTTTAAACTACCATCAGATGCAAATGTGATGGTACTTTTATAGGTTTGACCATTACTGGGATTATATATATTTCCGTCATGCCAGCTATTTTGTTTATCCGGTGTAAATTCCGTTAATAGTGTCATGCCACATAATAAGCGGTCACGCAGATCAGGATTGATGTTGTTCGGATCTCGTTTAGGTAAACCATTGTCATCAAGTGGTTTCTTCAACCAGTAAATATGACCACAGATCTGATTACCACAATTTTCGATCCAGACGGCGACCTTAGCTTTTTTCTTTTCTAGCCATAGTCCATGAATGCTCTCAGACTGGATGTCATCAAGATTGTTTCCGTAAACTGTAGCTGACATGATGAGTGCCAACACTGCGGTTGCCACGATCCGGCTGCCCAGTGTTTGGATTAATGACGCTTTTCTTGATTCCATTTGGCGACATTTTTTATAGGTTGCTTGACGTAGTTACTGGCCTGAATCAAGTGCATAATCACAGTGTTGAATAGAGTGCCAATCCGATCCATTGGACGGTCAATATCTATAAACAAAACTGCTCGGCTTTCGTCTGAATCATTACGTACTTCGTGTTCGTATGTATCGTCAAATAGCATCACTTTACCTTGTTTCCAATGGAGAATTTGATTATCAACACGGATCCATACTTTTTGCCAATCATTAGGTACTTTTAACGCAAGATGGGCGCGTATCACCGCACGTGTGGGCCCTTTATGCGGAACGATGTGGTAGTGCGGTGCTAGGATTGAAAACATCGCAGTTCGCATGCCTGGTAATGAGGCAAGTAAAGCTGCTGTGCGTGGACATAAGGCACAATTATCATCAACACGTTGACCATATACGTAAAGCGCAAACGTTTTCCAGTTATTACCTTTAGAAATGCGTTTTTGATCTGGCGATAAGTCATGAAAGCAAGGAATATCTTCAGGATGTTCAAGTAAGACATCAAGCTCACTGCGAATATCGTCGTAAGCTTCTTCTAATTGTGATACCCAAGAAAATTCTTCATTGCCAATGACTGGCGTCGTGCTCACTAAGGAATGGCGGGCTTGGAACTGTCCAGCCCAACGAAGAAAATACTTGCCGCCCCTCATTATTAAGCGTCGCCCAAGCGATTGTTTGTTAACGGTTGTTGTTGTGGCCATCGTTTTATATTTCACTGTTAGAGTGTAAGAAACCTCAGGATTTTGAGGTTTTATTCTAGCATGATATCAACTGGAATCAATCAACTTACCAGCCTATTATTGAGTAGATAATTGGTTCAGGAGGGTTATTGTTTTGAGATAGCAAAGCGTTCACTGACTATTTTTAATCGCTTGTAATGCGGTTGTTAGCACCTGTTGGTAGGGAATGTTGGTATCGATATCAATAATGAGAGCGCCATTGTAATTCAGACGAGGCATGATCGATATTTTATCACGTAGTTCGCTCATAGTGTGGTCGGGTTTACGTGCATGTGCTGTTTCGGCATCAATATTTAAGCGCAGAACCAAGGCTGGTTTGTATGTGGCCATCCAGTTATATAAGGTTTGTTCTCGCACCGCCAATTTTCGCAGCAGCCAACTGTCAGTATCGCTAGCTGTTATACCAGGTCCATCATAGCGAAAGCCTGAGATCTCCGCTTGAGGGTAACGGTCTACGATGACTTGAATGCCTCTGCGTGATTGATGTCTTAGCAGTAGAAGATGAACAGCGCGCCAAAGTGACAGAAAATGCATGATTAATGCCGTACCAGTGCCAGGTATTTTTTTTTTCATATCTTGGGCACGAAATGCTTTCGCGGCAAGATAACGCTCAAGTCGAATACCCATTATAGGTAAGTTTTTAATCTTATCGCCGACTTCACCGGAGACAAGTCCAAGATAGCGTTTTACCGTTGGCCTTTCATTATTGAGTTTGCTGAGTAAATCTGCAGTTAAAGTTGACTTGCCAGTACCATCACAACCAACAATAGCGATAACGCCAACAAGAATTGTATTGGTCTCATTGGAATCCGTAATGCTATCAACCATTTCTAGAGCCATCGTAGAGGTAATAAAAAAGAAAAAGGATAACATGTTGACACTGAAATGTTCATTTTCATTGTGGTTGTTCAGTTGCAATTCTTTGACCTTTAGTATCGCAATGACCAATACCGAGACAAGGCTATCTAGATCATTTTGAAGGTAGCTATCAATTAGAACCATCCAATTTAAATTATCTGCAATGCATATCTCCTCTTTATGTTGAACATTAAGTGTATTTTATTTTTGTTGTTGTATGATCGCCGCTAGGTGGTTGATTGTGCCTTGAAGATAAAATTTTCGTATTCAATAACCCGTCACTGCACCTGCAAATTTAATCAACGGTTTATTGTAAGAGATGACGTGGTCTAATGGATTAGAACAGCCTAGTTAAGAGATAATACTCAAAACTGGAGCAATTGAAATGACCACAAGAAAAAAGTACCC
>Ga0105055_10006639_pt1 | contig 15780 bp, 16 predicted proteins | sample BON03_FD_78090 | JGI IMG/M metagenome (GOLD analysis project Ga0105055, IMG submission 78090) | Freshwater microbial communities from Lake Bonney liftoff mats and glacier meltwater in Antarctica - BON-03 | ecosystem: Environmental > Aquatic > Freshwater > Ice > Glacier meltwater | place: Lake...
CTAAAAATAAAGCCGGCATTCGTGGTGATTTTGGGCCTTTGCTCAGGAGTGCATCTAAACCGTTTAAACGCATAGTTGTCATAGTCAATATCCCCAAGGAGAGGGTTTTTATGAAAGCACCTCTGATTATTTGAGAAAGTGCCAAAATTTAATTAAGGTTCATGTAATGAACCATTAAAACGATATGCGGGTATTTTAAGGCTGGATTAGCATTCTTAAATTGCCTTAGCTAAGTGAATGCCGCAGTAAAAGCGTAAGAAAAAACTATTTACGCTTTCACTGCTGACTGTATTGATTGCTGTTCAAATACCGGCGCAAGGCAGCTGTTATTACCAAATAAAATGTGCGAACGGTAGGTGCACAGGCTGCTTCATCAAACAATAACACAGCCACTTATTCCGGCTTCCATATGGCCGATATGCCAGTATTCTTGCTTCAGTTCGGTCATTTTTCGTTCAAAGGTGGTGCGCGCGGCGGCATCAACACTCATCAAAAGACCGCCACTAGTTTGTGGATCGCAGAGATACATGAATTCCTGGCCGGTCACGCCCTGTACTTCTTTGCTGTACGCATTCCAGTTACGATATACATTGTCAGGAATCAAAAACAGATCGAGATAGTGTTGTAAGCCGGTGAGGGTAGGTATTTGGGCAAGCGTTAGTTTAGCGCCTAGTCCGGAGCCTTCGGCGAGTTCCAATAGGTGGCCGAGCAGCCCAAAACCCGTAACATCTGTCATGGCATGTACAAAAGGCCAGGCGCCAGCGTGTTCACCTATTCTATTGAGCTCGGTGGTTAGTGCGATGAGTTTATAGTAATCGTTGTTTTGTAGTTGGCCCTTTTTAAGTGCCGTTGCCAGTATGCCAACTCCCAGCGGTTTGGTGAGATAGAGTAAATCACCAGCTCGGGCTGCTGCATTGGTTTTGATGTGGTCGAGTGCTACAAGACCGTTTACAGCAAGGCCAAAAATTGGCTCTGGGCTATCAATACTGTGACCTCCGGCGAGTGGGAAGCCGGCACTTTCGCAGACTTCCTGCGCACCTTTGATGACTTCTGCCGCCGCGGAAGCGGGTAGCTTATCCACTGGCCACCCCAGTATGCTGAGGGCCATAATTGGACGACCGCCCATGGCATACACATCGCTGATGGCATTGGTGGCGGCGATTCGCCCAAAATCGTAGGGGTCATCGACGATAGGCGTAAAAAAATCGGTGGTCGCAATGAGTCCTTGGGTCTCATTCAGCTTGTATACCGCAGCGTCGTCCCGCGTTTCGGGGCCGATGAGTAATTTTTTGTGTGTTTGAGGTTGCAGTCCGCTGAGCATTTGCTGCAATACATCGGGTGCAATTTTGCAGCCACAACCCGAGCCTTTGCTGAAGTGGGTCAGACGTTGATCGTCCATGTGTGAGTGGGGTGGGTTTTGAAAAATTGGATGATTTCTAAGGCTAATTCTGGCATATATTGGGTTTCTACGTCGTATTTCCAGATATGATCTGTGTTTTTGGCCGCCAGGTCGTAGTTGTACGCTTTGTCGTAGTAGGCGAGGGCGATGGCAGCAGCGGCGGCTCTATCGTCTTGGTCGAGTGCGTCGAAGGCAGCTTTAAGCTGCTGGCCACCTAGTTTTTTGCGGATACGCTCAAAGGCAGCCCGCAACAATGCATCGGGGGCCTGTCCGTACTCACCGACCAGTCGTTTAATTCTATCTTTTAAAGGAACATCCAACACCAGCAGCGGGGCCTGGCGCAATCTGTGGTGAAAATGCGCTGGTATATTTACGGTGCCGATCATTCTACTTTCGTCTTCAATCCATAGGTAGTTATCAATCGTATTTTGGAGCAGCTTGTCACCCAATAAATTGGCAAAATGTTCGGTTGTGGGTTGGGTTTCCAGGGCTATGCCACCAAAAGAAGAGCCTCTATGTAAGGCCAGACCCTCTAAGTCGATGGTTTTTTCGCCGGCTTGCGCTAGCGCATGAAGGAGATGAGTTTTGCCACTGCCTGTTTTGCCGCCGATTACCCTGAATGTCCAAGGCTGCCGAAAGAGTTCATCTATCGCACCGCGCCAGCTTTTGTAACCACCCTGAAGTAGCCCGACTTTAAAGCCAGCCAAGTCGAGTAGCCAAGCCATGCTTGCCGAGCGCTGACCACCCCGCCAGCAATACAACAGCACGGGTTGGTCGCCTGCCAAACGCCGGGCTTCGGCGATATAGGCGTTGAGTTTAGGGCCAACGATTTCAAGACCTATTTGAAGGGCTTTTTCTGGGCTGACTTGTTTATACGCGGTGCCTACTTTTGCGCGTTCGGCATCGATAAACAGCGGCAGCGACAAGGCGCCAGGAATATGTCCAAGTACATATTCAGTGGGTGAGCGAACATCTAAAACAACGGCCTCACCACGTTGGGCTAAAAATGAGGTGATGTCGAGCTGTTGTATGGCCATGCCTCAAAAATAGCGCATTTATGTATCAGCTTCGAAATTCAATTTTGCGATGACTACCGTCGCAATAGGGTTTGTTGGTGGAGGCGCCGCAGCGACAAAAGAAGGTTTTATCGGTCTTCACAATACTTTCGCCGGCCTCGTTTTTTACGTGGACTTCGCCGGTGACTTGCAAAGGGCCGTTTGGAAGTGCGCAAACTTCTACTTGTGCGGGTGCAGCGGGTTTCGGCTGTTCTGCCGGCATTTCGGCTAGGCTAAGTGCCCCTGATGGGCAATTCAATACCGTTGTTCGAATGGCATGGGTGGTGCCCCCTTCCATATTTACCCACGGTTTAGCCCGAGGATTAAAAACGTGGGGAAGACTTTTCCAGCATTTGGTGGAGTGTATACATCGGTCGGGGTTCCAGTTGACCGTAATTTCGCCGTTGGCGTATTGTTTTTCCATATCAGGTCATTTGAGTGTTTATTGTTATTGGGAGGGTTAAAATTTTATGTACTGGGCAGGCATTGGCGATGGCGAGCAAACGTTGTTGCTGACTTGCGTCGAGCGGCCCGTAGACCTGAATTGCCCGGTTTATCGTATTTTCTGCAGTGCCGCGTACCAATTCGAGGGTAACGGTTACGCCTTCAAGTGGCCAATTTTTGCGGCGGGCATACATCTGAAGCGTGATATTGGTACAACTACCTAGGGCTGCAAGCAAATTTTCGTTCGGCGTTGGGGCGGTATCTCCACCACCCTCTTCCTCGGGTTCATCGAGTGTCCAATGGTGATTGCGGGCTTGGGCGGTCACCAACCAATCGGTAGAAGTGCTCTTGACGACTACCCGCGTATTGTTTTCGACTGCATTATCCATTAGGTAAACTAGTTAAACTTTCGATGTTATTCAGTCCATTGGAATTTCAATCATCAAAATTTCACTGTCGGCCGTAAAATGCAGCTCAAGCGCATCTGCACCGCTGATACCTAGGGCATCGCGGCGTTGTAACGGTTTTTCATCTATAGCTGCTTCACCTTCGAGCAAAAAAGCATAGATACCCGAACCGGCTAAATGGGTGGGGTAGCTGATTTTTTGGCCTGCTTCAAAACGTCCTAAGCTAAACCAGGCCTCTTGATTAATTTGTACGCCCTCCTTTCCATCGGGACTGACGATGGTTTGAAAGCGGTTTTGGCGGTCTGTAGGGTTGAAGGTTTTCTGGTCGTAACGTGGTGTGAGATGGCGCAATTTGGGGAAAACCCAGATCTGAAGAAAGTGTACCGGGTCTATTTTGCTGTGGTTGTATTCGCTGTGTTGAACGCCAGTGCCAGCGGTCATAATTTGCACATCATTTTGGCGTATCACAGTTTCGTTGCCCATGCTGTCGCGGTGGGCCAAATCACCCGAGAGTGGAATGGATATGATTTCCATATTGTCGTGGGGGTGGGTACCGAAACCTTGGCCGGGGGCCACTTGGTCGTCGTTGAGTACACGCAGTAGGCCAAAACGGGTTTTCTCGGGATTTTGCCAACGACCAAAACTGAAGCTATGTGCAGATTTAAGCCAACCGAAATCGACTTGCCCTCTTGTAGCTGCCGGGTGAAAAGTATAGGTTTTCATGATATTAATGTCTAAGCATTAAAGAGATGTTCCGATGCAAAAGTTCTCGAAAGGCTTAGCCCTGAATTCTGCTTTTGAAGGCTTGGGTTTTCGATCGGGCAACGGGCAACATAATAGGCACTTCCTGTAACTGAATTTGGTAGCCCTGGGCAGAGCCATTTACGTGAAGCAAATGATTAAAATTGATGAGGTAAGAGCGGTGGCAACGGAACATCATCTCGAAAGGACTGAGCATTTCCTCGACCTGTTGTAAGGTGTTGCGCAGCAGTTTTTTGCGCAGCTGGTTGTTTTCGAGATAAAAAACCGCTACATAATTTTCAGCGGCAGCCACATAAAGCAGTTGTTCTTGCGCCAATTCAATTTTGTCTTTGCCCTCGTCGTCGCTGATGGTAAGTTTACCCGTGGGTGCCGCTGCGGCTTGTGCTGATTTGTGGAGCAGCTGCTGGTCTAATTTTTCGGCGTCACTCAGGGTTTTTTTTAGGGTACGGACGTACGTCCAGGTGATGATACCCGCTACTGGAAAAATACCTACGGCCGCTGTAATACCTAAACTGTAGCCGAAGTTGATTAACGAAACCTGAGAGAGCCCTGTACGGAGGGTGTAGAGCCAATTGCCCGTCGCAATAAGCAGAATGATGGCGATGGTTGACGAAAACTCTTTGCCGATCGTCCACTGATCTTCATCGTATAAACCCGGCTTGAGTAGGGGGAGGCCAAAATAAAATAACCACATCACCACAGCCGTTACGCCACCAAAGCCGACAAAGTGGTAGAATTCTTTCTGGGCAAGGCTTTCTAAACCATAGGGCCGAAAAATGAATAAAAATAAGCTGATAAACAGGCTGGTGGAAAAAATCAACCGCCACTTGAGTCCATTGTGTTGAATGGATGGATAGGGCTTTTGGAGTTGGGTACGTAGCTGGTGAAGCATGGTGGAAGCTAGACTACAAACCTATAAAATTATGGAGAGATGGTTTTGCACAGCAGGGCCTATGCAAGTTGCGGGGGGCTGTTGGCCTTGATCTGCTTTTTTCAGGCCGACCGCCACCTTGTTGGCTGTTGGTGCTTCCAAAAGGGAAGTTGGGCAGCTTTGCTTTCGTTTTCATGCCGCTATCCGACGTTGGAGAACAATACACCCTCGCGCAAGGCGAAACGACTACAAACGATGTTTTCTGTTTTTGAACGATCGGCGAGCAAGCGTATGAGAATGACGGCATAAACGATCATATCTACCCGAATCGGCTGCATGCCGGGCATACTGAGCCGTTCGGCCCGACTGGCAAGTAGTAGTTTGTTGTAAAGTGCGTTAAAATCTTCGCGCGACAAGGACCAACTATTGCCGTGTTTCCACAGATAACGTTGGTTTTTGTGGTCGGCATCGAGTTCGGAGAGGGTATCAAAAGAACCTGCCGACCCAACGAGCCGACGGATATCGAAGTGTTGTATGGCATCGAATACGGGGTGGATTTTTTCCCGGAACCAGGTATCTGCCGCGGCGATGGTGGCTGCATCGGGTGGGTCGCTGATTGGGAAAAGTGCATTGAGTCGTGCCATTCCGATTTCAATACTCTGTTTCCATACGATCTGTCGATCGGTACAGATGATGAACTCCACACTACCACCGCCAATGTCTATCAAAAGCTGGGAGTGATTTTCGAGCGCACCTGAATGCCGTACCCCTTCCCAAATCAACAGCGCCTCTTCGCTGCCGTTGATAATTTTAAGGTCGACTTGGTGTTTTTCATGGAGTGCCAGCTTGAACAGTTGTCCGTTTTTGGCGTTGCGTAAAGCTGAAGTGCCGATTGCCTGTACGGTTTTCGCCCCTTTTTCGCGGGCCAAATGAAAAAGCGCAGCAAAAGCGTCTAGGCCACGCTCGAAAGCTGCCGGACTAATTTCTCCGCTTTGTATACCTCCTTGTCCTAAACCGACGGCTATACTACTTTGGTGAACAATTCGGCGGGTATGGCCATTGCCTTCGCCCACCACAAGATTAAAAGTATTGGTGCCTAAATCAATAACCGCTATCATCCGCGGTAAAAAATCCATTTACTCAGTTCGCGCAGGGTCACCTTTTTGCCATACATCAACACGCCCACGCGGTAAATGCGGGCAGCCAGCCAAGCTGTAGCGAAAAATCCGCCGATCAACAAGCTCATCGACAATACAATCTCCCAAACGGGCACGCCAAAAGGCAAGCGTACCAACATCACGATAGGTGAGGTGAGCGGGATCATACTGAACCAGAAAGCGATACTCGATCCCGGGTTTTGTATCACCATCTGCGCCACAATAATGGCAATAATGATGGGTATGGTGACCGGAAAGAGTATTTGTTGGGAGTCGGCTTCGTTATCTACTGCCGATCCGATGGCTGCAAAAAGCGAGGCATACAACAAATAGCCGCCGAGGAAGTAGAACAGAAACATGCCGATCATAAACGGGAGGTTCACCGTTTCTAGCTCTTCCATCAGATTAAAGCCCATGGCTTCTTCTTCCATTGCCACGGCAACTTCGGGCTGACCGGCTGTGGTAGCTTCAACACGACTTTTCACCAGGTCTTTTTGTTGGTCTTTGCTTATAAAGCTGGAAGCCACCGTTACAATTCCAAAGGTGAGTATGATCCAAAGAATAAACTGAAAAAGTCCGACGGCTGCGATGCCAATTATTTTTCCCAGCATCATCTGAAAGGGTTTGACCGACGAAATAATTACCTCCATCACTCGACTCGATTTTTCTTCGACCACGCCGCGCAAGACCATCATTCCATAAATGAAGATGAAGATGTACATGATAAAAGCACCGGCAAAACCAATCCCTGTGGCAGCGCCTGTGCTGCTGTTTACCTCGCCACCTGCTTCGGTGAGTTTGCGGGTGACCAAACTGATATCGGCTTGCAATGAGTCGATATAACTCTGGCGAAGTCCGGACGACTCTAATTTTAGGTTTTCAACCCGTTGGTTGAGGGTTCGTTCCACCGTTCTTTTGGCTGCAGCACCCATAGGGCTGTTGCTGAAATAGGCGAACCCATCTGGTTTATAGAGGTCGATATCGGCTGGAATGATGAGCACGCCGCTGTTTTCAGAAGCACGTGCAGAGTCTTTGTAGTTTTCGCCATCTCCTTCGATTTCGATGAAGGTGAGGCCTTTTTCGGATTTGAATTGTTCTACGAAGATGCCGGAGTTGTCGGCAACCCAGATTTTCTGGTTGTCTTCGCTATACATGGCGATGAGTACCGGGATGATAAACATCAGCGACATGAGGACAGGGCCGAGCAGGGTGAAAATCACAAACTGCTTGCTTTTAACGCGGGTCATGAACTCACGTTCGATGATAATACCAACTTTGCTCATGCCTGTGCGTTTTTAACTGTTCTAATGAATATTTCGTTGAAAGAAGGGACTTCCTCCTCGAATGCATGGATTTTGAGATGCGGCAGCAGTTGTAACAGTAGTTCGTTGGAGCTGCCATTGTTCAACTGAATACGTGCTTCTTGCCAGTCGTGACCGGCGCGCTCGCTAATCAGGTCAAAGCCTGCGGGTAAAGTCGGCAAAATGCCGTCAAATCCGAGGCGGAAGGTGTTGGTGCTGAACTGTTTTTTGATGTCGCGGGTAGCACCGTTGAGTACCACCTTGGATTTATCAATTAGGGCAACGTGGTCGCACAGCTCCTCTACCGATTCCATGCGGTGGGTGGAGAAGATAATGGTCGCGCCGCGGTTTTTCATACCCAAAATCTCTTGCTTAAGCATTTCTGCATTAATAGGGTCGAAACCAGAGAAGGGTTCGTCGAGTATGATGAGCTCGGGTTCATGCAAAACAGCGCAGATGAACTGTACTTTTTGCTGCATGCCCTTGCTGAGTTCTTCAACTTTTTTGTTCCACCAAGGCTGGAGCTCAAATTTTTCGAACCATATTTTGATGCGTTTGTTGGCTTCGGCACGCGAAAGGCCTTTGAGTCGGGCGAGGTAGAGCGCCTGCTCACCAATTTTCATTTTTTTGTACAAACCTCTTTCTTCTGGTAAATAACCGATTCGATGCACGTCTTCGGCTTTGAGGGGTTTGCCTTGCAGCAAAATCTGGCCTTCGTCGGGCATGGTGATTTGGTTGATGATGCGGATGAGTGAGGTTTTACCGGCGCCATTTGGGCCAAGCAGACCAAAAATCTTTCCTTGAGGCACTTCCAGACTCACACCGCTTAGCGCAGTATGTTGTTGGTAACGCTTCACCACATTTTGAATGGATAATAAACTCATAGTAGGGTTGGGCTAACCCGACAAATATAAAAGAGAGAAACTGCCAAAATGTTAAAAAAAACATAAAATCAAATCGCGACGACCTAACTAAAGTATCCCTATTTTGGAAGCAATGAAGCTAGTATATATTCGGGCGCTTCAAGCTTGCCTTTTCTTTTCTTTTTATTTGGTGTCTTGTGGCGAAGTTCGCTCACCCGAAAGTATTTCACCCGCGGACAGGGCGCGTTACAATTCCCTACAGCAGACGGGACTCAACTTAATTTCCTCTCAGGATAGCGTGCATTTTTGGCCATTTCTCGACTCTGTATTGGAACTTTCACAGCACGAATCGTCGGAGTTTCTGGAGTTGCGGGCCTTGCAGCTGAAGCAAATGTATTTGGAGAACGCAGGACAGCTTGAAAAGGCATTGACCATTACCGAAGCCGTAATTAAGAGGACTGAAGGGCAACCAGCGTTACAAGAAATACATGTAGAGGCGTTGTTTAACAAGGGCGATATCTCCTTTCGGTTGGGTCAATATCAAACGGCTTTTGAGGCGTATTTTATTGCCCGTAAGGAAATTGTTGCTCCCGATACCTGTGAATTAGGGTATTACGATTATTGTCTGGCCATGGTGGCTTATCGGCAAAAAAACTTTCAATCGGCGCTAGAGCTGTTTAAAAGTGCCGAAAAAAATTACCGTCGCTGCGGTAGCAGCTTTACCAAAAAATTAAAACGCCAAGAGATTAATAGTAATATCGGCCTATGTTATATGAATCTAAATCAGCCTGATTCGGCTTTGTATTGGTTTGGCCGGGCGCGCATTTCGTTGCTTCATACCAGGAGTCACTCCGAATCGGAAAAGCGGATTCACAAAATTGGCCTTGCTGTTATTTCTGGCAATGTGGGGGTAGCTTATGCACGTTTGGGAGAGCTAGATAAAGCTAAGGCTGCAATTCAATCTGAGCTGGAAGTGAATTTATTACCGGGTAACGACCGTGGGCATTTGGTGTACAGTATAAATGAGTTGTGCGAACTTTTGCTGAAGGAGAATAAGCTGGACGAAATGTACGCTTATCTACGTTTACTCGACAGTTTGCCGGAACTCAGAACCCATAGGTTCCCAGCATACCGTTTTTACAATCACAAGCTGCAGTACCATATCCGAAAGGGAGATAATCCATTGGCGATACTGTATGCAGATAGTTTTCTGCAAGTCTATGAAGGCCTACGCAAGGAAGACCGAGACCTCTTTCGCACCGATCTTGGTAGGAGCATGCGCATTTTGGAAACAGAATATGAGCTAAAACAAGCGGAGCAGACAGCCAGTTTAGCAAGTCAGAGAAGCGCCTATGTTTTGTTGCTGTTCGTTTCTTTTCTCCTGCTTACCCTACTCTTTTTGTACGCTTGGTTGGCAGGGCGCCGAAATAATAGGGCACTTACCCAACTCAATCAGGAAAAAGACAAAATGTTACGGGTGGTAGCACATGATTTACGCAACCCTATTGCCGCTATTTATAGCCTATCTGATTTGAATTTAACGGCAAACCCAACTGCACCGGCAGCCAAAGACTGGAGGTTGGTGGAAGAGGCATGCAGTGGAGCCTTGGAGTTGATTCAGGACATGCTGATTGTAACAACGCTTAAAGACCTGCGTCGGGATGAGAAATATACAGCGGTATCCATCAATCAACTTTGCTCCGATACCATACGTTTGATTCAATATCAGGCGGATGAAAAACAAATTTCACTGAGCTATGAAGCACTAGAAAAGGATTGTTTGCTTCAGCTTGCTCCCGAGCGTATACGACGAGCGATTACCAATTTATTGACCAATGCGATTAAATTTAGCACATCGGGGAGCACCGTTACACTCCAACTAGAGTTAAATGAAATGGGGGTTCTTATCTCCGTCCAAGATCACGGCATTGGCATTCCAGCATCGTACAAGGATAAAATCTTCCAAAGTTTTACATCTGTTCGACGTGCAGGCACCAGCGGTGAGCTTGCCTACGGACTAGGTTTATCTATTGTAAAGGAAATAGTGGAAGCACATCAGGGAAAAATTTGGTACATCAGTAAAGAAGGAGAGGGTTCTAGCTTCTTTATCCAACTCCCTCTGTAGCAAACGCACTCCTCAGGCATAATCAGCCAAGGTGTATCTATTTTACGGCACTTATAAAGTAGTTGTGCGTCATTATAAAAAACCGAAGCAAAACGATAAAAAAGTAAAAATGGAGAAGACAATAAACAGACTCAAATATTCAAAAAATAATAATATTTTGAAATGAAATTTAATTTTTTATTTATAGGGGCACTGTTTATTATGCTAATAGGGTGTAATACAAACGCACAAAATCATAAAAAATATATTTATTATTTACACGGCAGAATAATTGAAATACAAGGAAAAGATGCTGTTAGTGATGATTATGGAAAATATGAGTTTGACAGTATTGTTGAAGCTTTAGGTAACTCAGGGCATATAGTAATTGCAGAAGTTAGAACTGAAAATGTAGACTATTTAGAATATGCAAATAAAGTTTCTAATGATATTGATAGTATAGTAAAATTGGGTATTAAGCCAAAAGACATAACTGTCATTGGTGCTTCTAAAGGAGCAATTATTGCGAGTAATATTTCAACCATTAATCTAAACCCGATTAATTATGTTTTTCTTGCAGGAAATAACGAATATCAAGAAAATAATAATAAATGGAAATTTCACGGACAAGTATTGTGTATCTATGACCTTTCGGATAGTATTGCAGGAGGAAATTATGATTACTGGAAGAATACTGAAAATTACACCACAAAATTTGAACAAATAGAATTAGAAACTCATTTAGGTCACGGATTTTTATACAAACCTTTAGAAGTCTGGATTGGACCAACTAGAAAATGGATATTAACTCAAAAATTGTGAAAGAAAAAACAACGAATGCACAACAATGCATATAAAAAATGGCGAAAAATTAATAATATCAAAGCTTTCGGCTCGTATTAAACTTTGTGCTTAACCGAAAGTTTGTTGTTTCGAAATCGACTACTTTTCATGTGCTAAACGTTATGTACTATGCTAAAAAAACCAAGTAAGACAAATGAAAACACTTCAAGACTATATTAATTCTGACTTATTAAATTGGCTTCACGACAACAATTTCAAACACAAACGAGCCAAAATTAAGACGGACAAGGGGCTCGTGTAAATTTATATAACGACAAGTTTTGTTTAAAAATTTACGACGGACTTAGACATGGATTTGGAATTACCATTAATGTAGCAGAAAAGTATGACGAAAGCATTTACGACAACGACAGCTTTAGTCTGCATAGAGCTTTTGAATATTTTAGAATAGAACAAACAGCAACGTTTAGTAGTCGAACAGAAAATCAGCATAAGCAAAACTTGCCAAACTTAATCTCGGACATTAAAAACAGTATCCCACGACTAACTCAAAGGAGTATTTCCGAATGGGACAAAATGAAAGAGCGGATAGACAAAGAAGCGAGAAAACAATTTAAGTAACAGTTCGACTCATGGACATGAGAAGCACAACACATAACAGCACCTACAAAAAATTAGCGGTTCATTGCTTAAATGAAGCTTTACGCATTGGTGTTTGATTTTTCATGGTATTCGTGAGCCCTTCGGGGTTGTGCTTCGCATCCATATTTATGGCAAATAGCCACCTTGGCCAAGCCGAACAATGCTGTTCATAATATAGCTTGAACTAAAACGTTTCTCGTCCGAATTAGGCTTAGCGGGAGGATTTCAGAAAAAATTTAGAGCTTAAAGCTGGCATTTTTCTGCCGTTTGCGTTTGCGCAAGTATAGAAATACCAAGGTTAAGACCACAATGAGTACAAAAGGCCAGAGGTAAATGAGCAATAACAAAAATTGCAAAAGATTTTGCCAGCCTTTTAGCCAGCCACTTTTTATTTTTACCCCAAAGCGGCTACTCAAACTTAATTTTTCGTAGATCGTAAGGTGGAGCGTGGCATAACTGATATTGTCGTCCATCTGTTTTAAACCACCCTCGTATCCTTCAATTTCCGCGCGAAGTTGGTTGAGCTGTTGTTCGATGGCGATAACATCCGACATGGTTTTGGCTTGGGTCAGCAACTTCAGATACCGTTCCTCTAGTGCCTTTTTGTTGGTGGCGCGTTGTTCAAGATCCACATACTCTTCGCTTATGTCTTGGCGGTTGATACCTTTATCATCCACGTGGATGGCGGCACTGCTCAGGCGATCCTGCAAAATTTGGAATTTCTGAACGGGTGTTCGAATCACCATATTCAGTTGCATGCGGTCTTCTCCACGAAAGCTAGATTCCTGCTCGATAAAACCACCCAAGGCATCTACCAAGCGGATAATCTCTTCCCTGCTTTTTTTAATAGAGGCAATTTCGACGCTGAGGTGGCCGCTGACAATAATTTTGGTGATGTCTTTTCCTCTTTTTTCAAAAGGCAGCTGTGCGAGACCACTTTCGGCCAAAACGCGCACGGGTGCGTCGGAAGAATTGGGGGTACAGGCGGTGGTTAAGACAAGGAAAAGGAGCAGATATTTGTACATGGTGTGGCGTATAGCGGAAGTTGCAACGGCGAAATGGAGACCCAATGCGTAGCGCGAATTGCTTCGACTGCATTGCGTAACCGACAAGCGCTCGTTTGAGAGTCGATTAGTTTGGCCGTAAATATATTACTTTGCAGCGTCATCAGCCAATGCGCTGTAAAGGAAAGCGAAATCTCTAGGCCTGTCCACTTCATGGCTCACCTTTGACCAGACCAGAGGCTCGCTGTGCATGATGTAGAACATTATTTGCGGCAGCGGCAGTCTATCGAATATTTCTCTAGGAGGAGCAGAGGTCAGATGAGGCTGTTTCTTAGGCTATAAAAGGCTTGCATTCACTATATTTCCCAGAAATTTAACCTAACTTTTAACTACCAATATTTTAAATTTGCATGGGTCAGGCACTATGAGAATACTACTACTTTTTGTTTTTTGTATTGGTATTCAGCCTGTTTACACGGCTGACGGTCAGGTCGGCTCTGCACGTCCGAAAGTAAGTCTTACCCTCAGCGGCGGCGGTGCCAAAGGCCTGGCGCATGTTGGACTGCTCCATGCTATCGACAGTGCTGGGCTCAATATCGATATGATTACGGGAACCAGTATGGGCGCCGTTGTTGGGGCCATGTATGCTGCTGGCTATTCGGCCAAACAAATTGATTCCATTGCGCGCAACATCAATTGGGACGCTATTTTTTCCGCCACACCGGACTTACGTCTGGTTCCCGTAGACCAGAAGCTGGAAATAGAGCAACAGGCCTTTGAGCTTAAACTCAAAAAAGGCAAGGTTCAGATCCCGACGGGGATTATTGAGTCGCAGGAATTGTGGCTGTTATTAAGCGAGTTATTTTTACCGGTATACGATAAACCAGAATTTTCGGAATTCAGCATTCCTTTTAAATGTATAGCAACGGACGTATTGACCGGTGAGGCTGTGGTGCATGAGCGGGGCAACATCACCTTGGCAGTACGTTCGAGCATGGCCATACCCTCGGTTTTTACCGCCATTGACCTTGACGGCAAACGGATGATTGATGGGGGTGTAGTGCGGAACTTCCCGGTGCGCGACGCCAAAGAAATGGGGGCGGATATTTTGATAGGGGTAAATGTGTCTACCGCTCGGATTCCTGCCGACCGGCTCAATTCGGCCCTTGATATTTTGTATCAAACAGCTTTTATAAGTTCAAGCAGTGAATTCCAGCTGGAAAAGGAATTGTTAGACATTTTTGTGGACGTAGATATGGGGCCTTATTCGGCCGCCAGCTTTACGGCGAGCGATAGTATAATAGCACGTGGCATACGCGCTGGGAATGACTATTATCCTATTTTTAAACGTTTGGCCGATTCTTTAAATGCTATTTATCCGATAAACTTTAACCCTTGCAGACTGCCTACTGAGCAAAATTTTTTGGTACGCGACATCGAGTTCGAGGGTCTTGAACGTACTACGCGTACCTCCATCATGTTACGATTGGGTATTAAAGTGGGTGATTATGTGACCGCAGGCTATTTATCCGATCGAATACGTGAGGTGCACAGCACACGTTTGTATAAATCGGTTATTTACATCGCAGAACCCCATCCAGAAGGAGGGGTGCGACTCAAGTTTAGGGTGTTGGAGCATGCGCCGGTTGGACTGGCTGCGGGCATTCATTACAATACTTTTTCGAACATCGCCATCACCACCAATTATCGGGTGGTGAATTGGTTTTCGGATAAATCGGAAACTACTTTCCGACTTAATTTAGGCGATAATCTGCGTTTTTCGGCTAAACAAGAACAATATATCGGCAAAAGACTTTCGAATAAACTGAGTGTTGAATTCCAGCACGACCGGGTTTTTAATGCTATTTACAGTAACTACCGCCAGGTACAACTTTACCGAGAGCTTCGCACCTTAATCACGGCGCGTTATGATCGTGCGCTAGGCAATGCGCGTATGGCCGGTATTGGTATTTCGGTGGAGAACATTTTGTGGCGACCTCGACTGGCCACAGCCTTAGAGTTGCGTCCGAACAACAGTTTTGGAACTGTTTTTTATGAGTTTAATTTAAACACGCTGCCCACGCGGAATTTCCCGGAAGAAGGGAGCTTTGCGCAATATAAAGTGGAATATATTTTTAATCAGGAGCCGAGTTACACGCTTTCGGTCGGGGATTCCATCAAAACATTCGACCGGACCACCTTGTCTTACAAGCCCTATTTTAGAGCTGCTTGGCGCATTGAGCAGTATTTGGTCCTCGTTAATCGGTGGAGTACAGGTTGGAAGACCTATGGGGGCATTAATTTCACCACCAGCGAGCAGTTTCTATTCCACAACCAATGGAATATTGGTGGGCAGTATTCGCTTTTTCGCAACCAAATCCCTTTTGCTGGCTTCCGCGATTACCAGTTTCATACCGATGGTTTTGCCGCCTTGCAAGGTCAGTTGCAATACCGCTGGCTCGATAATTTGTTTCTGATTGGTCGGGGAAACGTGGGTATTTTTGATTTACACCGCTACAGTATCGCCATTCCTGAGCGTATTCCGTTTATCTGGGGTGCCAGTTTATCGGCGGGTTATCGTTCGCCCATAGGTCCGGTAGATATATCGTTAAATTATAATATCACCGATCAAAGTTTTAGCAGCCAAATTAACCTAGGTTGGTGGTTTTAGGGGGAGGTCAAAATTTCAAATTCAAAACAGAAAGGACGCTAAGGCAGCATTTATGCTTGTAGGTGTTGTGGTTTTCTTTTGTGGTATTTTGCCTTTATCTAATGTGCTCTGCGGTCCGTGGTCAATCGTCCGTGGTCAATATTCGATGGTCTGTGGCTGATTTTATTGGTGACAGGTCTGTGAAACTAGGGTGACTTGCTTTTCTGTGGGCTCGGGGTGAGCGGTTTTACGCTTATCTTTGCAACTTATGCAACAAAAAGGGCTCACCGAATTAAAGTCATGGTTTACGCAGCCGC
>Ga0105055_10006642_pt1 | contig 15779 bp, 12 predicted proteins | sample BON03_FD_78090 | JGI IMG/M metagenome (GOLD analysis project Ga0105055, IMG submission 78090) | Freshwater microbial communities from Lake Bonney liftoff mats and glacier meltwater in Antarctica - BON-03 | ecosystem: Environmental > Aquatic > Freshwater > Ice > Glacier meltwater | place: Lake...
CCAGCCCGACCGTATGGACTGCGGTGTCACCTGTTTGCGCATGGTGGCAAAATACCACGGGAGGAGCATTTCTATGCCAACCGAAAATTATTTTCAAGAAAAAAAGCAGAGTGCCATTTTTTGACACTCTGATATTTTTAGTTTGCTCCTGTCAAAAAAGTTTTCGCGAAACAAAATGGCACGGGCGTACAAACTGCTTTTTAAGGCAACTCCCTCCCCGAATAAAAATGCCGTATCACCACCTTTTGCAATTCGCGTTTTAGAATGAGATCGGTGAGTTGGCCAATCGCGTTTTCAACCCCTTCCTTTCCGAACAGAATTTGCTTCACTTTAACTTCGCTCAGATCTATTCTGTAAACCAGATTCCAGAACGTTTCGGTCTGGTTTTCGAGCATATATTCAATAACGGGTGCCAATTGGTCAGACAGTTCTATGTAAGCCGTTTCGCCTTGGCCAGAAAAAGAAACATCAAATCCCTGCAAACGAAAGTCCTTGTTGATTTGGGCTACAACTTCCTGAAGCAAGGATACACTTCGCTCGTAGCGATCAAAGTCTTGTTGAGAAAGGGGAAGGTTATCCATTTGCTATACCCAAACCTAACAGGTTTTGAAAACCTGTTAGGTTTCGTGCGGTTCGTTAAGATTCGCGGTGCATAAGGTTTTCCGAAAATGCCCGAAGGATTCCAATCCACTCTCCATCACCTTCTACCTTATCCAAACTTGAAATTCCCTTGTTGTAATAATCCCACATCTGTTCTTCGGCCAGTTTTCTAATTCCGAGTTTATCATAGATTTTCGTTACGGCCTTCACTTTTGCCACTTCAGAGTCGCTAGCAAGCCAATTTTTTAAGGAATCGGCATCTTGTCCTTTCGCCAATTCCATCGCTTTCAAGAGCAGAAAAGTCTTTTTGCTTGAGATGATGTCGCCACCTTTTTGCTTTCCAACTTTTTGGCTTTCGCCATACACATCAAGAATATCGTCCTGCAATTGAAACGCAATTCCTGCATTAAGACCGAAGTCGTAAAGCAGTTGTGCTTGTTCCTTATTTGCCCCTCCAATGGTTGCCCCAATTTTCAAACTTGAAGCTAGTAGTACAGCCGTTTTTAGGCCAATCATTTTCAGATAGCTGTCGATGGAAACGTTTTCTGCAGTCTCAAAATCCATGTCCATCTGCTGTCCTTCGCAGATTTCTAAAGCCGTTTTATTGAAGTCGGTAAGAATGTCTAGTAACACATCAATGCGTGTTTTCATCAACTCTTGATATGCCTTGATGAATGTGGCATCGCCAGAAAGGATTGCCACGTGATTGTTCCACTTTTCGTGCACGGTTTTCATGCCTCTCCGGAGTGGTGCTTTATCCATGATATCGTCATGCAAAAGCGTGAAATTGTGGAACAATTCGATTCCGATAGCGGGGTGGATTGCTTCTTCCACCGATTGATTAAATATCCTACAACCGATAAGAACCAACAATGGCCGCATTCGCTTTCCTCCATTAGATAGCGTGTAGCGTATTGGCTCGTACAGGAACTTGGGTTCGCTGGGCAATTCCAACGCTTCCAATGCCTTTTCAAACTGGTTTTGAAGGCCTTGAAGTTGCTCCATTTATCTAATCAGCGAAATGAACTGGCCTTGTTGAATCACCATTTCCAGACCTTTTTCAAGCGGGGTAACTTCGCGATTGAGCAGAATTTGCATTTTGCTTGTATCGGGTAATCTCCGCGTCATATCTCCCTCTTCCAAAGCTGGAAGATGGATTATGTTTGAATTTGAACCTGTGACTTTGATGATGATTTTGGCCAGTTCGAGCACAGAAAGCTCATTTCCGCCACCAATATTCACCACATCATTTACATAAAGGTCTTTTTTAAATGCCGCGTAGCAGGCATCAATATTATCTCGGATGTAGCAGAACGTCCGTGTCTGAGACCCATCGCCATAAATGGTGATGTCCTGATTTTGCAACGCCATGGATAGGAACCTTGAAATCACAAACTCTCTGCTTTGCTTTGGTCCATAGGTGTTGAAGAATCGGAAAATCGTGTACTCCAAACCGAATTCCCGATGGAACGATTTGAGGTAAGCCTCACCCACATTCTTCACAATGGCGTATGGTAATCGGGAATTGAGCGGAGTAGTTTCTTCGTTCTGAGGAAACTCAACAGGCTCACCATAAACTTCAGATGAACTCGAATAGAACACTCGTTTCACACCCGTGTTCTTGCTCAATTGCAAAAGGTTCTTTATGCCTGTGATGTCATTCAGAACCATCACAGGATTCTGCAATGTGCGCTTCACTCCAACCACGGCCGCATAGTGAAAAACGTAATCAAACGAGTAGGCATAAAAGACGCTCGAAATGTCCATGTAATCGTTCACATCGCACTTGATAAAACACAGATTGTCGTGTTCAGCATCAGGAATTTTCTTGTGCGAACCAGTTTGCAGATTATCAACCACAACCACGTAGTTTTCGGGGTCGATAATCAACTTTTCGACCATACCGCTTCCTACAAATCCGGCACCTCCGGTAACGAGAATCTTGTTCTTAATATGTGCTGGAAAATTCATGCTATTTCAACAGTTTCATAAGGTATTCTCCGTAGCCGCTTTTCACCAACGGCTCGGCAATTTTTCTCAATTGATCGGCATTGATGAATTTCTGTCGGTAAGCAATCTCTTCGATGCAACCGATGGCCAATCCTTGTCGTTCCTCAATGGTCTGAACGTAGTGCCCGGCCTGCATTAGTGAAGCAAATGTTCCAGTATCCAACCAAGCAGTTCCTCTTCCCAAAAGACCAACTTTCAGCTTGCCTTCCTTCAGATAATACTTGTTGATATCTGTAATCTCGTATTCACCGCGTGCGCTTGGCTCTAGGTTTTTTGCCACTTCCACCACCGAATTGTCGTAGAAATACAATCCTGGAACAGCATAATTTGATTTCGGCTGAGTTGGTTTTTCCTCAATAGAAACCGCGTTGAAATCAGCATCAAATTCTACAACACCATAACGCTCTGGGTCGCTTACGTGATAGGCATAAACCACACCTCCTTCAGGGTCGTTGTTTGATTTGAGCAATTGCTCTAAACCGTGTCCGTAAAAAATATTATCGCCCAATACCAAAGCCACTTTATCGTTTCCAATAAACTCTTCGCCAAGCACAAATGCCTGGGCAAGTCCGTTTGGAATTTCCTGAACCTTGTAGTTGAACTTGCAGCCAATTTGCTCTCCAGTTCCGAACAATCGCTCAAAGTGTGGCAGATCGTGTGGTGTGCTGATGATGAGTATTTCGCGGATACCGGCTAGCATGAGAACACTGAGCGGGTAATAAATCATCGGTTTGTTGTAAACGGGCATCAGTTGCTTGCTTACAGCAAGGGTCAACGGATGAAGTCTGGTGCCGGATCCACCGGCTAAAATGATTCCTTTCATAAAGGTGAGTTTTTATCGCTCAATTCGATTTTTCTGTCTTTAGATTCGGAAGAATCCTCTTCTACATTTTTCTTGTATTTGTCTGTCATAGACCGCTCTAATGTAAGTAATAGAGATGGTAGCAGAATCAAATTTGAGAACATTGCCACTAACAGCGTGATTGAAATGAGCATTCCCAATGCTTTGGTTCCACCAAAGGTGCTCATGTTGAAAATAGAGAACCCAAAAAACAGCACAATGGATGTGTAAGCCATGCTCAATCCGACCTCATGCAGAGCCAAAATTACGCTACGTTTAATCTTCCAGTTGTTGGCCTCCAGCTCCTGTCTGTACTTGGCCAAAAAGTGAATGGTATCATCAACAGAAATACCAAAAGCAATGCTAAAAACGAGGATGGTGGATGGCTTGATGGTAATCTCCAAAAACCCCATGAGAGCACCTGTAATAATGAGTGGAATGATGTTCGGAATAAGGGATACCGCAACCATGCGCCACGATTGAAACATGAATGCCATTAGGATAGCTATAAGCACCACAGCCATACTCAAGCTTACAAACAGATTTTTAACCAGATAATCCGTTCCTCGGAGGTAAACAACAGATGTTCCGGTCATCAGTGTTTTGTACTTGTCTGGCGCAAAAATGCTGTCAACTCGTGGTCCAATCTCGGCCAGCAGTCGGTCCATTTCATCCGTTCCCACATCCTTCATCTGAAAACTTACTCGTGTTACCTGCTTGGCACTGTCGATAAAGCTGTTTAGCAATTCGTTTCCTTTACTTTCATCTCCATTATTGTTGGCGTACGAAAGGATAAAACCACGTTCGCTTCCGTTTGGGAGACTGTATTTGGATGGCATTCCACCGTAGTATGCCTGCTTGAGCGATTTGACCACCTCGGCCATGCTAACGGCACGCGAAAATTGCGGATAGGACGAAATGACTTCCTGCAACTTCTCAATTCGTTTGAGGGTGGCGGGTGATAGCGCCTTGTCTGGTTTCAGCGCGTCAATCTGAACTTCAAAAGGCATTACGCCATTAAAATTTTTCTCAAAAAAGGCGAGGTCGGCCAAAACCGGGCTATCTTCTGGAAAATCGTCTACAATATTTCCGTTTGATGTGATGAGGGTGATGCCGTAGATTCCTATTACAACCACGATTCCAAAAAACCAATAGACGCGCGTTCGATACGAAAGGACGATTTCTACAATTTTGGAAACGAAAACCTTGGAGTAATTGCGGTCGAGGTGCTTTACGTGACGAGCCTTTGGCTCACTTAAAAAACTGAAAACAATGGGCACCAACAGTATCGATAGAACGAATATGAACATGATGGAAGTGGCGGCCACCACTCCGAACTCGCGCATAATCGAACTTTCGACAACCGTGAATGTGGCAAAACCAGCGGCTGTGGTAGCGTTGGTCAGAAGCGTGGCTCGTCCAACCTTTCTAACTACGCGCTGAAGCCCTTTTATCTTGTTTCCGTGCGAACGGTATTCCGTATGGTATTTGTTAAGCAGGAAAATGCAGTTGGCCACACCAATAACAATAATCAGCGGAGGCACCAACCCCGTTAATATCGAAAGCTGAAACCCGAATAGAGAAACGAGTCCGATTGACCAAATGGCACCCACTACTACCACTAGCATGGCCACCATTACCACTTTAAACGACCTAAAAAACAAGAACATGATAAGAGCCGTAACCAGTATGGCGTATAGGATGAACAGAACCATCTCATCAGCCACCACTTTTGCCAGAATACTTCGGATATGAGGCATTCCCGAATACCGCAATTTTGAACCTAAACGCCCTTCGTATTTCTTGCCAGTGGCCATTATGCGGTCGGTGAGAGCCACTCGCTTCTTACTGTCTAAAACCTTCGCATTCATGGTAATGGCCATCACCGAAATGTGCGATTCTTCATCCCACATCAATTTGTCGTAAAATTTCAGTTTCACGATTTCATTTTTGATAGAGTCGAGTTCAGTCTGTGTTGCTGGTTTTTCTTGGCTCAACAGTTTGAAGTCAAAGCGTTTCAGACTATCATTCCTAACCAAATGATAACATCTGGCTGCCGAAACAACTTGTTCTACACCATCTAACTGGAGCATTTCCTCGCCCAAATCAAACCAAGCATCATACACATCCTTCCTAAAAAGATGCTCGTTCTCTATGCCGATAACTAGCACATCGCCATCCTCTCCAAACTTCTGTTTGAACGCCTTGTAATTAATTAGCGTGCTATCTGTGAGCGGCAGCAGCGCAGCAAAATCGTAACGGATTTTTACCGAAGTGGCCTTGTAGCCCATTAGCACGGTAATAAGACCGATTACCACCAAAATGGCAACTCGGTTTCTAAGAATGATGCGTGCAATGGTCTGCCACATAATTGGTGCTGAAAATCAGCAAATTGCTTTTTTTAAATGGGCTGCGAAGCTAAGAAAATCACGTAGTCAATCCAATCGCGGCAGGAGGCTCCTAGGAGGACAGAAACCGTTCATTCAGACTCGTCCGCAATTCGCCTGACGTTTTACCTAAAACAAAAAGCGCCCCGACATTGCTGTCGGGACGCTTACCATGAAAAGGAACAGGACTCTCCAACCCTGCAACTTTGCCTTTACTTATGCTTTTGCAGCTGCTTTAGGAGCAGTAGTTTTAGCAGAAGTTTTACCGATTTTGCTTTCTAGGTCAGCAACTTTTGACTTAAGATCAGCAAGAATTTCTTCTTCAGTTTTCTTAATGATGCCAACTTTTTCTTTGATTTCGTTGTACTTCGCTTCGAATTCTTCTTTACGGGCTTCAGTCTTTTCGAAAAGCTCATCTACCAATTTCTTTCCCTCTACATCAGAGATTTTACCTTTCTCGATAAGGTCTTTTACAGACTCTTCGAATTTTGCAGATACTTCTGCAGCTAGATCAACACCAGCGTAAAGGAATTTTTTGAATGCGTCTTCCATAATATTTGTTTTTTAATGAATGTGACTTATTGTTTTACGAGTGGCAGTAGGCAATTACCGTGCACATCGGTGTGCCAAACTTGTTTTTTAGAAAACGAAACATCCTGAAAGCCCCGTCAATAAAGGGATACAGAAATTATTGGTATTCTTTGGCACGGAAGTGTGCCAAAAAACACGAATACTGACACGCATGACAGCCCGTTTATCAAACAGTCGTTTTCGGGTCGTCCTGTCAGGCGTGTCAGGTTTTGCGCACGTGTGATTCTGAGGAATTTCAGCGATAAGGAAAGAGATGCTTCCTACGTCCGCCTTAGGCGGACACACGAAGCCGATTCCAGCTTGTCATTCCGAGGAACGAGGAATCTCTTTTCATCGAAGTCATATCTGAGATTGCCGTTACTTTTACCCCAAACAACAGCGATGCAGCAAATCCTCAATTACATCAACGGCAGTTTTCAGCCCCCTAATTCAGGTAAGTATTTAGATAATTACAACCCAGCAACGGGAGAAGTTTATTCCTTGATTCCAGATTCTGATGCCACGGATGTGGAGCTTGCTGTGAAGGCCGCTAAGGCCGCCTTTGCAAGCTGGTCAGCACTCTCGCGAGAGGAGCGTTCGCAGCACATGCTAAATGTTTCAAGGCGTATTACGGAGCGTTTGGATGAACTGGCCGAAGCCGAAAGCACAGACAACGGAAAGCCCGTTTGGATGGCAAAACGGGTTGATATTCCGCGTGCATCTGACAACTTCAAGTTCTTTGCTACAGCAATACTGCACGATAGTTCTGAGTTGCACGACATGGATGGTAAATTCCTGAATTACACCCTGCGCCAACCCATTGGCGTGGCTGGCTGCATTTCGCCATGGAACTTGCCGCTCTATCTTTTCACGTGGAAGATTGCGCCCGCCTTGGCTTCAGGAAATACCGTTGTTGCCAAACCATCAGAAATTACTCCAATGACTGCTTTCCTTCTTTCGCAAATTTGCGAAGAGGTTGGTTTTCCGAAAGGCGTGCTGAATATTGTGCATGGACTTGGCGGCAAAGTCGGTTCGGCCATAACCGAACATCCTGATGTGCCAATTATTTCCTTCACAGGCGGAACCGAAACAGGAAAGACCATTGCCCGCATGGCTGCTCCGATGTTCAAGAAACTTTCGTTGGAACTTGGTGGCAAGAACCCGAACATCATTTTTGACGATTGCGACCTTGATAATGCCCTGAGCACTTCACTCAATTCAAGCTTTGCAAATCAGGGACAAATCTGCCTGTGCGGTTCGCGAATTTATGTTCAGAAAGGTATTTACAACGAATTCAAAACGCGATTTGTTGAGATGGTGAAGCAGATGAAGGTCGGAAACCCGAAATCGCCTGATGTGAAGCTGGGAGCCATAGTTTCTAAAGCGCATTTTGATAAAGTTCTGTCCTACGTTGAGCTGGCAAAACAGGAAGGCGGCACTGTGCTTTGTGGCGGAAAAGAAGCCAAAACAGACCTCGGTGGCTGGTTTATCGAACCAACGGTTATCGAAGGATTAGACGAGCAATGCCGCACCAATCAGGAAGAGATTTTTGGTCCTGTTGTCACCATTCAACCGTTTGAAACGGAGGAAGAAGTACTCGCTTACGCCAATGGAACTAAGTACGGACTGGCCTCAACTGTTTGGACAAGTGACCTAGCGAGGGCGCACCGCGTAGCAGCGCAACTTCACACAGGCATCGTTTGGATAAACTGTTGGCTCATTCGCGACCTGAGAACCCCGTTTGGTGGTGTGAAACAGTCAGGCGTTGGCCGCGAAGGCGGTTGGGAAGCGCTTCGGTTTTTTACGGAACCGAAGAATGTCTGCATTCCGTTGCAGTAGGGTATAAACAGACTCCAAACGGCTTGCAATGGGCTTTTCAAATGGCAAATAATGGGATTGAGAAGTTCCATTTTCACTCAGATAAGTTCCACTGTATCAAAGAGAACGTCCACAAAAGCATTTCAAACGGCCTAAAATGATAGGAGAACGGCTTATAAAAAGCCTGTGTTGAAGGTTTGAGTTGAGCGGGTTTTTAAGGATTAAATTTCAGCGGATATTTTTCGCGTATCCTCACCCGTTTTGAAAACCCTTTGGCATTGCCTACAACCGAGCCTACTATCTCCACATCCAACGTGGTCATTCCATTGTTGAGCAAGGCACCAAGTCCCATCATCAAGCTTCCGCTCAAGAGAGTTTGGGTCGAAGTCTTGATTGTCACGGATTTGCTTAATGTCTTGTTAGGCTGAATTTCGGTAAGTTCTTTTGATTCTGCTGTTCCGAGCGTGTTTCCATTCAAGCGCACATCCAAACAATAGCTTTTTACGTTTACGGGAAAATCGTTCGGGTTGTGCAACTCAACCACAAAAGCCACTTCAGTTTCCGTCTTCATTGCCTTTTGTATGTCGCAACAGACCACCGAGCCTAGTTCGAGCGGCTTAATCATTATGCACGAACTCAGCATGAAAAGGATGGAAATGAATAGCAGAACACGGATTTTCATGTAATGATGGTGATAGTTGAAGCGGTAAAACTAATTTAGTTCGCTCAAACCCATCATGTCCAAGGAAACCATTGCCATTCGTCCTGAAGAACAGATTCGCTTATTGCAACGCGAAAACGAACTCCTCAATAGCATCGTTCAGGGAGCTTCCGATTCCATTTATGCTAAGGATTTGAAGGGCAGATACATTTCCATTAACGAGGCTGGCGCTGCTTATTTTGGTAAACGGGTTGATGAGATTATTGGCCGAACGGATGTTGAATTGCTTGGGAATGCTGCGACAAGACAGATCATCGAAACGGATCAACAAATTCTTCGCACTGGAAAGCCGGTTACGTATGAGAACCGTGGCAATTTTGGTTTGGGTAGAAGTTTTTTTTCCACCACCAAGTCTCCATTGCTAGATGGTAATGACAAGGTTATTGGGCTTATTGGCATTTCTCGCGATGTAACCACGGCCCGATTGTCTGAAGAGAAGTACAGGTTCATTTTTGACAATGCGCCATTTTCGTTTTGGGAAGAAGATTTTTCGAATGTGAAAAGTTATCTCGATGAACTAAAGGCAGCTGGCGTTACTGATATTAAAAATCATTTTCTCACAAATCCTGAACAGCTAGAAAAGTGTATCGACCTCATTATCATCAAGAATGTGAACCGAGCCACATTGATGATTAATGGTGTTGAAGATAAAGCACAGTTTATCAAGAAGATTCATCGAAATTTTGCTCCTGAATCTGAGAACATTTTCGTAGATGAATTTGCGGCATTGGCTGCGGGTGAGACTTACTTTCAAGCGCAAGGATCCTTCGTCAATCTTAATGGCGATGTGGTTGATGTTCAGTTCAATCTCAACGTGCTTCCTGGCCATGAACAGGATTTATCGCTGGTTTTGGTTTCTGTTGCCGATATCACAGATACCAATAAGCTTACGAACGAACTGAACACGATTAAGCATCGTTATCAGAGCATTGTAGAGGCTCAATCTGAAATGATTTGTAGGATAAATCCGCAGGGAAAGGTCATTTTCAGAAACCATGCCTTTACACGATGTTTCAAGTTTAAAGATTCTGGATTGGAAATTCGGTTTCCATCGCTTTTTCCACCTTCTGAATTGGAAAAATGCGAGCGAGAAATGCAATTGCTCAGCGCGCGCGAATCAAATCGAATTTTGGAGCTTAGAAACTACGATGAGGATGGAAATCTGATTTGGCAGGAATGGAATGTGACTGCCTTTTACGGGAATTCAGGCACACTTTTAGGCTATCAGGCTGTTGGAAATGATGTTACGAGTCGAAAGATGGCTCAGGAGGCGTTGGCCTCATCCGAGGCCCGTTGGCGCTCGGTGTTTGAACATGCCGATGATCTTATCATGACGGTAAATTCAGAGGGCTACATCCTATCGGTAAATGATTATCAGGAGCTTCCGAAGGATGTAAAATGGGCAGGAAGAACGATTGAAGAAGTAATGCTTCCAGAGAACGCACACACCATCATGGAGCTGGTCAATCAGGTCTTCAGCACGGGAAAGGCCATTAAAACTGAGCTTAGGATCCTGCACAGGAAAAGCCAGCAACACTCAACCTATGGCGTAACGCTTTCGCCCATTTATCATGGTAACCGTGTCATAACCACCATCTGTATCGCCAGAAATATTTCTGAGACCAAGGAGTTTGAAAAGCACCATCGCGAAGCACTGATTGAAGGACAGGAAAACGAACGAATGCGCGTTTCGCAGGAGCTGCATGATGGACTTGGCCAACTTTTTACGGCCATTAAATTGAATCTGCAACATTTGAAATCGGGACTTGGAAATTACGAGGTCATCGATGAAATGAACGAAAGGGTAAACGTTTTGGAGGAAAATATTGGAGTGGCTATTGCGGAGGTCAAGAACATTTCGTGCAATCTGATGCCCGATGTGCTTTGGCAGTTCGGACTAAAACCAGCAATTCAAGACCTTGTAGAAAAATGGAACTCTACCATTGATTTTACCATTTCTTTGGAACTGGTTGATATGGACATACGGTTTTCGCCTGAGTTGGAAAAGGCCCTGTTCCGAATGTGTCAGGAACTGGTGAACAACTCCATTCGGCATGGCAACCCATCCAACGTATATGTACAGCTAATCAACCATGGAGATTCCATTGTTCTGATGGTGGAGGATGACGGAATCGGATTTGACCCAAACAATACCACTAAAGGTTTGGGAATGAGAAATATCTGGTCTAGAGCGGAGGTTTTTGAGGGAAGGGTAGAAATTGATTCTGCGCTAGAAAAGGGCACCGTTACCACAGTTGAAATACCTTTGACTAATTATTTGAAACAATGATAAGAGTACTTATTGCAGACGACCACGAAATGATTCGTAACGGACTTTCTTCTCTTTTGAGAGGAGAATCCAATATTCTTGTGGTGGACATGGTCCGAAACGGAAAGGAGGCATTAAACATCTGTGCTTCGCGTCAGGTTGATGTGGTGCTAATGGACATTATGATGCCCGAGATGAACGGGGTAGAGGCAACACGTGCCATCAAGCAAGAACATCCAGATGTTAGAGTACTGATAGTTACAATTAATGACGAACCTCGATTTATTAAAGAGGTTCTTCAGGCTGGAGCTTCGGGCTACATATTAAAGCACTCCTCCAAAGACGAGATTATTAAAGCCATTGTTGCTGTTGCCGAGAAAAAACAGCATTTCAGTACAGAGGTGTTAACCAAAATTTCTGGCGAGTTTGCCATGGGCTCCAAGCCTGGAGCTCCAATGCTTACAAAAAAGGAAAGCGAAGTGCTTAGGCTTATTGCTCACGAATTTACCAACCAAGAAATTGCAGACAACTTAGATTGCGGGATAAGAACGGTGGATACGCACAAACGCAACCTCATCAAAAAACTTGAGGTTAAAAACGTGGTTGGATTAGTGAAATACGCGATAAAAATGGGCGTGGTGCATGATTAATAAGGATGAGACAACTCACGCCTTTGTTGCTTGTTATTGCCTGTCACCTTTCTTCTTGTAAGAAGGAGGAATCCTTTGATTCGTTCAACACGGTGGGTATTCCATGGTTTCGGATACAATGGTGCTGTAGCAACAATTTTGCTGGAACTGTTGCTGGATTATTAAGGTGAATGAATCTCTACCCGTTGAGGAGCCATTATTTATTGTTAATAATAGATGGGCGGTGAGTTCTGGCGGTGTCACGAGTGCCGCGAAGAATCTCCAGACAACAGAGATCTCAGTTTAGGGATCACAATCGGGGATTACTGAAGCATACGTTGGAGGTGAAAAAGTGCCGTTTCAGTCAGAATTTTCGGGTAGCAACTTGAGTTTTGCAAACAACCCCTCGTACTTTACCGCCAAGATAAATTCGAGCTCTGGCGAATACGTTGGGTGGGTTAAACTCCAATACGAGAATACTTCAGTGCTTATCACTGATTTTTGTTTTTATCAGCTTTAGCAAGAGGAGTGGTTTAAACTCGGAAGTAGGTTAACGGCATGCCGATTAGTCCGCCAATCCATTGATGTATTCCAGAATCTGAGATTTGCTCACAGGTTTTGTCAAAAACCCAATCACCGTAGGTTCTTCTTCTGCCCGAACGCGATCTTTCAAGCCGATGGAAGAGGTGAGAATGACCACCTTGGCGGTTGTCCCGAGCTCATTCATAAGATCAATAAGTTGCCAGCCTTCCAAATGCTTCATGTTGAGGTCGAGGAACACAATTTTTGGCTCCGGATTTCCTGACTGAGAAAGCTCAATAAGCTTCATGATGGCACGGTCTCCATCATCAAAATAAACGGCACGATTCCCGTATTCCGTATTATCCATCAACCCCTTGATTATCAAACGGAAAATCTCATCATCGTCTACAAACCATATGTCTTTCAAATTTTCCATGACAGCGAACTTTTATGCATGACCTATGCTAAGAGATTATTCCTCCTATTTTTCTATTGAGCAAATCCGCGGAATGTTCCAAGTTCCAATTGGCACCAAGGTAAACCTTTTCTTTTTCTAGAACAACGTTAATCTTAGAACAAAATCCTGTATTGCAACAGCGGATAAATACCCAACTGGTTCACATTCACCAATTGATTTTTGTCTGGATTGTATTGATTGTACAACGGATTGGCCTTATCAGTCACGTTTTGGCATGAAGCAGTGAATTCCTGCGTCACTTTTGGGCGGCTCATTCTGTAGGTGAGGCCAAGATCGAGACGGTAATACGGTTCAAACTGTTTTGAATAGGCCGATTCATCCACATAAATGGCCCTTTTTGCAATGGCAGATGCCTCAAGATCAATAGGAGTATAGCGCGAACCGCCCGCAATGGTAAATTTCACATCGAATTTTAGTGAATGCTTGGTAGCCAATCGGCTTGCTTGCTTCTTGTCAAACCGTTTGAGTTGTTTATCCGAATAGTTTGGTTTCGGCTCTCTAAGTTTCGGGTTCTTCCTATTCAATTGAAGTTCGTAACCACCCAGCACATTTGCCACGTAATTTCCATTGAATACCGTGTTTCGCTGAATGCCATCGCTTGCCGTGTATTTAGAATCATAGAAGGAGGCCGTTAGCAACCAATAATAACCGTTGGTCAGAAACTTTTCGAAGGTGATTTCCAGTCCATAGTTGGTTCCCGTTCCGCCATTTACAATATCGTCTGGGCCATCTTGCGTAAAACTTCCCACATTAAGTGATGAGTAGGAGCTGCTGTCGCGGTCAATTCCTGCGTTATATATGTATTGATAATATGCCTCAACCTTGATGCGCATATCAAACGGTAAACTCCAATCATATCCAACAACGGCATGATGGCTGCGTACAAAATCGAGGTCGCGGTTAGGAGTAGCTTTATTTCCTAACGAATCTTCCATCACTAGGAAATATCTGTCTAACGCCACCATTTGACTGTGAAGTCCGTAAGCCACCGATAATCTGTGTCTTGGATTTAATTTCCATTGCAATCCCAATCTAGGTTCAACAGCAAACGAGCCATTCAAGGTTAATACTTGCCCATGCACTCCCGTGTTCAAAGTCCACGCATCATTCCACCGCCATTGCCATTGGGCATACGGCTGAAGCAGGGCAGTAATGCCGTCAAAATCGGTCAATGTCTGATAGTTGTTCCACGTTGGAATAAACGCACTGTCTTGTAATATCGAATAGAAAACAGTTGCTCGTGTTCCAACTTTTAAGTTGTGTTTTGCATTGAATTTCTTCTTGTAATACACGGAGCCCTGAAAACGATGGTCTTGAAAATTCTGCCTGTACCAATCAAACGGATTCTTGCCAATGTCAACACTATCTACCACATCCTGATTAATCTGTGTGCTTGCCGCCACGGTCATTTTTAGGTAACTCGCGTTATTAAAAAGATAGGTGTGAGAAAAGCCAGCTACACCCGTTTTGGTTCGGTCGTAAATATCAAGCCCGCCTTGTGAGTAGAAGTTGGTAGAATTATCGGTTGATTCGCTTGCGAGAAATTCAATGCTACTGATGCCGCCCATTCCGAAAATCTCAAAAATCCCCGCTTTTTTGGTTGGAATGCGAACTTTGAAAGTAAGGTCTGAATACTGAGGCGTAGCATCGCCCGTGCCGAAATCAACTCCTCCCAATTTGAAAAGTGCCAAGGTTGAATACCGAAAATTGATGAGGTACGAAGCGCCACTTTTTTTGGAGAAAGGGCCTTCTGCACCCAATTCAACCCCGTTGAAACCAATTTGTCCTAGGAACTCGTGTTTCTCATTGTTCCCGTGGCGCATTTTAAGGTCGAAAACACCAGAAATTCCGTTTCCGTACTCTGATGGAAAAGCAGCGGTAAGAAAATCTGAGTTTGAAAGAACATTACTATTGAGCATACTTACCGGACCACCTGTTGAGCCTAAGTTTCCGAAATGGTTTGGGTTGGGAATGTCGATGTCTTCCAATCGCCAAAGCAGACCTGTTGGTGAGTTTCCTCTAATTACAATGTCGTTGGTAGCATCATTCGCACCGCGCACACCTGCAAAGTTGGTGGCCATGCGCGAAACGTCATTCCTAGTTCCAGCATAGCGCGAAGCTTCTTCGGTAGAAAAAACACGTGCCGAAACGGTTGTCATCGTGTTCAACACTTCTTCTTTATTGCGAGATGCCTTTACCACAACCTCGCCCTGTTTCATCACCATTTCCACCATTTGCACGTTCAGCACCAACTCTTTTCCGCTTAAAAGTTCGATGCCAGAAAGTGTTCGGGGCGCGTAGCCCAAATAAGTGATTTTCAAATCGACCAGCCCAACTTTTACCTTGGGTAGATTGAATTTGCCATCAAGGTCGGTGGTTGTTCCAATAATAGGGTCGCTGCCTACCACCACAACGGCCGCACCAATTATTGGCATTCGGCTTTCTTGGTCGGTTACAATGCCACGAATGGTCTGGGTTTGCGCCAGCAGCCAAAACGGGGCAAGGAGACATAAGAACTGAACGAACAGGGTTTTCACTTGCAACAGCTTATCGGGTCACAAAAGTAGTATTCGGGTTCTTTGTGCAGGTACGATGAATTGCGTAAACACGGAAGGGGAAGGGTTGTTTAGTGAAAGGGATTGGACAACCTATGAATAAGGTTCGTATTCCATATATTTCTTGTGCTTCATTTGAGGTTCTCAATTCTTGTGTTCAAAAAATAATTAGTTGATAGTAAGGTATTTATATATTAATACGCAATCGTCCATTTCTCTATGTTTGTCTTGTGCAACCTCAATTGCCCCATACCGCCCCCACAACAGCCGAAGCTGCGCCCACAGCTTCGGAACCCAACGTGACTTTTGAACTGGGAACCCTGCACAACAAGGCCGTCATCTTCATCCGTTTTCCCTACCATGCCCAGCTTGTGGCGCG
>Ga0105055_10006646_pt1 | contig 15774 bp, 11 predicted proteins | sample BON03_FD_78090 | JGI IMG/M metagenome (GOLD analysis project Ga0105055, IMG submission 78090) | Freshwater microbial communities from Lake Bonney liftoff mats and glacier meltwater in Antarctica - BON-03 | ecosystem: Environmental > Aquatic > Freshwater > Ice > Glacier meltwater | place: Lake...
AACTTTGAAAAATCATTTATTCAATTATTTCGAAAAAGTTTAAAAAGTTTCTGAATTCAATAAAGAACATAGAATGGTTGATTAGCGTTCTATTAAAATGAGATTATTTAATCAATTAAACTCTTCAAAGGCTGCAGTCAAACTCCTTGGCATTCTCTGCCCTTAACAATCTTCTGCACCCTGAATACTTTGAGATGGTAATATGTCATCCTTCGATTTTCCCACTTTCATTTCAATTCTTCACAAACAAAAGCAGCTTTTCATGGAAATTCTGCACTGCTTTTAACCCTTTCTTTCCTCTAGTAACTTTTGCAGGATTAGCAGTATACCCGAAAATAAATAAGGTACCCTTGTCAAACTTCGCAATGGCTTTATTCAATACATTATTCCAGCTTTGGATGTTTGTACTTAACGGTCTATCAATGAAATGGAATCTTTTATTGAACATCTTATCTCCCATAAGGGCAATATTGGCATGCTTAAAATTGACTATGATATCTCCATTGACATACCCTGCTACGAAATAATATACCTGAATACGCTCTGAGCCAACTTTAACGTTCTACTGATCCTGAAAAACTGTATCTGCAAATAACTGTTTGTCTTCAGATTTCTGAGTGGCGGATGTTTTCTGATGGTTTGCAAGATAGTTGGCATTTCCAACCAATTTCTTAACCAAAGCTTTAAAAGCAAGGCTTCCACCTGGATGATCTCCTTGATGATGGGTATTGATCAAGTAATTCAAATTTTCTTAAGATCCGAGATCAAATGAGTTGCCTGGGCAACAAATTGTGAATTCATAAGCCGGATGTATTAAAATATCAGCCAAAGCCTTATAGCCTGCAAGGGCTAAGATCCCAAGGGAACGTCATAGTATAATTGCAAATTCAAGTATAGAAATAACATATAGGTAAAGCTGGCTTAACAATTAAGAGACACCGCATAAATAACTTAGCATCAAAATAAATAAAGCGATGTTTAAACTTTTGCGACTACTCAAACCCAAAGCCATATTGATTCAAAATTAATTAATACCAGTTTTAATACGATTTCAAGAGGCTTTAATCTTATATTCATATTTCATGATTTTAAATTTAAACCGGCATTATTGTCTGTTCTTTCCCAATTCAGAAAGAATTCTGAATAAAGGAAATAACTTTTGGGCTTTTCTGCCTATTGATACAAAACCGCTCTCAAAACGTTTACACATTTCCAAAGTCCAATTTTCAGCCAATAGCAACCCATGAAATCAAGATTCTATTGCTCATTCGTCCTGGTATTGTTCATACCATATTTTTCTTATTCTCAAACCCAAACAGCTGATCTCAGAACCCTGATTATTTTCTTTGATGGCCTGAGGCCAGATTATATCACTGCAGAGAATATGCCAAATCTATATGCATTCAAAAAGAAGGCCGCCTATGGCACACAACATCATAGTGTTTTTCCAACTGTTACCAGGGTAAATGCCTCATCTTATGCTACAGGAAGTTATCCTGGAACACATGGATTGATGGGAAATAGTGTCTACTTCCCACAAATAGATAAAACAAAGGCACTTAATACAGGTAATGCTTCAGAGATAGATGAGATTACGAAAGCTACAGATAATCATGTTTTAACAGCGGCATCTTTAGGCGAATTGGTGCAGCTAAGTGGATCCAGTATGATGGTATTTAGCTCAGGTACAACCGGACAAGCACTGATGCAAAACCATAAAATTAGTGGCGGAGCTGTAATTAATCCAACAATGATCAGACCTGAATCAATGAAAGAAAAGGTTATGACTGAAATTGGATCAGTGCAGTCATCCGGTGGAAAACACGCATGGATTACCAATGCTTTGATGAAATATGGCCTAAGATTAGACGGACCAAAGGTAAGTGCTATTTGGTTTGGAGATCCTGATGGAACAGCTCACCGTGATGGTATCGGTGCAGCAACGGCAATGGCTGCAATTAAGACTGTAGATGAGCAATTTGGAAGAATACTCAAGGATCTGGAAAGCAAAGGCTTGGATAAGAATTTCAATATTCTCATTTCCTCAGACCATGGTTTTGTAACAGATATTGGAAAAATTGGGCTCAGTGAATTCTTAATCAAACAAGGATTAAAGAAAGACGAGAGTTCAGATGATGTTGTACTTGCCGGAGGCGCGATATATGTAAAAAATCAGAATGCAGAACTGATCAAAAAAATTGTTTCAGCATTGCAACAGGAGGAATGGGTTGGCGGGATTTTTACCCGTTCAAAAAAAGCCGGGGATACCCATGGATGGATTGCCGGTACCTTATCGTTTGATGCCATTCATTGGGCTCATCCTGAACGTTCATCTGAAATTTTAGTTGACGTAAACTGGAATGACAATAAGAATGCTGCCGGTTATGCAGGATCAAGTTTTGCAAGAGGTGTAGCAGGGCATGGCGGATTCAGTCCCTATGAAGTTCACATCCCGCTTTTGGCCTATGGTCCAAGTTTCAAAAAGGGCTATGAAGCTAATTTACCAACCTCGAATGTAGATCTGGTTCCGACGATTTTGCATCTGCATAAAATAGCTATACCTAAACAAATGGATGGCCGTGTGATGTATGAGCTTTTAACTGAAAAATCTCCAGCCTCAGCACTTATTCGGGCTAAAATACAATCCCTAGAAGCCAGCGCAGATATTCCAGGAGGGAAATACAGGTTGATTCTGGAGCAATCCATACTCGGAGATTATATTTATCTGAATTATGCAAAAGTGATCCGAGGAAAATAATCCAGAATCCCAATTAAGTCATCATTTCCCCTCAGTTACCTCCCGAATCACACGGAGCCAGTTTAAGCCAAGAATCTTTTTGATTCGCTGATCGCTGTAACCTAATCTTTGCATCGCCATGGTCATCTGCGGATAGTCGCTGATGTCTTTGATTTCCCTTGGCAATTCTGGTCCGCCATCCAGATCGGAGCCTAGGGCCATATGGTCTTCTCCAACCAATTGTACACCATAGTCAATCACTTTAGCCAGCTGATCAACATGCATCCAATACTCGTCAGGGATGGTTCCTTTGAAACTTAAGGGAACATCTTTAAGCACTTCCCTATCTACCTCTTCAATGGTTTTGAATGGAGAAGCTTGTACTGTAGTCGGTTTAGTCTCGTTGGATTTTTTTTGCCCTTGCTGCCACTCCCAGTATTTCGGATTATTAAACAGGCTTCCGAAGTGAATACCAATCACCCCACCTTTTGCCGCCAGAGCTTTTGCTGCTTCATCGGTAATACAGCGGGGATGTGGTACGATGCCGTAAAATCCCCCATGACTGTAAATTACAGGATGTTTACTTGCCTCTACACTTTGCAAGATGGCTTCATTAGATGCATGTGCAATGTTAATGACCATACCAAGACGATTCATTTCTGCGATGATCTTTCTACCCAAATCGTTAATGCCACCCCAGCGACTTACGTCATTGCAGGTATCAATAAATGCATTTGTAGTATTATGTGCGGGAAGCTGTATAGACCGAAGGCCTAAACGATAAAGAGCACGGAGGATATTAAGATCCCCATCCATATCGAAAGGGCCTTCCAGATCGAGGAAAGCAGCGATTTTACCCTTCCTATTGATACGCTGGATATCCGAAGCGTTGAGCGCTAACTCGATCTGCGAATGATTTTTTTCGATCTGGTCTAAGGCAAGGTTCACCACACGAAATGTATTCTTTACCTCAAACCTTCCGGGATAATATTGTTCAGGCGTATAAACCGAGAAAAACATCGCATCTACTCCACCTTCTCTAGCCCTTGGCAGATCGACAGTCCCATCCGGATAACGCTGGCCGATATCGGTTCCCATTAACAACTCGCGTGTCATCATATGAGTATGGCCGTCCATCACAAATGCTTTACGGTGTAAATCAGGCATCGGCTTATTCTGAAAATTAAATGGCACAATATTTCCGACCAGTGGTGCAGCAAACAGGGAATCTATTGGAAAACTTCCGGCTAAAGGAAGAAGTGTTAAACTCTTAATAAGGTCTCGTCTTTTCATGTATTGATTAGTTTATTCGTATCAGGTTTGAAGCGGAGGATCGATGTCGGAAGTCCGATGTCCGATGTTCGATTTCAGAAGTCGGATGTCTGATACTTCAAATCTCATTCCTCATTCCTCGGATCTCATTCCTCAGATCCCCGCGCAGCGCCTATTGATCAAAGCCCCGAATATACGGTCGTGCCGGTGGCCGTTCTCCTTTGTTAAATTGTGCTCCCCGAGTGGTATGGTAAGTCATATTCATAAATGGGGTTTCGATGCGACGTCCAATCGGAGAGTACTTGCTGCTTTCCCAGTTTGATTCCATATAATGGTTTGTAATCCCGGTCGACAGCAGCAGCCGCTCCGCATTGAATGGTTCTTTTTTGGTCAGCATCATCTCTGTGATCCAGTGTGGTTGCGCGTTGGAGGCATGATATTGGTCGAATGGACCAGCGAAGCCAAGTAAGGAAACAATCGTTGGCTCAGCACGCCCCTGGATCTCACCGGCATAGGTCCAGCTTGATCCCGGAGCGCCAATTATAGCTGCTTTCGTTCCATCATTATACTCAATGATACAGATGTTCGTTCTTCCGCTCTCTTGATAGTGTCCCTTCTTCAGGTTGAAATTTGCTGCCACTGAATCAAGTAGTTTGCTTGCCCAAAGGTTGCGTTCTACCCACTTCCATGCTTCAGGTCCGCGGATTGACTGTACCGATTTCACGCCTGTCTCACCGCCCTTTCGTCGCTCTACGAAGGCTTGAAGCAATTCGATACAATGAAAAATAGCGCCCTCATCCGGAGCAGCTCCAACCACGATTGAGTGCTTTATTGGCGTGTCGATTTCCAGTTCTATCTCGGGCTTGCGGTAGTAGACAGGAAGTAGAGAGCCCCCGGTCAAAGGAAAACCCAGTTCGCGGGATTTGTCAAACATCCATTTCGCATCATCCCAGTTGTAGGAGAAGTGTTTGTCGTTAAAGACTGGAACCGAGCGTTTGCTCTGCTCGAAAACGCGGATAGCCTGATTATAGATCCACCAGCGCGGTAAGAGCCAATGCCCCTTAAGATCAGTGGGATAATTGCCGTGCTCAGCTACTATAACCACGCCATCTACCGCAAGTTCCTTCCCCCCAAGCGTCAGCGCTTCGGATGCAGATTTAAAGACCGGAATGCCTTTTGCCTTGGCGACCTTCTGACCGAGTAAACTTGTGTCATGCTGGTGCAGGTATAGTGATACTACTTCCACACGGGAAGCAGTGTAAGCACCCTGCCACCAATAACCATCGATCAGCTTGTTTACCAACCAGTCGGCATGTGAATTTGTAGCACCCCAATAGGTAGCCAAAACAGCAATACGAGGTCTTTTCTGTTGCGTCTGTCCAACTGCTTCGCTGGATATGCCTGTCAAAGCCGCCAAACCGACCATGCCGGTTATTCCCAACATTTCACGACGGGTAAAACTTGGGTTCGATTCTATAATTTCATTAATTGGGAATGAATCTGTCTCCATTACTATAATTTCAATTGGTTTCTTTGCTAATTGTTTCTTGTTGCTTGTGACTGTCTTGATTCTTGGCTCTTGATTCTTGACTCCAATTCCCGGCTCCTATTGATCAAATCCTCTAATATACGGACTTGCCGGTGGTCGCTCCCCCTTGCTGAATTGTGCAGCTCGCGTAGAGCGATACCTTATGTTCAGGGCAGGAGTTTCGAGGCGGCGTCCAACCGGACTGTACTTGCTACCTTCCCAGTTTGACTCCATATAGTAGTTTGTTATCCCGGTCGACAGAAGCAATCGCTCCGCATTAAACGGTTCCTTTTTAGTCACCATCATTTCTGTGATCCAGTGCGGTTGAGCATTAGAGGCATGATATTGATCGTAGGGACCTGCCCATCCAAGCATAGAGATGATCGTCGGTTCATTACGCCCTTCAATTTCGCCGGCATAAGTCCATCCCACACCACTGCCACCAATTACGGCCGCTTTCGTTCCATCATTATACTCTATGACACATATATTTGTTTGTGGACTCTCCTGAAAATATCCTGGCTTGAAGTCAAAACTTTTCGCCACAGAATCAAGCAATTTACCGGCCCATGGATTGCGTTCGACCCATTTCCAAGCTTCAGATCCACGAATAGATTGTATTGATTTAACACCTGTCTCACCGCCCTTTCGGCGCTCTACAAAACATTGCAGTACATCTATAGCATGGAAAATGCCTCCCTCGTCTCCGGCACCTCCAATCACAATTGAATTCTTTATTGGCGTATCAATATCAATTTCGATCTCAGGCTTGCGGAAGTAGACTGGAATAGAAGATCCTCCAGACAATGGAAAGTTCAGCTCACGAGATTTGTCAAACATCCACTTGGCATCATCCCAATTGTAGGATAAATGCTTATCGTTAAAGACCGGGACCGAGCGTTTGCTCTGCTCGAAAACTCGTACAACCTGCTGGAAGATCCACCAACGTGGCAAGAGCCAGTGCCCCCTAAGGTCGGTTGCATATTCTCCATGTTCTGCAACGATGACCACGCCATCTACTGCAAGTTCCTTCCCACCAAGGGTTACAGCTTCGGCTACTGTCTTATAGACTGGAATGCCTTTCGCTTTGGCTACCTTCTGACCCAGCTGACTTGCGTCATGCTGATGGATGTAAACAGAAACAACATCCACCCTTGAAGGGGTATATGCTCCTTCCCACCAATAACCATCAATCAGCTTGTTGACGATCCAGTCTGCATGCGATCTTGTATAGGCCCAATAGCTAACTAGGACGGCGATACGAGGCCGTGTATTTGCTGTTTGCGCAAAAGCTCCGGATGCATTGCTAGTCAGGGCCATTATACCAGCCATTCCGGCCATTCCCAGCATTTCACGACGAGTAAAAAGTGGGTTGGACTCCATAATTTCAGAGATTGCGAATGAATCTGCCGCCACTGCAATTTCGTGTTGTTTATTTGCCATAAGGTTTAATTTTTTCGGTGATTAGGGATGAAAAGCTGCCCTATAATTTATTAATAAATCAATAAACTAAAATAACAATAGTTTCAGTGATTAGGAATGAATTTGTGCCCCGGCATGTAACAAATCTAGTTGGTAGAGGTATTGATGCTTTCAAGTCGAGTTTAGACTATAAGGGTAAGCGGAGATAAGGAAGTAAGTTGTAGGTTATAAGTTTTAAGTAATAAGTTGTGGATTGTCGATGCCTAAATAGTGTTGACCGTTTTCAATTGATATTTATAATATCAATTTAAAAATTGACTATTAGATAGTTAGGCAAAAAACAAATCTGAAACACAACCTCCATTTGTTGATGCGCAATTCTAAGATATTTTATATTCAGTCTGTATTATTGAATTTCAAATTATAAGCTATTACATGATTCAGGCCCCTCTTTTAAAGAACCATACTAACAAACTAAAAATCAGTTAATTACATACCTAACATTCTTTTAGCATTACCCGACCGTATAAGTTCTTTGGTATTTTCATCTGATTCATTTTCGCGCATGGATTCGATACGTAATTGTCCGGTGAGGTAATCTAAAATCGGGGAATGTGTACCGAATGCAAACTTATCTTTCCCAAATATGTTTAGAGACTCGGCCATATTCGTAATATTCCTTCCTGAAGTATCAAATAAAAGGTCTGCACTTTTAATCAGCTTCATTTCTTCCTCAGTTAGTGCAGCAGCGTTCGAAAAATTGAGAATCATATATTTGGCATCGGGCACTTCTTTTATTATCGGTAAAATGTTTTTTAATGTCCATTCTCTCTTTTCGGTACCAACCACATAATCAATGTCCATCCATGAACGCTGCCTGCTATCTACCATACGAAGATTAAAGGCTACCGGTAAACCATGATCACGTACTCTTTTTACCAGTTCGATACAGGCCGGGTCTATGATTTCAAAATCATGATACTTGGGGTAGATGCGCACCCCTTTCATTCCCATTTTAAGAATACTCACTTCAAGATCATCTCTCCAACCAGCATAGATAGGATTAATAACAGCAAAGGGGATAAAGCGCTTACTAAAATTTTTGTTAGACTTTAATTCCTCATACAACTCTTCATTTGCCGACTGGGTATTTTTATAAAATATACCATTCAGATTGCTGATTACCGAAACGTCTACACCAAATTTATTCATCCGTGCAAGCAAAGCTTCGCAGGTATTATATTTAAGTTGCTGAAATGGCCAGTGGCCTACATAAGCATTGATATCAATCCGCATTTCTACCTCCTTTCTTTAAAATATTGTTATAATTATCATAAAAGATTTTTTGCTTCTGTACATCGGTCAGATTGGAAGACAGTACAGTGCCTACACTCTGGAAATAACTATTATCGGAAGCATAAAACAACCTGTCTTCGCCCAATTGTTCTACCGCAAAGTCAATCATATTTTCTTCATTATTACTGCCACTGGTATCCACATAAATATTTGGATAGTCTTTGAACAATTTACATTCATACTCCCAATCACCCCCTCCCCCGATATGTGCATATTGAAAATTCCCCTCTGGATATCGCTTAGCCAGATCCACAAAATCTTCTGGTATCGATGTATTCGGTGCCTTATTACCATTGTATTTCATACGATATCCACCAACGCCTAACTGGCACTCGGCGTGTGAGAAAATCATCATCTTCATATCGATGAGCTTTTCTATGATTGGGAAATATAAAGGATCGTTGATTTTCACCTGATAATAAAGTTCTCCGGGTCCTACCATTCCATGATCTGTACAACGTTTTATTTCCTCAAGAGATTCCTTTTTGTAGGTGGGATTCAATACGAATGCACCGATAAGTTGATCAGGATATTTTTTAATTGCCTTGATTGTGAGATTATTATACTCCCTGAACTGTTCAGGTGTTCCAGGGAATACACTCAGATATCTGGAGATAACCTGCTTATTGATGCCAAGACGTTCCCCATAATCCAACTGAGTACCCGGGCTATCCTCTGTAAAATAGATATGGGCGTGAGCATCTATCTTACGATATTTAAGCGCATCCTTCATCACATCGTACCTTGCCGGAGAATCTATTATATCTTCTTTATCGGCGATTGGCATACCCTTTAGGCTGTTACCGAATAATACACCCGCTGCGAGGGCACCGGTGTTGCCCATAAATTTTCTGCGATTGAATAATTTAGACATGATTCTATTGTTTATGAAAAATAAAAGCTTGGTGTAATTTGGATACTATTTAAAGTTATTACCCGACTTTCTGAGTATATTATTATAGTTTTCAAAAAATACCTTTTTCTTTTGCGCTTCATTTATATTCGATGCGAGAATTTTGCCTGCTCCTTGAAAAAATGAATTATCACATCCAAAAAACACCCGGTCTTCCCCTATATTTTGAACTGCGAAATCAATCATGTTTTCTTCGTTGTTACTACCTCCTGTATCAACATAGATGTTCGGATAGTTTTTAAATGCTTTACATGCGTATTCCCAATCGCTACCCCCACCAATATGTGCATATTGAAACATCGCCTCAGGATACCTTTTTGCCACATCAATAAATTCTTCAGGTCTGGAAATGGTGGGTGTATTTTTAACATCATATTTCATTCTGTAACCGCCTACTCCCAGCTGACTTTCGCCATGCACATGTATAATCATGTTATAATCCATGTACTTTTCTATCAATGGATAGAACAGCGGGTCATTAATTTTGACCTGATTATACAGCTTCATTCCGACCATTCCCTGGTTAATACATCGCTTTATTTCTTCTAGAGATTCTTTGGGATATGCAGGATGTATCGTTACTTGTCCGATTAAGCGATTAGGATATTGCTTCATCGCCTTTAAAACCTGATTATTATAGTCCCTGAACTCATCGGGAGTTTTTCCCATTTTCACGGCAACAGGTGTTGCAATAAATAGTTTATCGATTCCCAACCTGTCTGCATAATCTATCTGAGCTTTTGCTAGTTTAGGATCAGTGTAGGCATTGGCATAAGCATCTATTTTAGGGTATTTCATGAGCTCCTTCATAATGTCATAGGAAGGTTCTGTATGTGACTCTTTTGAAGAAAGGTCTGATTTGTGTTCGGCAAAACCTTTAAAATCTCCTAACATTATACCAGCTGCTGTTAAGCTACTGCCTTTAAGAAATCCTCTTCTATTGAAAACGCCCATAAAATCTATCTCTATTTTGAATTATCGGCCAACACTAATTTATTAAGTGTATAGCAAATAAGTTTATTGTCCAATGGTTTACCTTCCGCATTGGTTATATCTCCAAGTTTTAATTCATAAATATAACCGGGTTTTAATTCATCTAGGATTAGAGAAATCTTTTTCCTATCCGCTGAAATTTTAATATGCTTGACTGAAACATTTTGAAGATCCTGCTGTGTAGATAGGTCGGCACCCTCATTCTTCGGTTTCCGCTGGTATTTATAATAATAATGCCTGAATTTATAATTATTTAAATCCATAGCCCTAGCTTTATCAAGCGGCTGAGTAAACGTAAGATCAAAGCCCTTTGCAGTGAGTTTCATGGAATAAACATCCGTAGGCTGCTCACCATTATAAACAATACGTTGTATTCCATAATCCCCACCCCAGCCAAAGGTGATTTGTCCAACCCATAAGCTACCATCGGGTGCAAAGGCCAATCGATTATTTCCTTTCCGTAAGCCATGACCATCTATAAATGGAATACATGCCCCCTGAAACTCCCCGCCAACTTTCTCAAGCATCACTCTTACAATACGGTCTCTGTTCATCTCACCAACAAACAATTGCCCGGCAAAAGGCCCGAACTTCCCTTCAGTTATGTCACAAAGTGGCTGAGAAGGCGAATTTGCCATTATCCCTTGAGGAAATAAAACAGCTGCCTTGGTTCGCATGCTATCCAGTTCGTTGATCGGAATAGTAAATGGATTTCCACGCTTCCAATCCTTTGTCCAAACCAAACTGGCAGGATGGCCATAAAAGTTTCCTTCTTTGATGTGGTAGAGTGTACTCGTTTCCACCCAATCACTTTGATTATCGGTCACAAACAAATTGCCTTGTTGATCAAAACCCAAACCATTTGGCGAGCGTAAGCCTGATGCATAAGGTTGAATTTTTCCATCCGATGTCACCTTCATTACCCAACCACGGTTAGGCACTACCGAATACATCTCATATAATCCGGGTTGATTATCTCTTCCAAGCGGATAAAACTCCCCTCTAATTTTTGATTTCACATTGCCGCCTGGAGAAGCGGTATTGAACGAAACAAACAAGTTCCCTTCTTTATCTTTAACAGGTCCGTAATTGAATTCATGATAATTGCCGGATAATCCAAAATCATCAGTTACTTTTTCATAAACATCAGCCTGACCATCTCCATCAGTATCCTTAACTCGGGTCAATTCGGGACGCTGCATGATTATAAATTCCGAATTATTCACTGCAAGAATACCTAAAGGCTCATGAAGTCCTTCGGCAAAAAGCTTCCATTCTTTGGACTTAGGATCATAGATCATCACCTCGCCACGAATAAAGCATGCCACCAGTCGTCCATCAGGTAAAAAGGTAATGCCGCCGGTTTCAGCAGTCAAGCCATCTGGCGTTTTGATATTTTCAACAGTATATGCCTCCTTTACAGGGTCATGTTCAACCAGAATAGCAGACACAAATATTAAAAAGGATGCAGCAAGGCTGTAAAATATCTTGAATTTCATTTTATTTCTTTTTCCGGGCATATACTAAGGAATAATTAGTCATTGTTACTGTAAATTCCATGGCTTCTTTTGCCGTGAGCTTCAATACTCCTTGTTCCAATTTACCGGCAGAAAACTCATATTCAGCCGATTCATTTTCTACATTGGGATAAAAACAAACGATTTTATTTGCATTGGGAATTTTGAAGGTTCGGATTAGCCCATTACCATCTTTCTTAGGTAAAATAAGTTCAAAGACATCAACTCCATCTATAGTATAATGAAATTCGGGGTACCTGTTAATCAAGCGATATCCTTTAAACTTCACAATGGGTGTTTTTTGAAGATTTCCGATACGCAATGGATAGGTAGTATTTTCTCTGTAAAAGACAGATCCGATAATTTTTGCATTCGCATTTCGATGTCCTTTCCAAAGTTCTGTATTATCAATAAACCCGCCGTTCCATGCATAGATTAAGCTACAGGTTTCCGGATCCCAGCAATACGACAGGTCTGATGGAAGACTGACCGCTATGGCCGCAGGACTCGCATCATCCATAAAGATTCGGTATAAATACGGGGCAATAGGTTCATAGGGATGCGAAGCGGTTTTTTGAGAAGCTTGAACAGAATGCATATCCATTTTTGCATGCACATCCTGGTCCTGCTTTCTAGACGGAGGAATATTCGGGTCATTTTTTATATCCGGCATTTTGCCATCAGCTGATACGTACATAACTCCATACATAACAAAACCATGGCCGGGATAAGTGCATACATAAGGATATGCACCGGTTTGAATGGGTGCAGTAAATGAGATGGACTTAGTCTGGTTAGGCGACAGTACAGGAATAGACCATAATACTTGTGATGATTTAGGTATATAATTCAATTCGGGAGCCCGTTCTTCTAATTTAAGAGCAGAATCAACGACTTCTAAACGAGTGCCCGGCTTTGTGATCAGTAGGTTATGACTCATATCATCGGCATTGGTAAAAATCAGATTCACCTTCGCCCCGGGTTTTACATGGAATCTTACGACATCAAATTGCAAACCGGTAATCGCTTTAATGGAGACAGTAGTTGCATCATTCTCAGGTTGTTGAGCGTTTAACCGCACCGTAAACAGTATAATTAATAGTATTGCATTAATAACTTTCATTTTGAATCATTAACTAAGTGAAGCCAACTGAATTTGTTCATATGGAACCGGGAAATATCTCATATGAGGTTTAGTATTTAATAATATTTCTACCGTCTTCCAACTTGAAAGATTGTATTCATCCTGTAACGCAATATAGCTGTACCGAATCTCTCAATCAACAAAAGATCACAAAAAAGCTTATTCTCCAAAGCTCATGTATCCAGTTCTTAATTTGGACAAAAGTTATGAATTAGTTGTGTAATTATTGCTTGATTGTAGCGATAATATTCATTTGGAAGTCCGACAAATAGAGGAAAGCAATTAGATATAGTTCATATAAATATCCACGCTTTTCTTACTTTATATTTCTGCCGGATTGAACACTATCATCAACTATAAGAACCCAGTCATGCCCATAACCTAAAGTTGGTGGGTTAAACGTTAGTTGATCTCTATTTGGAAATTTACCTATGACCTTGCTTTCTCCATTTCTGGGATTATACCAAATCGCACTCACTTCAGACCCTGATATTTTACCCATATTTAATTGAATTGGTTTTCCCTGAGAACTGTAAACAAACACATAATCCTTGCCTCTGGTGGCTTGAATATGATCGTTTGTGGACATTTCGTTGGCAATTAAAGACTGATCTGGCACCCGATCTAACATAGGTCTGGATTCTATGAGTTGCCTTAAATATTTCATTTGCCCGGCACCCGGTAAATCCATCGATACATACCATGGAAAGTGAGGGCCATTAATCGGCTTCCTATTCGGGGCATACATTTGCCAAATACCATGTGCACCATAAGTATGACCAAAAGCGCCGGCAAATACGGTGAAATAGGCACTCTTGCGAACATCATAAGCACTTGAGGTTCCCAGATCTTTAGCGTTAAAGCAAACCGGGTGATCCTCATAGATAGGCTCTCCATCCAAGACAGGTTTTACAGGGGTTTTATTATAAGCCACTGCTATTCTATCCCACACTCGATTCTCGCGGCAATGACCGGTTTGGAACATATTAAAATCCAGCCATTCGTCGTTATGAAAATACTTTGAGGAACCGGCATCTTCCAAATTATTAGGCTGTGGATGAAAGGTCATTAAGGCTTTATCAATATCCCCTACACCTTCGATAATTCCTTTTGCCATACTTCTCCAAATTGCTTTTGCACGTTCATCCGGGTTGCGATCACCACCTATTACCCATATAATGTTCGTGTAATTTTTATATCTATTTCCAATCCATTTCCCATAGAACCGGGCATTTTCAGAGTTAAAAATCTCAGGTCCAGTACCCCAATTATCTTTAAATATTTTATCTCCCCAGGTGGGTAAAAGGGCAACATACATCCCATATTCTGCAGCTTTACTGATAACATAATCAACATGTTGAAAATATGCTTCCTTTGGTTTATATGGGTCGGCATTTTCAAGGGGTACTTCTCCGTAAGCATTCGGTTCATTTAAGCCATCCAATTCTGCTAATGCAACTGCCTGAATCACATTAAAACCTTTTTCAGAACGGTTTTTTAAATATAAGTCGGTTTCTTCGCGGGAAAGACGATGAAATAATTCCCAAGCAGTATCTCCTAACCAAAAAAAGGCCTTACCGTCTTTCGTAGTTAAATACCTTTTATTCTCACTTACTTTCAATTGAGCGAAGGATTCCAGTGAGATCATCAAAATGAAAACAAGTATTATATTTTTCATACGAAATGAGTGTGAGTATTGATTTACTTAACGATTATCTAATCTAAAGATTTATTCCCAACAGTTTGAATTTAAGAGAATCGTTATTATCCTTATCAATAATTTCTACTCATCCGTTTTTATCTTTCCCATATCAAAGCTATTCCTTCCATCTAATGTTGTAAATAACTGATATTATATCACCCAGAGTAAGGTGGTTACTTTCCGATACAGAAAGAATATATACTGAATAGCAAGTGTTTACAAGTAATGTCCAAAATCATATTGATATTATCCAATATCAAATCTACTTCTCGTTAAATGATTAATCTGCATGTCTTACAAATAGAGGTAAGCAATTATGACATTTGAACCTCAGCAGGAATATTCATTTCACGATGAATTAATTTTCAATTCAATTTTACTTTCTTTTAAAGATGATACTTTCAAGTTCATGATTCCATTCTAATAGTGCAGTTCTTGCCAAAGGGTACTGACTGACATACTCCAATAAGTCTTTTCTTGTAATGATATCAAACACAACCATAAGATACGTAAAGGTTTTCTATTGGAAAACATTTGATGTGCGGTTACTACTAATTTGGAATAGCCGGAATGTTAGTCCCAAATGGTTTAAGTGTCAGCTTCTCAATTGGCTTTCTAATTCTTCAATGTAAAAGTGGCTTTGATAATATTTGCCAATTTGGTGTAGGTAAACGTATTATTGCCATTCGCTGATAGATTTATTTTTACGCGAGCCTAAGGCACGGCGTTTTGCCCATTTTTCTTTTCGTGCTTTAATATCTAAGCAACAGAACGGATATCTTTTTTTGTTAGTTTTAGGCAGCCTATATGCCTGCTTTGATTTGAAGTAGTTCCATGCGATTGCCAAACGGATCAACGAAAGCAAAACGTTCCCAACCGGGTACTTTAGATTGTGAAGAAATCTCAATTCCATTTGCTTCTAGGTGTTTCCTTGCCGATAAAATATCAGTTACCTCCAAAGCTGTGTGTCTATCGGTAAATAGTGAGGCTTCTTCAACGCCAAGATGAAGCTGGGCGTCACCAATATTGAACCAGTAGCCTGGTGAATCAAAAACATCGTCTGGACGCTCTATTAATTCTAAACCAATTATATCCCTGTAAAAATTTCTGGCTTCTTCTAATTTCTCAGGCGCTATACAAATATGGAAATGGTTTATACGTTTAAACGTGATGCTCATTCGCTGGAGTAA
>Ga0105055_10006660_pt1 | contig 15758 bp, 16 predicted proteins | sample BON03_FD_78090 | JGI IMG/M metagenome (GOLD analysis project Ga0105055, IMG submission 78090) | Freshwater microbial communities from Lake Bonney liftoff mats and glacier meltwater in Antarctica - BON-03 | ecosystem: Environmental > Aquatic > Freshwater > Ice > Glacier meltwater | place: Lake...
AACATCAATATCGGCGGCACAGGCAAGACACCGACCGCCATCGCACTGGTGCAGCGCCTGACTGGTTGGGGCCTGCGCGTGCATATCGTCACGCGCGGCTTTGGCGGGCGGTTGACCGGCCCGGTGCAGGTGCAGGAACGACACCACAGTGCCGCTCAGACAGGTGACGAGGCGCTTCTGCTCGCTGCTTTTGCACCAACTTGGGTCGCGCGTGACCGGGCCAAAGGCGTAATGGTGGCGCAGGCGGCAGGTGCAGAAGCCATTGTTCTGGATGACGGTTTTCAGAATCCAACGGTGTTCAAGGACCTCAGCATCGTGGTCGTCGATGCCGCTCGTGGCTTTGGCAACGGCCGGGTACTGCCCGCCGGCCCCCTGCGAGAGCCGATTCGGACCGGGCTGGCCCGCGCCGACCTTCTGCTGTCCATCGGCCACGCTCCGGCGCAGACAGAGTTCGGTGAGTTATGGGGGGCCACGCTTGGTGACCTGCCGCGTGCGACCGGCACGCTTGTGCCGTTGCAGACCGGGATGGTATGGCAAGGGTTGCGGGTCATGGCCTTTGCCGGGATCGGCCACCCGGAAAAGTTCTTTGCCACTCTGCGCGCCTGCGGGGCCGAGGTCATCCGCGCGGAACCGCTTCAGGATCACCAACCGCTCTCGACCGCGCTGATGCAGCGGCTTGAGACTGAGGCAAAGCTGCGACAGGCACAGCTTGTCACCACCGAGAAAGATGCCGTGCGCTTGCCTGATGCCTTTCGCGCCAAGGTGCTGACGCTGCCGGTGCGACTGGAAATCGCCGATTGGGGACCAATCGACCACGCCCTCGCCAAGCTAAAAGTTACTCCGCGATAAGGCGCTGATCCTGCCCCAACGCGGGCGAAGGGCGATCAAGTGCCAGATCCGCATCGCTGAACCGGATCGGCGACCGCACGCCCGGCACGCCCTCGGGATCAATTCGCATGCGCCGCGCAATGACCTGTGGGTCGGCAAACACGTCGTGCAGGTCATTGATCGGCCCGGCAGGTACTCCCTGCGCCTCGCAGGCCGCCAGCAACGTGGCCTTTTCCTGCCGCCGGGTCGCGTGCATCAATGCCGCAATCAGCGCCTCACGGTTACGTAGCCTATCGGCATTGGTCAGGTAGTCCGGGTCAGTGCCGAGCGTCCCCATCCCGAGAATCGTACAGAACCGGCGATACTGTCCGTCATTGCCCGTTGCCACGATGATATAACCATCCACACAATCAAACACCTGATAAGGCACGATATTCGGATGCGCATTCCCGAGACGGACCGGCGACACACCGGTGGTGAGGTAATTCATCGCCTGCGTGCCATTGATCGCGGTCCCCACGTCTAGCAGGGCCATGTCAACCTGCTGCCCCTTTCCGGTCATACTCCGCTGATGCACGGCGGCAAGGATCGCGGTCGTCGCATAAACCCCGGTGAACACATCCGTCAGCGCAACGCCAATCTTTTGCGGCTGCCCCTCAGGCGCGCCATTGTAGGACATCAGGCCCGACATGCCCTGAATGATGAAATCATAGCCCGCGCGACGCGCGTAGGGGCCGTCCTGTCCAAATCCGGTGATCGAACAATAGATCAGGCGCGGGTTCAGCGCCGAAAGGCTGGGGTAATCGAGGCCGTATTTCGCAAGGCCGCCGACCTTGAAATTCTCGATCAGGATATCGGCATCGGCGACCAGGGCCCGCACTTGCGCCTGCCCAGCCGCGCTCGCCAGATCAATCACAACAGACGCTTTTCCGCGATTGCATGCATGGAAATAAGCGGCGGAAACCGCCCCGCCATGCTCAACAAACGGCGGGCCCCAGTGGCGGGTATCGTCGCCGTCCGGGGATTCGATCTTGACGACCTCCGCACCCAGATCGGCAAGCAACTGGCCAGCCCAGGGGCCAGCCAGAATCCGGGCAAGTTCGATGACCTTCAGCCCGGCCAGTGGCGCGGGTTTGCCCGGTGCCGACATCAGCCAGCCAGTTTCGCGTCCAGAATTTCGGCGAGCGCAGTGTAGGACATGTTCGAATACTTCTCCCCGTCGATGAACAGGGTCGGTGTCGAGGTCACATCATCGCGGGCGGCATTCTCTTCGAACCACGCAACAAGTGTCTGCGCCATGGTCGCGTCGGCCATGCAGGCATCCAGCATTGCATCATCCAGACCGGCGGTCTTGCCAATGGTACGCAGGGCATCGGCGATCGTCGCCGGATCACCGCTCGCGGACCATTCCCGCTGCTCCGCATAAAGAACTTCGGTCACGCCAAAAAACCGCATCTCGCCCGCGCAGCGCGCTACCATCGACGCCCAGAGGCCGAACCGGTCAAAATACACTTCGCGGTAAATGAACCTCACCTTGCCCGTGTCGATGTAATCCGCCTTGAGCTGCGGGTACTGGTCGGCGTGAAAGGCGGCGCAATGCGGGCAGGTATAGGAGGCATATTCGATGATTGTGATCGGCGCATCGGCCGACCCCTGCACCATGTCCTGAATGATCGACGTGTCGATCACGGCATCCTGCGCAAGGGCCGCGCCAAACAGCGGATCGGTGTCATTTGTCGGACGGGTAAGCATCCAACCCGCACCAACTGCGATGGCAGAACCGGCGGCGGACAAAAGCAGACGACGTTTCATATGGACCTCTTCTCTATCGTTTTTGTGATGGCGCGCTCAGGAATTGCGCTTGGCTTTGTGCAGCACATTGGTTGCCAGCGCCTGAAGTGCAAGTCGCAAATCCGTGTTCTCGACGGTGCACACAGCATCTACAGCCGCTTTTTCGGTCTGCAGGTCAACCGCAGGTGCCACTCTTGGCGCATGACCGAATTGCATCTGCCCTTCGGCAAAACCTGTCGCAGCCGTCTGTGTAATCCGTATCCGGCTGATCGCGCGATAGCCGTAGCAGGCGTTGACCTTGTCCTTGATCTGCTCTTTCTGCATTTCGAGCATCGGCGCCTGCGCGCCCGTCGTCAGCACGCTCAGCGTCGCGCCAAAGCCATCGCGGCCATAGCTAACGCTAACCGGCTGCGCGACGCGCGCCACGCCCTCGCCTACAATCTCGGCCCAATGTGTCAGCAACCTGCTTACGGCAAAACCACGCGACTCAGACGCCGTACGGATGCGCGCCTGCATCAGGCTCGACGCTTGGGCAAAGCCGCGTGTTGTGGGATGACGGTTTGGCTGTTTCATGGTCACGACCTAGTTTAAGACTTGCGGACCGACGTACCAGCAAAACCCAAGGGCTATGGACAAAAAAGTTGCGAAATGGGTGAACAAAGCGACATCCTGCTGGAATGGTATGATCTTCATGCGCGCCAGATGCCGTGGCGCACCAGCCCAGCAGATCGCGCCGCAGGGGTGCGTCCCGATCCCTACCGTGTCTGGCTTTCGGAAGTCATGTTGCAGCAAACCACCGTCGCCGCCGTGCGCGACTATTTCCACCGGTTTACGATGCTCTGGCCCACGATCATTGACCTTGCCGCCGCGCCTGATGCCGACGTGATGGCCGCTTGGGCGGGGCTCGGTTACTACGCCCGTGCGCGCAACCTGTTGAAATGTGCGCGAGCTATCGTGGCCGATCATGGCGGCGTCTTTCCTGCTGATCGTGAAGGGTTGCTGGCCCTTCCCGGAATTGGCCCCTACACCGCCGCCGCCATCGCCGCGATCGCCTATGACGAACCGGCAACCGTAGTCGACGGCAACGTCGAGCGGGTCATGGCACGGCTCTATGACGTCCACACACCCCTGCCTGCGGCCAAACCCGAACTGACGGCCTTGGCAGCGGCCCTGACCCCCGCACGGCGCGCCGGGGACTATGCGCAGGCGGTTATGGATCTGGGCGCCACGATCTGCACGCCGCGCAACCCGGCTTGTGTGATTTGCCCCTGGCAGGGCGGCTGTGCGGCGCGCAGGGCCGGCACGCAGCCCGAACTGCCACGCAAGACCCCGAAAAAAGCCGTCCCAACCCGCCATGGCTATGCCTATGTCGCGCGGCGGGCCGATGGTGCTTGGCTGCTTGAAACCCGGCCTGACTCTGGCCTGCTTGGCGGCATGCTCGGCTTTCCGGGATCGGACTGGAGCGACGCGCCCAGTGCGGCACCGCCTGTCGCCGCAGAATGGCAAATATTGTCAGAACAGGCGCGCCACACCTTCACTCATTTCCATCTGCGTCTCACGATCCTGACCGCCCGCTTGCCGCAACATGTTGCACCTGTGCGGGGGCATTTTCATCCTGCAGCCGAATTCCGGCCGGCGGCCTTGCCAACAGTGATGCGCAAGGTTCATGACCTTGCCTCTGCGGCGCTGCGCCACGATTGAGACATACGCTGACCATGCTAGAATGACACCGTTGGAATACCGTGAGGATACCGACGTAAGATCACATCCGGAAAGTTGCCATGATTGCACGTCAACAAGTTGCCCTTTTGCGCAATGCCTTGCCTTTCTGGCTCTCGCTGATCACGGTTCCCTGCGCCTTTCTGGGGGCGATCTACGGCGGCTGGGCGGTGTTTCTCCTTCCGCTGTTCACTTGGGTACTCTTTGATATCCTTGATCTTTTTGTTGGCCTGAACCTCGAAAACGCCGATCTTGAAACGACCGAGGCCGATCTGTTCTGGTATCGACTGATCACGGTCATCTGGTTCCCGGTTCAGTTCACGATGACTTATGGCATGATCTGGTATGTCACCGGCGCTGATCATCTGGCGATCTGGGAAAAAATCGTTCTGTTCTTTGGCGTCGGCGTCGCCGCCGGCGCCGTTGGCATCGTCTATGCCCATGAATTGATGCATCAAAAGAACCGCACCGAACGCTGGCTCGCCGACCTCCTGCTCGCCCTCGTCCTCTACAGCCATTTCCGGTCCGAGCATCTGCGGGTGCACCACTTACATGTCGGCACCGCCCGCGACCCGGTGACAGCGCGTTATAACGAAGGATTCCACCGCTATTTCTGGCGCGTTCTGCGCACCTGTCCGCCGTCCGCATGGCGGGCAGAGCGTGCGATGCTGGCACGCAAAGGGCTCACCATGTCGAGCCTCGAAAACCCGTTCTGGCTTTATGCGGCGCTACAGGCAGCGATGCTGCTGCTCGCGGCGATCCTTGGCGGATGGGAGGGGCTTGCGCTGTTTCTGTTTCAGGCGTTCATTGCGATCTGGCAGCTGGAGTTGGTAAATTACATTGAACATTATGGGCTTACCCGGCGCCATCTGGGCGAAGGGCGCTACGAACATGTGCTTCCCCGCCATTCCTGGAATGCGGCGCATCGGGCATCGAACTGGTTCTTGATCAATCTGCAACGCCATTCGGACCATCACTACAAACCTGACCGGCGATTTCCGCTGCTGCAGAACTACACCGAAGCTGACGCGCCGCAGTTGCCCTATGGCTATCCTTTGATGGCGGCGCTGGCGATGGTGCCGCCCCTGTGGCGGCGTGTGATGAATCCGAAAGTGCGGGGATGGCGGCGTGCGTATTATCCGGACATCGCGGATTGGAAACCTTACAACACTGCCAACCTGCCTCTGCCGCGCGGCTCCTAGTTAACGATACGCCCGGTCTGCGGGTAAATTGAACAGTTGACGCTGGCGAGGCAAAGACGCAATTTTGCGCCACATGAGATTGATACGAACCACCCGGCAGCTTTGTCGGCCCAAATATCCGGCAGCTTTGTCGGCCCAAATATATTGAAGCGGCCCGACGAATGACCCTGGTGGTTGCGCGTCGACGCCAAGAACAGATGCGTAACCGCATTCAAAGGAGATTACACATGCGGCACTTTGCTCTATCCATTGTATCCACGCTGGCTCTTGCTACAGCTGGTAGCGCGGCATTCGCGCAGTCAGCGCCAGAAACCGTCACCTTTGCCTTGAACGTCGCGCAGCCGTCGCTGTTCGATACTGATCGTCAGGACACCTTCAGCGGCTCTGTCGATGATCGCAGCGGCACGACGTCCCTGGGTGTGACCTGTTCTGCCGGGGCGAGTTCCTGGCTCGGTCTGTCGCGGGTCGATGAAGCCTGCGCGATTGCAGGTAACGGAACCATCAAGAACCCGAACAACCCGGCGCAGTCGCTGCCGCGGATCAGTTATGCGGGTGGTTTTACGATTGAGGCCGATTCGGACGGATATACCAATAGCGCAACGATCCTCGCGAATTATTTGCGCGCCGGGGCTGCAGGAGCCGAGAATTCCTCGTTCCGGGGAAATCTGGTGATGCAGCCGGAGAATCCATCGGAATCGGCCCGCGCGCTGGGTACGAGCTTGATCGAGCGGCTCAAAGATACCGCTGCTGGCGGTCAATCCATTGAATATAGTACGGAAATTGACTCTGTTCGGTTCGAGAACTTCATCGTGCCGCATGTCGGACAGCAAACCAGCGAATCCTGCGGCTGGACCGGTGATGCGATCTATGCCTATGCCAATGAGGCCTGGCAGATGCAGTTTGACGTGAAATGTGGCGAGACGACCTATCGCCTCGAAGGCAACATGCCGCTGCTCGATGCCCCTGCCGGTAGTAGTCACCAACAGGAATATGCACTGAATCTGGTGCTTCCGGGTGCGGGCGGCGGTGATCCGTTTGCGGCGGCTGATCCGTTTGCGACGGTCGATGGTGTGGTTGGCGTGTTCCGGCTGCCCAACTCCGGGCGGCAGCAGGACGGGGTTTATGAGAATGTGTCGGTCTCGGGTGAACTGGTCGGTACGGGTGTGCCGCTGGAACTGGTCCGCGGCTTTGGTCAGATCGTGATCGTGCTGGGCCGGACGTTCTACGGGGCCTGATTCACGCAAGAATCACAAAAAACCCCGCCGAACCTTAACGGGACGGCGGGGCAAAGTTAGTGCTGCGTGCGCTCAGAGAGCGCCCGAAGCACCGGCGGTAAACGAAAGATTCGACTGCGGTATTACGTCGGTATTTTAACGGTATTCGGGCGGTGTCATTTCGGGGTTTTGCCACCCTGCCGGCGGTCAGTGATCCCCCATTTCGGACCTGACCTGCTGTCGCAGAAAGTCTATCGGGACGGTTTTGCCGTCTCTTTTGAAATGCCAGTAGGTCCAGCCATTGCAGCTCGGCGCGTTCTCCAGATGCGCGCCGACCTGATGAATTGACCCGGTCATGTCAGAGGCGACGAGCGTGCCATCCGCACGAACCTTTGCCACGCGCTGCCCGTTGTAAGAGGTGAGCACCTCGCCCGGACGCAGCATTCCGCGTTCGACCAGCACGCCAAAGGCCACGCGCGGCTCTGCCCGTTTGGAGGTGCTGACGGCGAGCGCGTCGCGGTCGAACTTGCGGATATTGGCGAGGCGTTTTTCGGCGACGGTGCGATAGGCGGCCTCGCGTTCGATCCCGATGTAATCGCGCCCGAGCATCTTGGCCACGGCGCCGGTGGTGCCGGTGCCAAAGAATGGGTCGAGCACGACATCGCCGGGATTGGTGGTGCCCAGAATCACCCGGTGCAGCAGGCTTTCGGGTTTTTGGGTCGGGTGCGCCTTGTCGCCCGCCTCGTCCTTGAGCCGTTCGTGCCCGGTGCAGATCGGCAAGACCCAATCAGAGCGCATCTGGATACCTTCGTTCAGCGCCTTGAGCGCCTCGTAATTGAAGGTGTATCTGCTCGCCTCGTCCCTTGACGCCCAAATCAGCGTTTCATGCGCGTTGGTCAGGCGTTTGCCCTTGAAATTGGGCATCGGGTTGGATTTGCGCCAGACGACATCGTTGAGAATCCAGAACCCCTGATTCTGCAGCTCTGCGCCCATGCGAAAGACGTTGTGATAGGAGCCGATCACCCAGATCGCACCGTTCGGTTTTAGCAGACGTCGCGCGGCGGCGAGCCATTGGCGGGTGAAGTGATCGTAAGTCTCGAAACTTGCGAACTGGTCCCAGGCGTTATCGACCGCATCGACCAGCGAATTGTCGGGCCGGTGCAGGTCTCCACGCAATTGTAGGTTGTAGGGTGGGTCGGCAAAGATGAGGTCAACCGAAGCCTCTGGCAAAGACTGCATCACGGCAATGCAATCCCCATCGATGATCGTGTTGAGAGGGAGCGCCACGGCGCCCTTGTCTTTTACTTTGGTCATTCTCTGCCTCTGTCCCCGGCGGATTGCCCGCTCGTTGGTTATCCACAGGATGAGTCACAGAAGATTCGGTGTCAAAAACTTTATTGAATCAATCACTTAGTATTTTATCTTGATACAAGATGTTGTGGACGGGTTTGAATGAACGCCTATGGTGTGGGGTCACACCAAGATTTTGGAGTGCCATTTTATGCGATGGCGTCGGATAACCCGCGTTTTTCTCCCAGCCGTAGCCGGGATGTTGTTGCGCCAAATCCACCATTATCCGGTCGCGACACGATTTCGCCACAATTGAGGCCGCCGCGATGGACAAGGACAGGGTGTCGCCACGCACCACGGCCTGCGCGGAGAGGGTCATGTCACGCGGCAGAAGGTTGCCGTCGATGAGCACATGACAGGGGGTGTACCGCAGCCCGGCCAGGGCCCGCTGCATCGCCAGATGCGAGGCGCGCAGGATGTTGAGCGCGTCGATTTCATCGACTGTGGCATGACCGACCGAGACATCGGCGCATTGCAACAGCAAGAGGTAGAGCCGGTCACGCTCTTTGCCGCTGAGTTGTTTGGAATCGTTGAGCCCCGGCGGAATATGTGCGGGGTCGAGCACGACAGCGGCGGCGGTCACTGGCCCGGCCAGCGGGCCGCGCCCGGCCTCATCCACGCCGGCGATGCGCATCAGGCCGCGCGCGAGGGCGGCTTGTTCAAATTGGAGGTCGGGGCAACTGAGCGACATGGGGTCAATGACCAGAACCGCACCCGTCGATCAAGAGTGAAGGCGGGTCGATCCGTGAAAAAGGGGGCGAAGGGCCATGTCCTTCCCTTCACCCCCCATCGGTGCGACAACTGGGGCATGTGCCGCACCTCTGCTCGACCAGGTTTTACCGGTCGGACACCGTGTAACCCGCGTCATGCAGACAGCGCGGGTCGAAACCATCAATGAAATAGCCACGCGAGCGGATCGTGACGGCGCATTCGGGCGGCAGTTGCCCCATGTGGCCGTAGTCAGCTTCAAGGCAATACTGCTCGAATATCGCGACCTGGCCCTGACGCGTGTCAAAGGGCTGCAGGCAATAGCGCGGCAACACGCGGCGCGCGGCGGCACGTTCATCCCTTTCGCGGTCGTTCTGCCGGCTGACGGCGACACCGATCACGGCGAGGGCGGCGAGGCCGAGGAGAATCTTGGTCCGGTCGTCATTGTCCGCCAGAACCGGGGTCGCGGTCATGCCGCTGAGGGTGAGTGCAGCGGCGAGCAGGCCGCCTGTGAGATACTTTTTCATGCCAACCATCCTTTCGTCTGTCGGGTCGTCAGATGGGCCCGCAGCGGGCCGTGACGACGATGTGCGGAAGGTGGGGGAGTGTGCCGGGACAGGCAATAACACCACAGGGCTATCCCCTAGCGTGTGCCGGAACGCAGGCGGATATTGAATAACAGCGCAAGCTGGCGTTACCTCGGCATTATGAAACACCTCATCGCATCAGTTCTGGTTGTTGTCGCCCTGACCGCTCAGGCTCAGGCTCAGGCTCAGGTTCAGGCTCAGACGGCCTGTTATGCAGATTATAAAGCCAAGCAGGATGATCCTCTTCGCTTGCAATATGGCGTTGCCCAGATCAATGGTTCATGCACTGTGCAGGATGCAGCGTTCGAGCTGGCCCCCCGGCTGGCAACGGATGGCTGGCAACTGCTGGAAGTGATGAGCGTCTTTGACGACGCGGGACTTGAGGGAAGGCGTGACAGTGCAGGAGAGTTCTTCCTCCGCTATTGAAACACGACAGACGGGAATCAGGGTTGTCGTCGCGGGGATCGCGGCGATTGTTCTGATTCTGTTGATCGCTGCGATCCTGCTGTTTCTGAACCTTCCCGACGCAAACGCCTTTAACGCCCGTGTCGAGCGCCTGTTTCTCGAGAACGCCAGCCTGACCACCCAGCTGGAGATCAGCCTGCTGGAGATTCTGGCGCAGTCGGGAACCGCATTTTCGGACACGCTGTCGTCCTATCGATTCGTTATCTTTGTGCTGCTGGTGTTTTCCACCGCCCTGCTGATTGCGGCAGTCGCTTTTCTGGTCATGCTGATCACGATGAACCGCCGCATGGGCCAGATCGAGCGCAAGGGGATCGAGGTCAATTCGCTATTGATCGCGCGGGATCAGAACACGGTTTACCTGAACAATTTCGAGTTCAAGCTGACCGAAGCCGCGATCGAGACGTTGTCGGTGCTGGCCGAGGCCCGGATGGATGACGAGGTCCTGTCGGGCGCCGAGATCGAAGCGGTGATTTCGGGCCGCGATGCCGCGGATTGTGACGAGGCGGCGGGGGCCACGCGGATCAAGCGGCTGCGCGATACGCTGGGCAATCAGATGGTCAGCGAATTGCTGGTCAAGAATATCGCGAGACGCGGCTACATGCTCGCCATCGACAAGTCCGTGATCAGGATGGTGTGAGCCTTACTGCAGCCGCAGAAAGAGCGGGTCCACGCGCCGCCAGAAATGCAACAGATCTTCGGCCATGGAGGGCATCTGCCCCATGGATTGCACAGCGTGCACATCGGCCGAGATCAGCGCGGAGAGCCGGTAGCCGAGCGGAATCACCGGGTCCTGCGGGGTGGTGTCGCCAAGGCTATCTTCGATCGCCGAGGTTGCGGAAGTTACGGCAAAGACGAGGGCCAGCGCCGGTTCTGATGGCCAGCGTTCGGCCATGCGCCGCACCATCGCGCGTTTGCGCTGTGAGTTACCTGACAGCAATTCTTCCATCACAAACTCGATCATGAGGTCGATTGTGGCGTCTCGTTCCTTGTTCATCTTGAAAAATCCACTTGCCGACATACACTTGAACGCGGGACGCTGATGGTCGGAGCGCAAATACACCCAACTCCGGCGATATCATCGGTAAAATTGACGGCTTTCAAGTTGTCTTCTTGGTCAGGCCCAACAATGTTCCATTAAGATTTTAGCGACTTCTGCCCCCCAGCGCGATGTATCTCGGATGGGAGTTGAGTCGAATACGCCGGGTTTTGCGTTTGGAGAATCGGTTCTGGTTGGCCTATAGCTATCAGGCAGGCCAGGACGGCCGGACCGATTTCATGTTCGCGTGTGGGAGTACGCGGGTGAGAAGAGGGGTCCTGATCCGTCAGGGCCCCTCTGTTTCTTCCTAGAACAGAGTCAGAATCAGCCCCATGATCGTGCTGCCGACGATGACGTTGACACTGTCGATCACTGTGAGCGCGCTTTTGCGCATCGAAAAGGCGTGGTTCATCGCCATCCACGGTGTGATGAAGAAGGCGCAGATTCCGGCACCGGCGACGACGCCTTTGCCGATCGTGTCGATTGCCGCCATCTGAAAGATGTGCCGCATCATCCCGGCGGGGACGATCATTGCGAGGATGCCGATGACAATGGGCATCACGCTGCCATTGCCCCGGGGTCTGCCTTGAGCGTCGACGGGGATTTCTGCCGCCGCGACCCAAGGCTTTGCCATGGTCATGTACCAGACCGCGCCGAATGCGAATGCGCCGAGTGCCGCGGCGAGCACGTTGAGTATGTCCATTGGGGTCCCTCCCGTTCGCGCCGGGGATTGTGTCACCCCGTTTCGCAAGCCGAGGAAGCCAGAGAGGCGGTTCAGCCCCCTAGACGGCAGATGATATCCCATTCCGCATCGGTGACCGGCTGCACCGAGAGCCGGGAGTTGTTGATCAGAACCATGGATTCAAGCCCCGGCACGTCCTTGCAATCATTGATCGTGATGGGCCGCAGCAGGGACCGCACCGCCTTGACCATGACGCAATCCCAACGCGGGTCTTCTGTCGTTGTATCCTGCGCCGATTCGCGGATCACCTCGAGAATGCCGACAATCTCTTTGCCGATGTTGGAATGGTAGAAGAAACCCTGATCGCCGACCTTCATCGCGCGCATGTTGTTGCGCGCGCCGTAGTTGCGCACGCCGTACCATTCGCCGCCTTTGTCACCCAATGCCACCTGATGCGGCCAGCCAAAGACATTGGGTTCGGATTTGAAGAGCCAGTGCGCCATCAGCCGATCACCTTTTTCCATGCCGAAAGGGTAGTCGATGCAAATAGTCCGGCCTTGGCGTAGGGGTCGTTTGCTGCCCAATCCGCTGCGGCCTGCGCGTCGGCCACATCGAGGATGATGAGCGATCCGCACATTTGCCCGGCGTCGTCGAGCAGCGGCCCGGCCATTTCGACCACTCCGGTCTGCGCGACATAATCGAGATGCGCTGTGCGCGTGTCCATCCGAAGCTGGAGCGCGCCGGGTTTGTCTTGGGTCATCAGGGCGAAACGCATGGTCTATTCCTCTTTGAGTGGGCGGGAGAGCAGGGAGCGCAGCGCGTCGGCCACGCTGAGATTGCCGCCGACCAGACCAGCGACGGCGAGGCTGATCGGCATGTCGATGTCGAGCTTGCGCGAGAGGTCGCGGATCGCGTTGGCGGTGGCGGCCCCCTCGACCGTGGTGGTGGTATCAAAGGGCTGGCCGCGCCCCAGCGCCAGACCGTAGCGATAGTTGCGCGATTGTTCGGAGGTGCAGGTAAGCGCGAGGTCGCCCAGCCCGGAAAGCCCCATCAGCGTTTCGGGCCGCGCGCCGAGCTGGGCTGCCAGCCGCTGCATCTCGGCAAAGCCGCGGGTCAGCAGCGCGGCGCGGGCGGATTCGCCCATGCCCTGGCCGATGCAGGCCCCGCAGGCGATGGCGATGACATTTTTCAGCGCGCCGCCGAGTTCGGCCCCGATGGTGTCTGTCGTCCGGTAGAGCCGCAGGGCGGGCGTCGAGAGCGCCTCTTGCAGGGCGATGCCGTGGGTTTCGTCCTGACAGGCCAGCGTCAGCGCGGTGGGCAGTCCGCGCGCGATATCGGCGGCAAAGCTGGGCCCGGTGAGCATGGCGGGGACGGCATCGGGCACGATCGCGCTGATCGTGGCGGTGGGGCCGGTGAGGGTGCCAAGTTCGATCCCTTTGCCACAGGCGACGAGTGCCTTGGTCGCGAGGCCGCTGGCGTGGGAGATCAGAAAACCGCGCAGGGTTTGTGCGGGCAGGCCGAGGATCACGGTGTCGGCGGCGTAGATATCGCTGATATCGTCGCTGACCCGGATACCGGGCGGCAGGGTGATGTCGGGCAGGCGCGGGTTGGTTCGTGTTGTCTGCATATCGCCCGCGTCGCGCGCCCAAAGGGTGATCTGGTCGTGACTTTGCGAAAGCGCGATGGCGAGGGCGGTGCCAAAGGCCCCGGCCCCGGCGATGCAGATATTCATGCCTTTGCCCCCTTTTTGCCCGAGCCGAGTTGTGACGGGGTCTGTGCGTCGAGCGGCCAGCGTGGTCGCGCCGAGAGCGTGAGATCGTCGATGGCCCCGCGCCGGAGCCGGTCGATGCCGACATAGGCGATCATCGCGGCGTTATCGGTGCAGAGCGCGAGGGGGGGCGCGATGAATTGGGTATCGGTGTCAGCGCAGAGCGATTGCAGGGCGCTGCGGATCGGACCGTTGGCCGCGACGCCACCGGCGACCGCAAAGCTGCGCTGCGTGGGGTTGAGGCCAAGGTAGAGTGCGAGTGCGCGCCGGGATTTCTCGGTGAGCACGGCAGTGACGGCGGATTGAAAGCCGGCGGCGAGGTCGCATTGATCCTGTGCGGTGAGCCCGCCTTTGTCGCTGACGATCCCGTCGCGGGCGCGCAGGAGGGCGGTTTTCAGGCCGGAGAAGGACATGTCGCAACCGGGCCGGTCGAGGAGCGGGCGGGGCAACGGGAAACGCCTGGGATCGCCATTATGCGCGGCCTGTTCGACCGAGGGCCCGCCGGGTTGCGGCAGCCCAAGCAGCCGCGCGGTCTTGTCAAATGCCTCGCCGGGGGCGTCGTCGATGGTGCCGCCGATCCGCTGGAAATGGTCGGGGCTGTGGACGAGCAGAAACTGGCAATGCCCGCCGGAGACGAGGAGCATGAGGTAGGGGAAGGGTGTTTCATCCGTCAGACGCGGGGTGAGCGCGTGGCCGGCCAGATGGTTGACCCCGATGAGCGGCAGGCCGGTGGCGGCGCAGAGCCCCTTGGCGCACATCACGCCGGAGAGGACGCCGCCGATCAGGCCCGGACCGGCGGTGACGGCGATGCCGTCGAGGTTTGTCAGCTTCAGCCCCGCATGCGCCAGCGCCTGTTCGATGCAGTGGTCAAGTTTTTCCACATGCGCGCGGGCGGCGATTTCGGGCACGACGCCGCCAAAGGGCGCGTGGAGGGCGGTTTGCCCCTGCACGACAGAGGAGAGGATCTGTGCCCGCCCGTCACCCTGACGCACAATGGCGGCGGCGGTGTCATCGCAGCTGCTTTCGATGCCGAGGATGGTGAGGGGAGCGGTCATGGATCGGTCCGGTTGCGCCTGTGCCTGATGCAGGTAACACTGGCCCGCGCTCTGAACAATGCCGCGAAGGGGATGTATGAGATGCCTGCGCTGCCGATCCTGCTGGTGACACGGCCTGAACCTGCGGCGCGCCGGTTTCTGGCGGCGGTGCGCGCGGCGGGGGCGGTGCCGTTTCACGCGATGCTTGCGCCGGTGATGGAGATCCGTCCGGTGCCGGCGGAAGTGAAAACCGGTGATCTTGCGGGGATCATCCTGACCTCTGTCCATGGTGCGGAGGCGGCGAATCGGCTGCGATTGCCAAAGGGTCTGACTGCATGGTGTGTGGGGGACCGCACTGCGGATGTGGCAAGAGTTGCCGGATTTTCGCCGATCTCGGCGGATGGTGATGCGGATGATCTGGTCGCGTTGATTTTGTCGCAGGCCCCGGTCGGGCCGCTGTTGCATCTGCGCGGTGCGCATGTGCGGGGCGATGTCGCGGGCCGGCTGAATGCTGCCGGGCTGACCTGTCGTGCGGCGGTGATGTATGATCAGGTGGAAATGCCGCTGACGCCAGAGGCTATGGCGGCGCTGATGGGGGATGTTGCTGTCGCACTGCCCCTGTTTTCACCGCGCAGTGGCACCATATTGCACAATGCGGGGCCGTTTCGTGCGCTGCTGCACGTGCTGGCGATCAGCCCTGCTGCGGCGGCAGCAGTTGCCGGGCTCGGGCCGGTGACGGTCGCGATTGCCGCCTTGCCAACAGGTCTCGCCATGGTGGCAGGAACCGTAGGTCTGCTTGCAGCGTTGGCGAAGAGCGCCCCATCGCCTTGAGGCAGCCCGCAAGCCGGGTTAGGGTCGTTTCACGGAATTGGGTTGTTGCGAAGGAGTCGCGCGTGGCACGAACGGCGAGAACGAAGGCCGGAACCAAGGCGGGCGCGGCGAAACCTGTGACTGAGGCCGTTGCGGCTGATACCGCGCAGATTGATCCGTCGATTTCGGAGAGTGCGGTTGAGCACACGGACCTGACATCCGACGCCACCGCAGAAAGCCCTGTGCAGTCGCCGGATATGCCGGAGGCCGAAGCCTTGGCTGAGCCTGAAGCTGCGGTTGCGCCCGAAACCGCAGTTGAGCAAGACGCTACTCCTGAGCCTGAAACCGCGATTGCGCCCGAAACCGCAGTTGCGCAAGACGCTACTCCTGAGCCTGAAACCGCGATTGCGCCCGAGAGCGATGCGCCGCCCGTTGCTGACGTCCCGAATCTGACAGAGCCTGTCGCGCCGGAGGTGCAGAGCGCGTCGTTTGAGCGTGAAGCCGAGCCTGATCCCATGCCGGAACCTGAGGCTGAACCGCTGACGGAGCCGGTGAGAGAGCAGA
>Ga0105055_10006663_pt1 | contig 15752 bp, 8 predicted proteins | sample BON03_FD_78090 | JGI IMG/M metagenome (GOLD analysis project Ga0105055, IMG submission 78090) | Freshwater microbial communities from Lake Bonney liftoff mats and glacier meltwater in Antarctica - BON-03 | ecosystem: Environmental > Aquatic > Freshwater > Ice > Glacier meltwater | place: Lake...
CAGGTTGCCGCAGCATCGTCTCAACACTCACTCTTCCCGAAGGTCCTTCATCCTCCTTTTCATTCCGTTCAACCAAGACACTACTGGCAGCAATTCCACCGCCTTCACCTTCCGTGGATAAGAGCACCCTACGGCGTCTCTTATTGTCGTCGTTATCTTCATCGTCATCATCTCCCCAAATTCCACGAAAAGGATCGTCATCATCGCCATCACTTTCAAGATCATCATCATTGTCTCCCCAAATTCCAGGGAGGGGATGGTCTCTCCATAACCTGGAGACTGTCCGAGGAATATGGGCAGCAGGACCTTCTCCTGGACCTCCACGTACCCAGCCGCCGTCACCACCAGCAGGATGTGCTGATAAATGGCCAAGTGGCAAATGTGCAGGGTGGGGTAATCCTCCCATGCGAGGGAAAGCGTCATGCGGAAGCTGCACGTGCCGCCCATTGTGACCACCGTGCACAAGACCAGAAAGTGCCGAGTTGATGAGGTCATGAAAATCGTAATCTCCATCTCTTCCGCGGCCCACCCTCTTTCCTTGATCATCATCGTCCTCTTCTTTATCAGCTTGATTGTTATCATCGTCTTCAGACCTCCCAGGAAGTGAGTCGTCCTCATAATAAGCTTTGGCAGGCTGATTTTGTGCGCCGGTATTTTTGCCTATATCATTCCAGGCGCTCCACTCATCGGTAGGTGCGCCACCCTTTGCCGCAGGACTTTCGCCTCGGGCTGTTTGTCCTTTGACAACAAGTCCTGCAGTCTTTCCTGCACCTGTGCTGTCAGCACCATCCTGCTGCACTGCTGTATTGGCTACAGCTTCACAAAGCGGCCGATTAAGTCCTCCGGTGGAATCCGGGCTCTCAGCCTCGAGGAGCAGGCCAAAGGACGACATTTCAAATCGATAGCCCAACGATGCGGACAGTCGCGCCACCTTTCCCGGAACCTCTGGGATACGGATAGTAATAGGCTGAATGGCTTTGCCCGTGCGCATCACACGCGTTGCAGGTTCGGCTGTACTGATGTAAAATGTTCCATTCTTGCCCCAGCCTTTCGAGGTCACATCGATGTGCTCATCGACGTCGATGCGACTATTTGCGTCTGATGGGCAGCTGGCATCGACTTCCGAAACCAATTTCTTGATCGCATCTAATGGGGTAATGGCGAGCTGCAGCCCAAGTGAACGGCACAACTCATCTTCCTTTCCGCCATGAATTTCCCCAAGCACTTCATAGGCTAAAATGATTCGGTAACGCTGCGACGATGCAGCTTCTGAAGAAGATGGATTGGGCCCAGTAGATGCCATCGGATGCAGCACAGCCTCTACGAAACCCTCCCCACTTGCACTTCGCACCCCATCTTGCACGTCCGTAAGTGGCTTCCAGAGCAAACGTCCCCGATTTCCACCAGCCTTGGTGCTTTCTGAAATTGTGCCCTTAGGGGGACTTCCAGCTCCCGACGCCGAAAGAAGCTCGACAGCAATGGCAACGCCCAATTTGCCTGCCATAGAGCCCAGATCGATGCGAACATGCAGAGCACTAGGTCTTGAAATGGTGACGTGCATCATATGACTTTTGCTGCGGAGGTCTAACCAATAATCACCTTGGACGTGAAGAGACGCTCTGCCATCTGCCTCCAACATACCCCTACCATTTAGATTTCTCGGAAGCATTGGGAGTGAACAGGCCACACCAGGCCCACCGTCTCCATTTTCATGATCTTTAAAATCTTCTGAGGTCTCCCGCTTGCAATTCGGGTAACCATGGAAGCCCTCAGCGCAAGCACCGCAAAGCTGGCCGTCTTCCGTATTTCGGTATCCTCCGGCACACATGCAAACTACTCCAGAAGATGGCATGAGGCACTGCACATAGCCATCGAACATATTAGTTGACAGTCACAACGTTTCAGGACTAAGCGATCAGAGCACTCAAAATGAATATTATAACACTACAGGAGGTACTGACCGAGCCGTGTCCATTGCAACTATTTCGACTGCATACCACTGTGGCCTTGATGACTTGGCACACACCCTCATCTGACAGTCGATGGCCCTCGGAGCAGCGTTGACAATCATGGCCAGCATAGCCTACTGCGCACGCGCAGCGGCGTTCAACATCACATCTGCCGTGGCCGTGGCAGTTGCAAGCAGCGGCGCGATACGAGTGAACCCCGCCAGTGTGCGCCCGTACCGACACCCGCGTGCCCACTGCACTTTTCAAATAGTCTTGTTCTATGTGCAGCACATATTCCACACCTTCCACCAGAGACGCGGCGCTCCAAGTCACAACAACTTGCGCTGCAGCTGACGTAGCACTGGCACCGCGCAGGTAAACAGTTGAAGGTTTCAGTGCAGCACGAGTCGGGCCGTTGGACCTTGAGGATAATGCACCCAGTGGCCCCCGCTGCAGGTCGAGACTGGAAGGTCTGAGAGAAAAAAGTGTGGAGCAAAGTGCTGACCCAATCCACGATTGCGATCCGCCACCATCTGAGCAATGCACCTCGTCTGCGCCCGTCTCGCCACCACGTCCTGCATCCGCTGTGCCGTCTCCGTTTTTCCCAAACCGCGCAAGTGGCGCCGAAAAGGACAAGACCAACCTCATGGGTTGTACGGGGTCGAGATTATGTGCGGTGGCCGGCTCTACAGAGACAAGAACCGCCGATGATAATTCCACAAGCCCCTCCTCTTTTTTCCCCAACTGCACTGCTGATTCCTCGTTCTTGACTCCCTCCCCCAGACCCTCTCGAATTACTCTGGCTCCGGAACGCACTGCATCAACATTAAAGGTAAATGGAACACACATTTTGTGGCCGTGCTCGTTATCTTCATCGCCCTCCACTCTTGGGGCAGAAGCTGATGCAATACCCGCTTGCAGATGGGTCGTTGTTTTGTCGCGAATGGTCAGTCTATATTTGCCTGCAGGTACAGTAGCCCAAAGATTTGCGCTCCTCTCAAACTGCGCATTTTCGTCCACCGTCTCCGTCTGGTTGCTTCTGAAGAGCACGTGTCCGCGGCTTCCGGCAACATCGTCCTCAGAGATTCTAGCAAGCTCCAGGTGCAAATCACCGAGAATCCAATCGAAAGAAGCTTGCGCCGTGATTGTGGCCCCGCGACCCTCGACATGAATGGAAATGGGATAGGCAAAGGAGCCATCCGTTGTCGAATACTCCTGCAAGCCGCTAGGCGTGATGAAAAGCTTTTCCGAGGCAAAGTGAAGCACACCACTGTCTGCACCCAGTTTGAGCTTGCGCGGTGGTAAGGCTATAATGGGAAGGGGATACTTGCATCTCGTCTCGTCTTGCACGCTTTGTGCTGGCCGCATCTGCAGCATAAACTCAAATGGCAGACACCTCTTCTTGGTCTCTGCGACTGAAAAGACAAGACGAAGAACAAACCGTTGCCCACCAATTCCAAGCACTGGCTGGATTATCGGCAGTAGTACTGTACCCACGTCTACTCCCACTACGTGCAACTGTTTCATGTTCTCGCTGTCGCCTGCCTCTTTCCCTTCTGGTGAGACCCGGGTCTCACAAGTCACGCCTGGCTCTGTCGATGCGCACTTGATTTTCAGGACCGACGGCCCTAGGACCTTGATCGAAGTCGTAAGAATACGCGTTCCACGAGCCCCAGGCTCGGGCACACGGAACTGCATTCCGTGCAGGTCCAGGCCACCGCCCCTATCAGCACTGTCCTGATGACCTCCGTAGCGGTCGAGGTTGGAGTCCTCGTGGCTGCTCAAGTCCCGCGGGAGGGTGTCAAGCCACTGGCACGAGGTCTCTTGAAATCCCGCCGGTGCCAACGCTCCCTGCCCACCCACCTGCACGCAGGCAGCAACTATCACGAAGAGGCTCAGCGTTATCGCCACTGGCCGTGCCCGCCGTGACCGCCGTGTCAGCCATGCCGAAAGTGCCAACCCGCGGGCCGCGATTTCCATCACTACGTTGATGTGTCTGCTGCGCGAAGGAGGCGTCAGGTCCGTGGTATATTTACGCTTTAATCGTCAGCATGAGTGCATCTGCAGTTTGGATGTGTGCGTGTAATTGTGTGTGTGTATGTGCGTGTGAGAGAGCGTGTGCGTGTGTGTGTGTGTGTGTGTGTGAGTGTGTGTGTGTGTGTGTGTGTGTGTGTGTTTTGTGCTTGGGTGTGTCTTTGAGTGTGTGTGTGTGTGCGTGTTTGCGTGTGTGCGTGTGTACGTGCGTTGTGTGTGTTCGCATATGTGTGTGTGTGTGTGGAAGACATCGCGCGAGAGAAAGAGAGCGAGAGGGTGAAAGAAGAGCTCAGAGAGCTAGAGCGAGAGCAAGAGGGAAGAGAGAGCAAGAGAGAAGAGGAGCAGCAGAAGAGCGAGCGCGAGAGCGACAGCGAGAGACAGAGCGAGCGGACGAACGAGCGCGGGAGCGCAAGAGAGCGGAAGTGCACTCACGCACGCGTGTCAGAGATAGACAAACAGCAAGAGCAAGTTCGAGAGCGAGCGAAGAGCAAGCGAAGAGCAAGCGAGGTGCGAGAAGCGAGAGAGGGGGGGGAGCGAGCGCAAGAGTATGAGTGCGCATCGTTTCGACACATATGCATTGATCTTTCTGCTCGTGTGATAGTTTTAGATACGATTGCGACACCGGCAGTGACAGGGCTCGGTAATATGCACGCTTGTTCCTTCGCCAATCAGCTTCCGATTTGGTGACTCACTGCGATACTTGCAGTTCGTGAACATATATACACTCTAGCCGTGCTTTCGTGTTCATTCTAGACGGTAATCGATTCATGGAGAAGCAATGGCCCTACAAGTCGCTACTTTGAGTGCGCCATCCTGATGGGGGCATAGATTGGAGCGTGCAAGAGGCCGCAGGATGCGTTGCCTTCTTCCATTCGTTCTTCTCCTGGCCATCTGCGCAGCCCAGGTCCTAGAGGATGCGGTGGACCCCGACCTGCAGAAGCTGCTCATAAGAAAGGGCAGCGCAGCGGCACTGGCTGCGCACTTTGGCGAGAAGCACACGCTGGCACTGCATGCCGATACGCTGGCAGGGGGGTCTTTCCTGCCGCACACGCCGGCTTGCAGCAGCGGGGGTTGCATCCTGGACGCTCGGATGGCCGGGCAGCTCGTCGAGTGGTTTGGCAACTACGAGTGGACGCTCAAGTACGCAGGAAGCAGAGATGGGTTCACCAATGCAGCGTTCCAGGGGCAGATGAGCGACGTGCCCACCATCACCGTAGTCTATTCGAGGCAGACGCCGGCTGCGGCGGCGACGCGCGGCACCTACATATTCGGTGGGTATACCGCAATGTCGTGGCTGAAATCAGACCACACAGGGCGCTGCGCGGACGCTGCCAACGGAGGCGCAGGCACGGTAGAAACTTGTTTGTTCTGGCGCTCCTGCAGTGGGGATGCGCAATGCACGGGCTACAGTCAATGCGGCTGCTGCACGGCCACCGGGGGTACCGACTGCGCCGGTGCGTGCACTACCGGTGCCTGCTCGGCAGAGAATTGCTTGTGCTGCACCGACAACACGTGCCAACCTGTGTGCTCGCACGTGGCAGATTCCAACGCTAATGTCTTTACGTTGATGGCAAATGGTGTCCATGCTTTCAACAAGTATGCGTCATCCGGAGCTGGTCAGGAGATTTACACCTGCGAGACGCATGGGCCAGCTTTTGGTGCCGACTCCACCAATGCCAGCAAGCCGCCGTACACGGAGGCGACTTGGGCGCTGAACGTAGACATAACAGGAAGGACTGGCTCGGTGGGATCTTACGGATTCATTGGACTAGCAGACGACAACTGGGCGAGTGGCACCAAGACTGATTGGTACATTAATGAGATCGAGGTATACGGTATTAGCTCCTGGAGCACCGACCGATCCCTCTTCCAGTACGCTCCAAAGGCTGGCAGTTCCGATGGCGATAGTTCTGTGTATCTGTGGTACCGTAACACCATCAATGCAGCGGGCGGTTACGATTCGTGGAACTTCAAAAAACGAGTAGCGCTTCCATACTGGGCTGACTCGTTTATGTATGGATTCAGCGTTGCGATCGATGTCCATACCCTGGTTGTTGGCAGGCGGGGAAATCGTGACATTTTCATCCACGACAGAGACAGATCGGATTGCACTCAAAATGGGTCGACCGGGCGCTGCAGTGATCGCGGAGCATACTCCACCGACACCTGGGGCCTAGTTCAGACCTTGTCGTGGCCAGGAAGTCGTCAAAATAGTCTTATTTACGGATATGTGTGGCCTGAGACGGACTGCTCGTCAAATTTGTCAACATGTACGTCTCAAACTGTCCCTCCTGTTGTTGTCCAGGAGTGGGGATGCTCTGTTTTTTTGCGAGGCACGCGCCTGGTGGTCGGGGCTTACAAGAGTAGCAATTGGGGCAATGCAGCAGCAGGAGCTGCGTTCGCATACGAGCGAAATCAGAATGGCGACTTCTGGTATGCTGGAACCCTCAGTTCTTCAACGACGGCAAGTTCGCACTGCGGTGAGTGTGAGCAGCTTCATTGCGTGGGTTTGTATACCGTACGGCGCGCTGATTTTGCAGCATGAGAAACTTTATTCCGTTGCGGGTCTGCCTCCTGTGCGCATGTGGTTTTGGTGAAGGTGCGAAATGGGTCGGCCTAATGATAAGCCGGGGACGCGTATCTCTGTAGAGCTGTCTAGCGAGTTGAGTCCACTTTCCCCCCATTTTTGGTGTAGTTGCATCAACTCTGTGGCGCCCACAATGTGCCCGTCTGATCTGAGTGGAGAGCGTTAATGTCGGGTTGTGACAACTCTGCGTCACATTTCACCATTTTTTGGATCGAATGGGCGGAGAACGCCTCCGCGCGCCCACTCGAAGTTTGGATTTCCATCTTACTGATTTTGTTGGGGCTCTGACTCTGGAGTTTTGGCGGCATGTTAGGATTGCGCCGGGAAACAGCCCAAATAGCCCGGAAAACTCGCCCAAAAGTCAATTTTTTTGGGAAGTGGTGACCCTTTAGTGCCAACGTTGCTGTGCGCGCCGCTCGGTGATCTCGAGATGACCGAGTGGCGCGCAGCAGTGTTGGGTGTGTCTCCTGCAAGCCCAACCCCTCTGCCGCCACGCGCTCCTATCTTAGGGTACGTGCAGGTCGTAGGATCGGGGAGTAGCCAGAGTCGCGTGCAATGCAAATAAAACTAACGAAATGGAAATGCTTGTGGCAGGATGGGATGTTGGGATTGATGGAGATTACGTTGTAAGTGGCTGCTATGGAAATGCCACTGTGGCGGGCAAAGTAGAGTTTTACGAACGGAATCCAGTGGACGGTTCATCAACATCATCTCCATGGGTCTTTGTTGCAAGCAGAGCGGCCACAGCATGTTCAAATGCTCCCTCGTGTACCACCCAGAGTGACGCTGCAGCCGCTGGAGATTTCTTTGGATACTCTATTGGCATCAGCGGTTCTACGGCAATTGTTGGCTCATTCGGCGTGACCACCAACATGGGGGCTGCGTACATTTTTGAGCGGGGATTCGACACTGTCTTTGACGGTACGACATCCAGTATGTGGCGACTTTCGAAGGTCCTTGTCGCACCTGATGCTGCAACAAATTCTTTTTTCGGATTCAGTGTTGCTCTCGACGGGTCGTACGCTCTTGTCACGTCCCTTGGGGTGAATGCAGGCAAGGGTTATCTTTTTGCTCGCAATTATGGGGGTCTCAACAACTGGGGGTATATTAAGGAACTCTCCCAGCCGGCAACGGGATCTGGAGCGCTTCTTTACACGGGTAACGCGGGAGCCAAACATTCTGTAAACTATTGGTCAGATGGTCAAGGTACGGCTGCACGCGCTGATGGTGATCAAATTCTGCACAAAACTCCGTACTACAATGACTACACTGTGACAAGCACAGCCGAATCTGCCAACTTTGGTTCCAGTGCTGTGATTTCTGGCAACACAGTTGCAATTGGTGCCCCCTTTGCTGATTCTACAGATGATGATGTTGGTGCCATCAGTTTGTTCCAAATCAATCCCACATGGCGACAAACCCCTCCGCGACACATGGAGCAGACCTTCTCGGGGCGCGATGTTACTGGAGGCGACAAATACGGCACATCAGTGCACATTACAGCGGACAATCGATATGCCATTGTTGGTGCACCAAATGCATGCGTTTCAGAAAAGATGGACTCAGGTGCCGTGTACTTGCTGGCACGAAGTCCAAACATGCGCTTCAATCAGTATTCGAAACTTCAACCGGACGACCCAGCAGATTTTGACTATTTTGGTGAGGATTTTTGCAAACTGCTGTATAGTATAGGTGTCCAGCGAAAGTATTGTGTCGGCTACTCATTGATGATTTTTTTTTGCGAGTTTCTCTTCTTGTTTCTTTTTTGGCATGTCATTAATGCATGAAAGATTCTGTGAACGGGGTAGGCTTTTTTTCTTGGTGAGGGGGGTCAGTTATCAGCGGGGGATTATCAATTTGGGGATTTGCGTCTCTGGGAGATTCACGTCTTTGCTTATCGTATTGTTCATGTTTGCAGGAACGTCTGTGAGCTCGGTGGACCTACGACCAAAAGATCCCGAGGAATATGCCCTTGCTGAAGTGCTCGTTGGGGCACCAGGCAAAACCAATATCGATTATCCAGTTTATCCCATGCAAAATCAGGCGAGCCAAACACAGGCGGTGTCGGGAGCTGTGTATGTTTTTGCTCAACAGCAGAGCTACACCTACACCACTCTTGCAACCTCAATAACTGCTGCGCAGGTCACTGCCACGAGTGGGGATCAAACCATATCGGTTGTATCAGCAATTGACCTACTCGGAGGTGCCACATCAGGGACAATTATGATTGGCCAAAACGTTGTTGTAATTGTCTCAAGCGTCAGTGGCAACAATTTGGTAGTGACAGCGGTATCTATCACACATATTGAACCCGCTGGAACTCGGGTGATTGGACACCGCTACACTAACCACAGCAAAGCTGGGTTCACGCAGGTCGAGAAACTCACGGCCCAAAGCACCTCCTGTGGTCAAGGTGGATTAGACTTTGCGGGCATATGGAATCAGCACTACGCAGCAACAGCAGCAAAGACACACGTTTCAGACTACACTGCTGGTGCTACTCTGGTTCAGCCGCTATATCCTGGAGACACTGAAATTTGTGTTTCTAGCGCCAGCGATCTGCTTGGCGCCTTTTGGGTAGGAGGTGCAGCTCCATTTACCCAGGGAGATGCCACAGATGTCATCGCGTATGTAAAGATCGATAACAACCCTGCCGTGGCAATCAAAAATGGCATCACCAGTGGAACATGTGCGCCCTCTGCTGGGAAAAATCGCTGGATTGGCACATACCCGGGTGACACTTTGCAGATCGTCGCAACCTCTGTAATGTATGCATATCCATGCAGTGGAGTATCGCCTTGCAGTACCACGACTGTGACAACAGACTACAACACGGGAAGTTGGGCGGCTATTCAGTTGTATAAGGCTCCATATTTCCCTGTGATGTCTCCATATATCTCCTGCTTGGACGGCGAATATGTTGCCCTGGGAAAATCACGGGGAGGGTCGTCGACGATTGCAACTGATGCATCTGGGGGTCTTGCATCAACCATTCTGTACGGCTATTCCTTCGAAACGGGCTCAACGACAATCACTGTCAAAAATGCGTTAGAGCTTTTCGAGGCTTTTTTGTGGGGGAAAGTCAAGACATCCAGCTCTACGACAAGATTCCAGCTTCCTGATTCTGCATCTACTCTTGCTGGCGAATACATAGGCTATTCGATCACCCTCGATCTCGATGGCAATATTGGAACGATTTCTGACGTTCAAACACGAATTATTTCTGTACACGCGAGCGACCGATTTGTCACCGTTACATCTGCATTTGCGTCAACTCCGTCATCAGACTCAATATTTGTACTTTCTAGATGGCAAAGAAAACCTTACATTACATCAATGTCAAACCTTCAGATTACTGTGACCGACGTCAATTTCTTCACCAATGTCCTCACTGTAACGGGCATATCTGTTCCCGGGATCCCTGGTGAAGCTATTCAACAGGCAGTACCATCGGTGTTCGAGATTCAATTAGAAAGCACCTCGCCTGATGTCACTGATCTGTACAACAAATGCACAATCAAAATTGTTCAGGGTAAGGGAGCTGGGCAAGTGAGAACGATCACTGATTATAACGGAAGGATGCGAATCGCCACAGTGTCTCCTGCGTGGACAATTCTACCCGATTCTACAAGTGGATATGTCATCACTGGGAAGCCTTTGTGTGTCAACAACTGTGAAAAAGATGGCTTCGGATATTCTATTGCAAACGGTCGGCACTCAAGTGACAGGCATCTGATGGCAGTAAGTGCTCCATGGGCAGACTCGCACTCGTACTGTTTAGTGCGATCAACAACCACTGGTCTGTGTACTTTGCATCAGAGCCCCCTTATGGAAGGTGGCAGGGTTTACCTATTCGAACGGCATGGTAATTCCACCAAGAATAGATGGCGATTAACCCAAATTCTAGAGGCACCCTCCACAACCAACTCCCTAGCCTCGCAAGGTGCGGCTCCTGCGATGAGTATCCTAGAGCTGACGACTTCGACCAATCATAAGGCAACACACTTTCTGCACTTTGGTTGGAGCCTTGCCATCAGAGACGATACAGTTTTTGTAGGCAGCCCACGATCAGGATCGAAAGATGAGGGCGCAGTTTATGTTTACGAGCGAAACTATCATGTATTAGAAAGGGGAACAGTAAGCTGTACAACAGCGTGCAGCACGACAACCTTTTCGATTGGGACTGTGGTGTGCTGCGATCCTGATAATACTCCTAGACCAAACGCGCTGTCCTATTTGACGTACATGGTGTCAATAGACGGCCAAACTAGAACAATTTCTGCTTATTCTGTTTCGGCTTCTGGGGAAGCAATTGTTACTGTTAGTAGTGCTTTCATGTCAACACCTTCAACTGGCCTTGCTTACGTAATCCACAGTGGAAATGGAAATACAGCGGGTCTGCAAAACAAATGGGGCTACAAGCAAACGATCGTTAGCAGCAGCCCAAGTGCCTCTGATCTCTTTGGATGGTCAATCGTAGTCGCGAGTCAGACCCTAGTAGTCGGTGCTCCTGGATGCGACGTGAGCTTCACAGGTCTTACAAACGCCTTGACAGGATCTGGCGCAGTGTTCGTGTTCGAAGAGGGGAGCGGTACAAGTGATGAAGACAGAGAAATTCGCCGGTGGACAGAGTCGCAACGATTGATTCAGACTTCATCAACTGCTGTAAATAGCAACGTGGGGACCAAGGTGGGCACGAGTGTTGCAATTGACCAGTATGCTAGGACCATTGTTGCAGGTGGGCCTTTGCAGGATTCTGAAGCGTATGCAAGCGACAGCAATTTTGTGTACACTCAAAAGCAAGGGTTTTTGCCGGGCTCGGGGTCATTGGGCATTTGGCGAAAGCAGCCTGTGAAGCGATATACGTATTTGACTGCAGACTTTGCTGAGAAGGCAGCAAGTATTTCTGTCGCAGATGCAAGTGCAATATTCGTTGAGGAATCGACCGGCACGATTTCCATTGGGAAAAACCAAGCCATTCAGGTGACGTCTGTCAACACAGCGACAAATGTGCTCACAGTGGTTGCAGAAACCGTCATGTTTCCTAGCACACGTCTTGCAAACAATTTGCAGAAGACACACGTCATCCGGAAATGGTACTGGAGGAAAGACGACACACATGTGCCAAGTACTGCTGTCGCGGGAGGGAGAGCGGGAGCATCTGTGGCTCTGTGGGACGGCGGCGTTGCTTTTTATGGTGCACCTGATTCTGAAACTGACACGGCGTGTTGTGGTAGTACTACAAATATCAAAACTCGGGGCGGTTCTGTCCACAAGTTGAATCTGAATCGCATGAACTCGTCGCGTGATTATCAAGGCGATGCTCTAGAATCAGGAATTATTTTTGAAGTTGTCAGTACTAGCTCAAATCTACAATTTGCGCTCGACAACACCTCATCCAAACTTGAAGGCTCATACTTGGGTTACAACATGATGATTGGCTCCGAGACGAGGAGGATTGTTCGATACACTGGCTCCACTCGTCTAGCGACAGTTGATTCTGCCTTCACTACGACTCCAACTGCTAACACGAGCATTTACTATATTTCCGACTACGTGTATACGTTTACAGACATGATCAATAATGAGCATGCACCTGGTGAAAGTTGCAGGAGCCTGCTGGAGGATGGTCACAAACAATCTGGATATTACTGGCTGCACACACGCTGGTCCAACAATACCGGATCGCGAGGTGCATTCATTGGTTTTTGTGACCAAGATACAGATCGAGGGGGGTGGCTTGTATGTTATACGGACGAAAATGAGGTAGATATTGCAGAGGAGCCTGGCTTTAGTGGTGCTTTCCCGTATGGAAGATCTGGATATCGTTCTGATTGCCGCAATTATCCCTTCAATCAGTTGCAGTACATTCTCCATTTCAAAGATGACGACTTAAATGGACTTGATGATCGTGTGATCTTTCGTGCTGAAGGGCGAAGACCGATCATGGCATCAGATGTCGGTTGGGAAGGTCAGCCTGCCGCTGATGTATATGGAAAGTTGTCGTTCATGCCTGACAGTCCTGATCCTGGTCCTGACAAGTCAATACCCTATCAATTACTCATATGTGCAAGTGGTCGTACAAGTGGCTTCTTTATGTCTGGAATACAGGCGACAGCCACTTGCACTGATGGATGGAAAACATGCTCAAATTGGTGCAAGGATAAGACCTCAGAATATTACAGGCATGCCTACTCTCCTAGAGAGAACAGAAACAATGGTATCCATGCAAACTTCACAGGAGTCGTTTTCCGCGAAAACGGGCATCGTGCGGGATCAAGAAAGGTCATGAGTGTTGCAATCCGTACGGTTGGGAATAACTGCATGGCAGGGTGGGAAGGCAACGGTGTCACCTGCGTGTGCCCTTCTGCTGTGAGCAAGCACAACGTGCTCGCGTATTGGAGATTTGAGGAGGGCATAGACAACCATGACGTGTTTTCACTTGTTGAAGACGTGAGCATTCGCACTGCAAGCACATTTTCAAGCGACACTCGTCTGCCCAGTGCATTGGGGTCTGGTTTAATGGTAACTACGTCACGAAACAACGATTTTGAATTTTACTCTGGCTCTCCTCCTATGTATACGCGGTGGGTAGCTCATAACCAGACGTTTGCGGTGCTGTGCTTGCCAAATTCCTTCGCACTTGAGTTTTCTGGGTCCAAGTACTTGCGTACCACAGATTATTCTTCAATCAACTCGTATGCCTTCTCGCAATTTACGTGGGAGGCTTCTGTCTTCCATAGCTCCTTGACAGGCAAGCAGACATACATGTCGTGGCACAACGTGGGGGGGTCATACTTCATGACGTTGCACAAAAATTCGAATCACCAGCTGGAATTTTCCGTCAGAACATCTAGCTCCACGATAACAGTAAATAGTCGAATAATGCTGAATGCCGACACTTGGTATCATATTGCCGTGACTTACGACGGTGGTGTGGCAGGACAACTGAGGCTTTACTACCTCGACCCATACGGGTCTGTTGTAACGGGTTCAGACTGCTTCGACGATGTTTGTCTCAGTGGTCCAGCCAGTGGGACCGTCGGGCTTCGCGGCAAGGGCCTCGGATTCGGCGTAACAAAACTGGTTGGTACTCTTGCCAGTTGCACTGTGGGTATGACCCTTTCTGCATATGGAGGAGGTGTGTGTGACACGGGATATGTTGGGCATGTATGCTCGTCTGCAGCAGAGTGTGGCGGGGGACTGGTGACTGGAACTTGTAAAGTTGGTGCTGGGTTTGCTGCCACAATTTCTGCCGTGGATGGCACCGGATCTATTACTGAAGTCTACGTTACTGATCCTGGAAGGTATTGCACCATTTGCTTACAAACACACATACACGCATACAGCTCCGCAAGACATGTGCACCAACAACACATGTTGCGCTTCTAACATTGCTACACTATCTCAGCATCAATTTACTTTTTCAATCTCACCGTGTCTTTTTTGTGCAGCGGCTATTTGTCAAATCCAAAACTGGTTGCAAGTAGTGCTGCTTGCACTTGCGGCGGAGTAGCAGGCAACGTCAATGGCAATTTGGATTCTTGTCTTGTAGCCATTCGCAGCACAGGTACTTTTTGCCATGAGCGACAACCAACAGATTCATACAAGTACATGCAGGCGTGTGTGCAGACACGTCTCAAAACAAACATGCCTAAGTATGCAAGCATACGCACCCGCACACACATGCACACGTGCGTGCATATGCTAGAAGTTGAGCCATGTTTTCGGCAAGTCTTCTTGTGCACGTGTGTGGTGCTGATACTGGCTGACTTCTCGAATTCTTGGCGCGCGTGTTCAGGGGAGAAGAGGCATAAGGATCTGCGATGGATTGAAGACCAGACCAGTGCCGGTAACTACACAAGAAACAAATAGAGACAGAGAGGAAAGGGAGGGTGAGAAAGAAAAAGGTTCAGCACGAAAATAGGATAAAACAAGAAGCAAGAGAACCCCGACAATGCCACTAGTTATGTTCTGTCTTTTTCTCTTTTTTTCTCCCAACCCTCATGTATTCGTTGCCGAACCTTTCTCTCTTATCCGACATCTTGCTCTCGCACAACCTCCTCCCACACAAGGAGGACGAGTCTCTCGGACTTCCACTTGTGCTCTGTCGCTGATTTTTTTTGTGTTTTGTTGGACGTGCAGTGAGCTGGGCCAGCATGGTGGGATGGGCAAGTGCAGGGGACACATCTGCATGCTCGTCATCCGCTACACAACCCTGCCCATTTGTTTCAGACTTGACCACCACGCCCGGCTGGAGGTGGTCCTTGGGGCAGGATGGCGCAAGTGCGAATTACATGACGGGATATCTGGATGAGATTCGGGTGTCCAGCAGCACACTTGATTTGGAAAAGGAGTCTTTGTGGAGACCTTAATTCCTCATGAAAGAAAGCGAACTCGCGCGTTCCGGCGACTGAGCCAGCGAGAGAGAGAGAAGGAGAGAGAGAGAATTGGTGGAGGGAGGCTTGCACGTGGATCAAATATCTGCAGGCTACCGTGATTTCCCACATTCTGTTGTATTCGTTAATTTAATCAATAACAATTTTCTTTGACATGCGAGGTCAAATTGAAAATAAAAGTGTCTCGAAATCAAGCATTTGGTGTCTCCGGCTCTGGTCTCACACGCCCTCTTCTTGTCCCTTCTCCCCCCACGTTCGTCACCTGCAAACATGGCTTTTATATTTTTGAATCACGGGTGACATTTTGCTCGCCCTGCTGAAATGCCCGTCCTCTTGCCTTTTTGCCCTGTCTCCCCTCGCCCTCTCCTGCGCACGCACTCGCGCGCACACTCTAGAAATATACAAAACACATCGTTGTTGTGTGATTACAAATTCATTCAATAAGAAGTTTTCCGAGATGCGCGCGCTCTCTCTGTCAAATCTTGCTCGTTGAGTTTGTCGATTTCTTCAGCAAGGCGGTGGTGTGTAGATTGGACACGCTGTTCTTCCCTTTCAGCAGCCTCCTTGTCGTCCCACAAGTGCAGTAAAAAGCGTTTCTCGAGCCACTGTTCTCGTTTTTTCAACAAAGCACCTCAACCCGTGAAAAATCGTCTTGTGTTCATGTGTATAACCACAAGCAAAGTGAATACATGCACGCACACGCACACGCACACGCACACGCACACGCACACGCACACGCACACACACACGCACACGCACACGCACACGCACACGCACACACAC
>Ga0105055_10006665_pt1 | contig 15751 bp, 14 predicted proteins | sample BON03_FD_78090 | JGI IMG/M metagenome (GOLD analysis project Ga0105055, IMG submission 78090) | Freshwater microbial communities from Lake Bonney liftoff mats and glacier meltwater in Antarctica - BON-03 | ecosystem: Environmental > Aquatic > Freshwater > Ice > Glacier meltwater | place: Lake...
CGCGACCGCTGGGTGCTCGGCTCGATCGGCCCGGGCACCAAGCTGCCCTCGCTCGGCCATATCACCTACGACGCGGTCGAGGCCGCGCTTCTGCTGCAATGCCGCGGCCTGGTCGCCGGCGGCGTCGATGCGCTGCTGACCGAGACCAACCAGGACACGCTGTACATCAAGGCCGCGGTGAACGCCGCCAAGGCGGCCGTCGCCGAAAGCGGGCGGGACATCCCGATCTTCGTGCAGGTCACCGTCGAGACCACCGGCACCCTGCTGGTCGGCCCCGACATCGCCGCCGCCGCCACCGTGATCCACGCGCTGGATGTGCCGTTGATCGGTCTGAATTGCGCCACCGGGCCGCAGGAGATGGCCGAGCATGTGCGCTGGCTGGCGCAGAACTGGCCCGGCCTCATCTCCGTGCTGCCCAACGCCGGCCTGCCGGAGCTGGTGGACGGCAAGACGCGCTATCCGCTGTCGCCCGAGGAGATGACCTCCTGGGTCGAGCGCTTCGTGCGCGAAGACGGCATCCACCTCATCGGCGGCTGCTGCGGCACCACTACGCACCACATCGGCGCACTCGATGCGATGCTCAAGCGTTTGGGCGGCCAGCGCCCCACCCCGGCCAAACGCACCCCGGTCTGGATGCCCTCGGTCGCCTCGCTGTATCAGCAGGTGCCGCTGCTCCAGGAGAACAGCTACTTCTCGATCGGCGAACGCTGCAACGCCAACGGATCGCGGGCCTGGCGCCAGTTGCAGGAAAAAGCCGACTGGGATGGTTGCGTCGCCATGGGCCGCGAGCAGATCGCCGAGGGCTCGAACAGCCTCGACGTCTGCACCGCCTTCGTCGGCCGCGACGAGATGTTCGAGATGAGCGAGGTGATCCGCCGCTTCACCAGCAGCGTGAATTCCCCGCTGGTGATCGACAGCACGGAAACCCCGATCATCGAGGCCGCCCTCAAGCTGCACGGCGGCAAGCCGATCATCAACTCGATCAACTTCGAGGAGGGCGAGGGCGCGGCCCACGACCGCATGAAGCTGGCGAAAAAGTTCGGCGCCGCGGTGATCGCGCTCACCATCGACGAAAAAGGCATGGCCAAAACCGCCGAGGAAAAACTCGCCATCGCCAGCCGGCTGGTCGATTTTGCCTGCGGCCAGTACGGCCTGCCGCAAAGCGACCTGATGATCGACCCGCTGACCTTCACCGTCGGCACCGGCATGGAAGGCGACCGCAAGCTCGGCCAGTGGACGCTCGACGGCATCCGCATGATCCGCGATCGCTTCCCCGAGGTGCAGATCGTGCTCGGCCTGTCCAACATCAGCTTCGGCCTCAACCCCGCCTCGCGCGCGGTGCTGAACTCGGTGTTCCTCGATCTCGCGGTGAAGGCCGGCATGACCGGCGCCATCGTGCATGTCTCCAAGATCCGCCCGCTGCACCTGATCGACCCCGCCGAGGCGAAGGTGTGCGAAGACCTCATCTTCGACCGCCGCACCGAGGACTACGACCCGCTGCAAGCCCTGCTGGCCATGTTCGCCGACCGCAAGGCCGTCGACGCGGTGAAGAAAACCCGCGCGGAAACCGTCGAGGGGCGCCTCAAGGACCGCATCGTCGACGGCGACCGCAAGGGGCTGGGCGACGAACTGGACGAGGCGCTGAAGACCAACAAGCCGCTCGACATCATCAACAACGTTCTGCTCGACGGCATGAAGGTGGTCGGCGAGCTGTTCGGCGCCGGCAAGATGCAGTTGCCCTTCGTGCTGCAATCCGCCGAAACCATGAAGGCCGCCGTCGCGCACCTTGAGCCGCACATGGAACGCGTGGAAGGCCAGGAGAAAGGCACCATCGTGCTCGCCACCGTGCGCGGCGACGTGCACGACATCGGCAAGAACCTGGTCGACATCATCCTGACCAACAACGGCTACCGCGTGGTCAACCTCGGCATCAAGGTGCCGCTGGCCGACATGCTCGCAGCCGCGCGCGAACACCGCGCCCACGCCATCGGCATGTCCGGCCTGCTGGTGAAATCCACCGTGGTCATGCGCGAGAACCTGGAGGAAATGTCCCGCCAGAACCTCGAAATTCCCGTCATGCTCGGCGGTGCGGCGCTGACCCGCAACTATGTCGAGGACGATTGCGTCGCGGCCTACGCCTCCGGCCGCGTCGCCTATGCGCGCGATGCCTTCGACGGGCTGCATCTGATGGACCGCATCACCGGCAACGCCTTCGACGACTACCTCGCCGCCGTGCAATCCAAGCGCGCCGGCAAGCCGCGCAACACCTCGCGCACCCTGGGCCAGGCCGATCCCGCCGCCTTCCGCCCGGTGGACATGGCGGTGGTTCAGCAACGCCGCCGCCGCCTGACCGCCGACCAGCCGGTGATCGAACCGCCGTTCTGGGGGCCGCGCATGATCGAATCGGTACCCAAGGCGGTCGTGCCGTTCATCAACGAGCGCAGCCTGTACCAATTCCAGTGGGGCTTCCGCAAGCAGGGCCGCAGCCTGGAAGACTTCCTCGGCTGGTCGAAACAGGAACTGCGCCCGGTGATGCGGCGCATGCTGGCGCTGTGCGAGGAACAGGACATCCTCAAGCCGCAGGCGATCTACGGCTACTGGAAGGCCGCCGGCCAGGGCAACGAACTGATCGTGTTCGAACAGGACGGCACCACCGAGGTCTGCCGCTTCGCCCTGCCGCGCCAGCCCAAGGAGGACGGCGAGTGCATCGCCGATTTCTTCCGCGACGTGGATGACGAGACCCGCGACGTCATTGGTTTGCAGGTGGTCACGGTCGGCCAGAAGGCGTCCGACACCGCTCGCGTGTGGTTCGAGGACAACCGCTACCAGGACTACCTGTACCTGCATGGCCTGTCCGTGGAGATGGCCGAGGCGATGGCCGAATACACCCACAAGCGCATCCGCGCCGAACTGGGCTTCGCCGGCGAGGACGACCGCGACATGGAAAAGATGCTGCAGCAGAACTACCGCGGCAGCCGCTACTCCTTCGGCTACCCCGCCTGCCCCAAGCTGGAGGACCAGGAGCCGCTGCTGAAACTGCTCCAGGCCGAGCGCATCGGCGTGTCGCTGTCCGACGAATGGCAGCTGCACCCGGAGCAATCCACCAGCGCCATCGTGGTGCTGAACCAGCGGGCGAAGTATTTCTCGGTGTAGCCCGCCGGGCCGGTATGGCGGGGGGCACGATATCGTGCTTCCAGCCGGGGCCGGGCTCAGTTACGGTTTGTGCATGACCCTGCCGCTTGGGCGCACACTGAAACTGCCTTCCTCGGGCCTGCACCGCGCGGCACACGGGCTCGTCCTGGTGCTCGCGCTGGTGCTCGTGCTGGCGCTGGGCGCCTGCGCGGCCACCGAACCGACGGCCTCCTGCGGCATCCGCCCCTATGCCGAGGTGCCGCTGCGGGTGACGCACAATACGCCGCTGGTGGACGGGCGCATCAACGGCGCGCCGGTGACCCTGCTGCTGGATACCGGGGCCGAGCGGGTGCTGCTGACCCAGGACGCAGTGCGCCGGCTGGGCCTGTCGTTCGACCAGCGGCAAGTGTTCACCGAACTGGGCGCCGGCGGATCGTTCACCAGCTTCGCCGCCCAGGTGCGCGACTTCGAACTGGCCGGCCTCGACATCCCCGACCACCCCGTCTCCGCCCTGCCCTATCCGCTGCCGTCCAACGTGACCGAGCGGATCGACGGGCTACTGGGCGTCACCGTGCTGGGCGCCTTCGACATCGACCTGAACCTGCCCGCCCGGCAGATGACGCTGTATGGCGGCCTGGCCTGCGCCGACACCCCCATCCCGAACTGGCGCGAACCCTTCGCCGCGATCCCTGCCGAGGTGGTACGCGGGCGCTTCTACCTGCCGGTGCAACTGGGCAGCACAAAGGTAACCGCGCTGGTGGATACCGGGGCTACCGCCTCGTTCGTCTCGGCCCGCGCCGCCCTGGCCAGCGGGCTCACGCCGCAGGACCTGGCGGCGGCGCCGGGTTCGGTCATGCGCGGCGTGGGGCCGCAGGCGGTGCCGGTCAAGCGCGTGCGCTTCGGCGAGATGCAGGTGGGGCCGGAGCGCTTCCGCGGCATACCGCTGCTGGTCGCCGCCGCCGGCCCTCCCAAGGTCGACATGATCCTTGGCATGGACTACCTGGGCTCGCGGCGGCTGTGGTTCTCCCACGCGCGCCGGCAGGTGTACATCATGGCGCAGCCGCGGCGCTGAGGCGCCGGCGGCAGAAGCCGCCATGGGCTATCACCGGCGGCCAAGGGGCTTGGGGATCGCGGATGAGACAGGCGGAACGCATCGCGGCCGGGAGCATCCTCCTGGGCATCGCGGTGCTGGGCCTCAAGCTGGCGGCCTGGTGGATCACCGGCAGCGCCGCGCTGTTCTCCGATGCGGCGGAGTCGGTCGTGAACGTCGCGGCCTCGGTCGCCGCCTTCGTGGCCCTGCGCCTCGCCGCCCGGCCGCCCGATGCCAACCACCCGTATGGCCACGACAAGGCCGAGTTCTTCGCCGCCGTGATCGAGGGCGTGCTGATCGTGGTCGCCGCCCTGGTGATCCTGCAGCACGCCTGGCAGGCGTGGCGCGCGCCGGTGCCGATCGACTCGCCTTTTCTCGGCATGGTGCTGAACGCCGGGGCGGGCGTGCTCAACCTCGCCTGGGGCCTGCTGCTGGTGCGCGCCGGGCGCCGGCTGCGCTCCCCTGCGCTGGCGGCCGACGGGCGGCATCTGCTGTCGGACGTGGTCACCTCGGTGGGCGTGCTGGGCGGGCTGGGGCTGGCGGTGGCGACCGGGCTGTGGTGGCTCGACCCGCTGCTGGCCGCACTCACCGCCTTCTACATCCTGGCCTCCGGCGGGCTGGTGATCCGCGACTCGGTGGGCGGGCTGATGGACGCCGCCCCGGCTGCGGAAATCGTGGCCCGCATCCGCCAGCTGGTAGGCGAGCATGCCCAGGGGGCGATCGAGGCGCACGACCTGCGCACCCGCCACGCTGGGCGGCTGACCTTCCTGGAGTTCCACCTGGTGGTGCCCGGCACGATGACGGTGGCCGACGCGCACGACATCTGCGACCGCATCGAGGCCGCGCTGAAGGCCGAGATGGAGGGGCTGATGATCACCATCCATGTCGAGCCGGAAGGCAAGGCCAAGCACAGCGGCGTGCTGGTGCTGTGACCCGCCGCGCCGGCATGGTCGTGGCCGGATGCGTGGCGCTGGCGATGGCCCTCGCCATGCCGGCCAGGGCGGGCGAGCGCGTCGTCTCACTCAACCTGTGCACCGACCAGTACCTGCTGGCGCTGGCACCAGAGCAGGCGGTGGCCGTCACCTTCCTGGCGCGCGACCGCGAGCTGTCGGTGATGCCAGACCGGGCGGCGAGGGTGGCGAGCGTGCGCGCCGATGCCGAGGCGGTGATCGCGCTGCGGCCCGGCCTGGTGCTGGCGGGGCCATGGGGTGCGCGCGCCACGCTGGAAGCCCTCGAACGGCGGGGGCTGCGGGTGGAACGGCTGGAGCCACCGCGGGACTTCGACGGCATTCGCGCGGCGACCCGGCACATGGCCGCCCTGCTGGGCGAGCCGGCGCGCGGGGAGGTGCTGCTGGCGGAGATGGAGGCGGTGCTGGCCGCCGTGCCGCCGCGGACCGCCCGGCGGGCGATCGCGCTGGAGCCGCGCGGCTACACCGCCGGGCCCGGCAGCCTGCGCGACGCAGTGCTGCGCGCGGCCGGGCTGGTGAACGCGGCGGGCGGCGAGCAGCTGAGCCTGGAGGCACTGGCGGCGCGCGCGCCGGTGCTGCTGGTCACCGCGCCGCCGCCGCCCAGCCCCTCGCGGGCGACGGAGTGGCTGCGCCATCCGGCGGCAGCGGCGCATCCGCGGCGCGAGGTGCCATCGGCACTGACCGTCTGCGGCGGGCCGTGGACCGCGCGCGCCGTGGCGCTGCTGGCCCGATGAACCGCGCGCTGGCCGGGCTCGTCGGCGCCCTGGCGCTGCTGGGGTTGCTGACCGGGGCCGCGGGCTTCGGAGTGCCCGACCCGCTGATCCTGTGGCAGCTGCGCCTGCCGCGCACCCTGCTGGCCGGGCTGATCGGCGGCGGGCTGGGGTTGTGCGGCGCGGTGTTGCAGGGCGCACTGCGTAACCCGCTCGCCGATCCCGGCCTGCTGGGCATCGGCGGCGCGGCGGGGCTGGGCGCGGTGGTGGTGTTCTACTGGGGCATCGGCGCCGCCTTCGCCCCCGCCCTGCCGCTGGCCGGGCTGCTTGGCGCCGGGTTGGGCTGCGCGGTGCTGTTCGCCTTCACCGGGCGCACCCCCTCGGCGCCGACGCTGATCCTGGCCGGGGTGGGGCTGTCGGCCATCGCCTCGGCGCTGCAGGTGCTGGCGCTGGCCTTCGCGCCCAATCCCTATGCCCTGGCCGAGGTGACGTTCTGGCTGATGGGCGGGCTGCAGGACCGGGCACTGATTCATGTGGCCCTCGCCGCGCCGCCGATCCTGCTGGGCGGGGCGCTGCTGCTGCGGCTCGGCCGCGGGCTGGACGCGCTGGCGCTGGGCGAAGAGACAGCGGCGAGCCTGGGCGTGCCAGTGGCGCGAACCCTGGCGCTGGCCGCCGGCGGGATCGCGCTGGTGGTCGGCGCCGGCACCGCGGTGGGCGGCGGCATCGGCTTCGTCGGCCTGGTGGTGCCGCATCTGCTGCGCCCGCTGCTGGGCGAGCGCCCGGCGGCGCTGTTGCCAGCCTCGGTGCTGGGCGGGGCGGCCTTGCTGCTGGCCGCCGACCTGGTGGCGCGCACCGCCCCGCTGCTGCTGCCGCTGGCGCAAGAGCCGCCGCTCGGCGTACTGACGGCTTTGCTCGGGGCGCCGTTCCTGGTGCGCATCGCCCGGCGGCTGGCGCCATGATCGAATGGCGGGGCGCGCCGGTGTCGCTGGGCGGGCGCGTGGTGCTGCGCGACGTGGCGTTCCGCGCCGGCGCCGGCGAACTGGTCGCCCTGTGCGGGCCGAACGGCGCCGGCAAGTCCACGCTGCTGCGCGCCCTGGCCGGGCTGTTGCCGGGCAGCCCGCCCCAGGACCCGCGCCGCGTCGCCTGGCTGCCGCAGGGCGCGCGCAGCGCCTGGGGCCTGCGCGTGGCCGAGGTGGCGGCCCTCGGGCGGATTCCGCATGGCGATGCCCGGCCCGAACCGGTGGCGCGCGCGCTGGCGGCCTGCGGCGTGGCACATCTGCGCGATGCAAGGATCGACCGCCTCTCGGGCGGGCAGGCACGCCGCGCCATGCTCGCCCGCGCCCTGGCCACCGAGCCGGCGGTGCTGCTGCTGGACGAGCCGACCGCCGACCTCGACCCGGCGGCGGCGCACGAGATCATGGCCCTGCTGCGCGCCACCGCGGCGACGGGATGCTGCGTGGTGGTGGTGCTGCATGCCCTCGACCTCGCCTTGCACCACGCCACCCGGCTGGTGGTGCTGGCCGAGGGCCGGATCACCGCCGATGGCCCCCCGGCCGAGGCCCTGCCGGCGGCGGCGGCGGCGTTCGGACTGCCCTTCGGCACCGACCTGGCACCGCGGCTGTTGCCGCCCGGAGGGCGCCGGGCCGAATGAGGTGGTTCGGCCCGCTCTCCCTGGCCATGCATGCGGCGATCGTGGCGCTGCTGCTATTCGGGCACATGCTGGTCGGCCGCGCGCCGCTGGAGGAACCGCTGGCGCCGGCCACGGTGGAGCTGATGCTCGGCGATGGCGGCACCACCGACCAGCCAACCGCCACGGCGACCTCCACGCCCGCGCCGGAGACGCCGCCACCCGATCCGGAACCACCCGTTGCGGAGCCACCCGTTGCGGAGCCGCCACCCCCCGTCGAGACCACCACGCCGCCAGCCGCGGACGATACTGCGCCGCCCACCCCCGCGTCGCCTCCCGCGTCGCCTCCCGCATCGCCCCCCACATCGCCCCCCACACCGGTGCCCCCCGCACCACCGCAGCCCGCTCCCCCGCCAAGCCCGCCGGCCGCCACCGCGCCAGCATCCGTACGCCTGGGCGATGGCGGCGGCCAGCCGCATGCCGACCTGCTCGACCCCGAGAACACCCGCTTCCGCGTCGCCACGCAGGACACCGGCAACCGCCCCCCCACCTACCCGCGCGACGCCGCGCTGCGCCTGGAGGCCGGCACGGTGCGGCTGCAACTGTTCATCGATCCGTCAGGCCGGGTCGCCAACGCGCTGGTCGTCGGCTCCTCCGGCTCGGCCAGCCTCGACCGGGCGGCACGCGAACAGGTGCTGACCTGGCGCTTCACCCCGGCGAAACGCGACGGAAACGCGGTACCGGACATTGCCGAAATCGCCATCACGTTCCAGTTGATGTAGCCACAGGACAAAATGACGGAGTGACGGGCAGATGGTGCGGATCGACCGGGTGATCACCCGCGGCGGCGATGGCGGGCAAACCTCGCTGGGCGACGGCAGCCGCGTGCCGAAGGATGCCTTGCGGGTGGAAGCCTATGGCGAGGTGGACGAGGCCAATGCGGCCTTCGCCCTGCTGCGCCTGCACACCGCCGGCGACACGGCGGCGGACGACATGCTGGCGCGCATTCAGAACGACCTGTTCGATGTCGGCGCCGATTTGTGCGTGCCCGGCGAGGCCGGCGACCGGCTGCGCCTGACCGACGCGCCGTCGCTGCGCCTGGAGGCGGAAGTGGCGGCGATGAACGCGGACATGCCGGCGCTGACCAGCTTCGTGCTGCCCGGCGGCACCGCGGGTGCCGCGCACGCCCATCTCGCCCGCACCATCACGCGACGCGCCGAACGCCGGGTGGTGGCGCTGTCGCACGCCGAGGCGGTGAACCCGGCGGTGATCCGCTACCTCAACCGCCTGTCCGACCACCTGTTCGTCCTCAGCCGCCGGCTGAACGGCAACGGCGCGAACGACGTGCTGTGGGTGCCCGGCGCCAACCGGTGAGCCGCGTCAGTTCAGGAATATCTTGCCGGGATTGAGGATGCCCTTGGGGTCCAGGCTCGCCTTCACGGCGCGCATCACCGCCAGGGCCTCGGCCCCCACCTCGGCCTCCAGGAACTCGCGCTTGCCCAGCCCCACGCCGTGCTCGCCGCTGCACGACCCGCCGAGGGCGAGCGCACGGGCGACGATCTTGCGGTCGAGGTCCCAGGCGCGGTCCAGCCCACCAGGCTCGGGCGGCACCAGGATCACCGTGTGGAAATTGCCGTCGCCGACATGGCCGACAATCGGCGCGGTGAGGCCGGAGGCGGCGATGTCCTCCTGCGCGCCAAGTATCGCCTCGGCCAGGCGGGAGATCGGCACAATGGCGTCGGTGGCGATGCCCTGGTGGCCGGGCTTCAGCGCCAACGCCGCCCAGTAGGCGTCGTGCCGGGCGCGCCACAGCCGGCTGCGCTCCTCCGGGTCGGTGGCCCACTGGAAGCCATCCGCGCCTGAGGTCTCCGCCAGTTCCTCCGCCTGCAGCGCCTGCTCGGCGACCGAGGCGGCGGTGCCGTGGAACTCAAAGAACAGGGTGGGCACGGGCTTCAGCCCCTCCAGCTTCGAATAGGCGATGCAGGCGGCCATCTGCACGTCGTCGAGCAATTCGATGCGCGCCACCGGAATGCCCGCCTGCATCACCGCGATCACCGTCTCCACCGCGGCACCCAGGCCGGGGAACTGGCAGATCGCCGCACTCGATGCCTCCGGAATGCCGTGCAGGCGCAACTGGATCTCGGTGATGACGCCGAGCGTGCCCTCGCTGCCGATGAACAGGCGGGTAAGGTCGTAGCCGGCGGCCGATTTGCGCACCCGCCCGCCGGTGCGGATCACGCGGCCGTCGGCCAGCACAACCGTCAGCCCGAGCACGTTCTCGCGGATGGTGCCGTAGCGCACGGCCGCGGTGCCCGAGGCGCGGGTGGCGCACATGCCGCCCAGCGAGGCGTCGGCGCCGGGATCGACGGGAAAGAACAGCCCCTGGTCGCGCAGATGGGTGTTCAGGCTGCGATGCGTTAGCCCGGCCTGCACACGGCAATCCATGTCCGGCGCGTTCACCTCCAGCACCGCGGTCATGTGCGACAGGTCGAGGCTGATGCCGCCGCGCACCGGGGTGACATGCCCCTCCAGCGAGGTGCCGGTGCCGAACGGCACCACCGGCACGCCATGGGCGTGGCACAGTTGCATCAGGCGCGACGCCTCCTCGGTGGTCTCCACGAAGGCCACGGCGTCCGGCAGCACCGGCTTGTGAGTGTCCTGGCCATGCGAATGGTGGTCGCGCAGCCCGGCATTGGTGGTGAGGCGCTCGCCGAGGAAGGCACGGGCGGCGTCGATCACCGTGTCGACCGGTCGGGACATCGTTCTCTCCAGCGTGAGGGTGCCTTGCAGCTTTGGACTGGCTGTCGCAGCGTTGCAAGGGAAACGGAGGACCGCAAATGCTCGATCCCAAAGGCCGCGTGGCGATGGTCAGCGGCGCGGCGCGCGGCATCGGCCGCAGGATCGCCGAACGCCTGATGGCCAGCGGCTACCTCGTCTCCGCCGGGGTGCGCACGCCATCCAGCCTGCCCGTTGCCGATAACCTGCTGGTGCACCGCTACGACGCCACCAGCACGGCCGACCCGAAGGCCTGGGTTGGCGCCACCATGGCGCGCTTCGGCCGCATCGACGCCCTGGTGAACGCCGCCGGCATCTCCAAGCCCTCGCCGCTGGAGTCCGATGAGGAGGAGGCGATCGACGCGATGTGGGCGGTGAACGTGAAGGGCCCGTTGCGCCTGATCCGCGCCGCCCTGCCGCATCTGCGCGTCAGCGGCACCGGGCGGGTGGTCAACATCGCCTCGTTGTCGGGCAAGCGGGTGACCAATGCCAATTTCGGCTACGCGATGAGCAAGTTCGCCCTGATCGCCCTGACCCAGGCGGTGCGCCGCGAAGGCTGGGACCACGGCATCCGCGCCAGCTCGCTGTGCCCGGGCTTCGTCGCCACGGACATGACGGCGGCGGTCGCCAACGTGCCCCCCGCCGCGATGACCGATCCCGCCGACATCGCCGTGCTGGCCGAGGTGCTGCTGGGACTGCCGAACAACGCCACGATCGGCGAGCTGCTGGTGAACTGGAAGCTGGAGCCGATGCTGTAGGCCGAATCGCCGTGCATGCCGTCGTCCCAGCGTGGCAACATGCACGCCACAGGAAGAACCAGGCCTGGACAAAGACCAGGTCACGCTGATCCGCAACAGCTTCACCAAGGTGGCACCGATCGCGCCGCAGGCGGCCGAACTGTTCTATAATCGGCTGTTCGAACTCGACCCTTCGGTGCGCCCGCTTTTCAAGGGTGACACGGCCGAGCAGGGCCGCAAGTTGATGGCGATGATCGCCACGGCCGTGGCCAACGCCGACAACCTGCCCGCGGTGGCTCCCGCCGTGCGCGAGCTTGGCGCCCGCCATGTCGGCTATGGCGTGCGGCCGGAGCACTACGCCATCGTTGGCGCGACGCTGTTGTGGACCTTGGAGAAAGGCCTGGGCGACGCCTTTACCGCCCCGTGCCGTGCTGCCTGGACGGCGCTGTACGGCGCGGTGGCCGCGGTGATGCAGATGGGAGCCTGAACCTACGCCCGTTGACCCTTCCTTAACCGCCGCGCCCCAGACTGTCCGAATGTTCGGATGGTCACAGCGCGAGGCTGAGCGAGGGGGCGAGGCTGAGCGGGTGCGCGCGGGTGCCGCGGCGGGCGCGGTGGTACACGACACCGCCCAGGTTCACGTGCTCGGCCTGCTGGTGACCGACACGTTCCGCTGGAAGCGCGACTGGGCCAGTTGGCGCATCCGCTTCGCCTACAGCAACGAGCATCCCGGCCAGTCCTTCCGCGACGTGGCGGTGTTCGTGCGCGAGGCGGCCGCCACCCACTGCCAATACCGCTGCGAATGCGCGGAGATCGTGCTCTACCTGGCGCAAGCCGACGACGTGCGCGGCGTGTTCCGCGCCTATGGCGGCGTGCCGCATGGCATGGGCCAGATCTCGGCGATCCAGAGCCGCGAAACCTACCTGCAGGCCGCAACCTTCGCCGCCGAACTGGCCGCGATGTCGCGCGTGCCGGACCGCACGGCGGAGGACGAGGTGATGTCCCTGCCCGACCTGGCATGGCACGTCGAAGGGTACGGCATGTCCCGCATCGCCACCGCCACGCTGCGCGGACGACGAATCGTGGTGCGCCTCGGCATCGTGTCGGGACAGGATTTGTGGCTGGTGGACGTGAACGGCCACCCGGCCTGCGCGCGCTTCCGCAGCCGGGTGGATGCCATGTCCAAAATGGGCATAGCGGCGGCGCTCAAAGTCTATGAGACACGGCCGAGGCAACGCTGAACGGGACGAGGGGCACTGCACTGCACTGACCCCCGCCCCGCCAGATCCGGCGCGCGCCCTTTGAATCTCCGATCTGGCGTTTCCACCAGATCGGAGATTGGTCAGTTTCGCTGCATGCCACCAGCGGGCCTGCGGCCAGGAGCATTGACGTTGAGAGCCGCGAGGGTCTGCTCATCAAGGCGCCCCGTCATCTCGATGTTGTTCGCCCGCTGGAACTCGCGGGTAGCCTCTGCCGTCCGCGGCCCCCAAATTCCATCGGCCGGACCCGAATTGAAGCCCCGCTGCGACAGTTCGCGCTGCGCGTTGCGTACCCGCGGCGTCCCCGCGGGACGTGCCGCGTCGCCCTGATCGTCGATCAGCGGCACCCGTGCCTGCGGATTACTCCAGGGCGGCTGGCCGAGATTCACGTCGCGCGGCTCGGTCACCGCACCGGTTACGGCGCCGGCCCCGGCTCCGATGGCCGCACCCGCCAAGGCGCCAACCGGCCCGGCAAGAGCGCCCACGCCAGCCCCCGTGGCAGCGCCTGCAGCGGCCCCGCCCGTTGTCCGTTCACCCGGTTCGGTGCCACAGGCCGCGAGTGCCAAGGCAACACCGACTACGCTGACAAGTTTCCAAGTCATGCTTCTTCCTTTCGGTCCATTCGCGAAAAACACTACGGGCTCACCCGGTGTATCCGGCGCGAGTTTGCCTGTGTCCCTCCAACGCGGTGAAACCGTTTTGGTTGCGGCTGCTCCGCGCAGCGCCGATCCCGGGGCGTGCCTGGCCCTGCTCGGCATCCCCGGTGATCCAGGAATGGCCGCCGTCCGTACGCGCGCAATTGACCGACCTGCGGTGCAAGGCCTAGCGTTCCGCAACCAAATCAGGGGAGAAATGAGTCCAATGGCAACCAAGGTCGCAAAAGTCTGGGCGTCGGGAAAGGCCGTGATGAACGGCTGGCTGGCGATCCCTTCTGGCTTCTCCGCCGAGGTCATGGCGCAGTGCGGATTCGACAGCGTGACAGTCGACATGCAACACGGCGCCCAGGACTTCCAGTCGATGCTGCAGTGCTTCCAGGCCATGCAGGCCCATCCGGTAACGCCGATGGTGCGGGTGCCATGGAACGAGGCGGGCATCATCGGCAAGGTGCTGGATGCCGGGGCCATGGGCGTGATCTGCCCAATGATCAACACCAAGAAGGAGGCCGAAATCTTCGTCACCGCCTGTAAGTATCCGCCGCTCGGCGCCCGGTCGAACGGACCCTTCCGCGCCGGGATGTATGGCGAGGCCACCAGCTATCAGGCGACGGCGAACACCGAGACGCTGTGCATCCCGATGATCGAGACCAAGACGGCGATCAAGAACCTCGACGCAATACTGGATGTGGAAGGCGTCGCCGGCGTGTATGTCGGCCCGTCCGACCTCGGCCTGTCCTACGGCCTGCCGCCGAAGCTTGACCGCAGCGAGCCCGAGATCCTCAAGATCTACGACAAGATCCTGAAGGCCTGCCAAAGCCGCGGCATCTATGCCGGCATCCACACCGGCGGTGCCGCCGACGCCGCGCGCTGCATCGCCCAGGGCTTCCGCCTGACCACGCTGATGAACGACAGCGGCATGATGGCGACCTACGCCAAGTCGTGCATCGCCGAAACCCGCAAGGCCAGCAAGGGCGTCGCGTAGAAAGGAAGGCAAGGCAAGGGGCGCTGCCCCTTGACCCCGCCAAGGGCAATGCCCTTGGAACCCCATCCTTATGTAATGGGGTCTGCGGCCGCTGGCCCCAGCCTTCGCGCCACCTTACCTGCTATCCTGCGCCCGCCCCTTCGGAGCATCCGCCATGGCCCCGCCCGTCGTCATTCGCCTGCACGACCAGGATTCCGTGGTCATCGCCCGCGCCACCCTGCTGCCCGGCATCGAGGTCGCCCCCGGCATCGCTGCCGCCCAGCGCATCCCCGCCGGCCACAAGGTTGCGGTGCGCCCGATTGCCCAGGGCGAACCCATCCGCCGATACGGCCAGATCATCGGCTTCGCCACGGCGACCATCACCCCGGGCGCACATGTGCACGTCCACAACACCGGCATGGGCGATTTCTCGCGCGACTATGCCTGGGGCGTGGACGCGAAGCCCACCGACTACTTCAACGCACCCGCCACCTTCATGGGCATCCGCCGCCCCGACGGCCGGGTGGCCACGCGCAACTACATCGGCATCCTCACCAGCGTGAACTGCTCGGCCCATGTCGCCGACATGGTGGCGATGGCATTCCGCAAGAACCCGATCACCGGGCACAACCCATTGGCCGACTACCCCAATGTCGACGGCGTCGTGGCCCTCACCCACAAGACCGGCTGCGGCATGGCCCAGGGCGAACCGCTCGCCCTGCTGCGCCGCACCCTCGGCGGCTACGCCCGCCACGTGAACTTCGCCGCCGTGGTGGTGCTCGGCCTGGGCTGCGAGGTGAACCAGCTTTCCGGCCTCATCACCGAACAGAAACTCGCCGGCCGCCTGCGCGCCATGGACATCCAGGAGATGGGCGGCACCCGCCGCACCGTGGAAGCCGGCATCGCCTTCGTCCGCGAAACCCTCGCCGAGGCCAACAACATTCGGCGTGAACCGTGCCCACTCGGCGAACTCACCGTCGCCCTGCAATGCGGCGGCTCCGACGGCTATTCCGGCGTCTCCGCCAACCCCGCCCTGGGCGTGGCCAGCGACCTGCTGATCCGCCACGGCGGCAGCGTGATGCTCGCAGAAACCCCCGAGACCTACGGCGCCGAACACCTGCTCACCCGCCGCGCCGCCGACCGCGAAACCGGCGAGAAACTGGTCGGCCTCATGCGCTGGTGGGAGGACTACACTGCCCGCAACAACGCCGAGATGGACGCCAATCCCTCCCCCGGCAACAAGGCCGGCGGGCTCACCACCATCCTGGAGAAATCCCTCGGCGCCATGGCCAAGGCCGGCAGCACCAACCTGATGGAAGTGGTGGGCTACGCCGAGGCCCCCACGCGCCGCGGCTTCATCTTCATGGACACGCCCGGCTACGACCCGGTCAGCGCCACCGGCCAGGTCGCCGGCGGAGCCAATCTGGTCGCCTTCACCACCGGCCGCGGCAGCGTGTTCGGCTGCAAGCCGTCCCCCTCGCTGAAACTCGCCACCAACACGCCGATGTTCCAACGCATGGAAGAGGACATGGACATCAACTGCGGCACCATCCTCGACGGCGACGAGACGCTGGCGGAATGCGGGGCGCGGATTTTCGACCATTTCGTCCGCACCGCGTCGGGCGAGCGGACGAAAAGCGAGCTGTTTGACTTCGGCTCGGCGGAGTTCGCACCGTGGGTGATCGGGGCGACGATGTAGGCGAGGGGCTCGCTCCCATAGGCGCTAAAATAGAACTTGACTCGGCTCGTCTCGTTGCGATTCTGGGTGTGGATGCAACAGACATCGGTCTTCGATCCCGGCCATTTCGCGGCGCTTCTGTCCCGGATCTGCTTCCG
>Ga0105055_10006674_pt1 | contig 15738 bp, 5 predicted proteins | sample BON03_FD_78090 | JGI IMG/M metagenome (GOLD analysis project Ga0105055, IMG submission 78090) | Freshwater microbial communities from Lake Bonney liftoff mats and glacier meltwater in Antarctica - BON-03 | ecosystem: Environmental > Aquatic > Freshwater > Ice > Glacier meltwater | place: Lake...
CTGATGCGGATGATGCGTAGATCGATGGAGGCGACAGCCTTGCCGATGCAGACGCCCTTGCCTTGGTCGGTGAGCGCGGCAGTATCACGAAGGATTTCATCGGAGCCGATGGAGCAGACGGGGAGCGATTCGGTCGCGCCGTAGGGTGTGAAAACCTGGGTGCCCGGCGTGAGCAGTTGCGTGATGGCGGCGATGGTGCGCGAGGGGACGGGGGCACCTGCGCTGATGACGCGCTTGAGGGAATCCATGCTCGTACCCATGCACGGGAGTGCATGGGCTTTGGGCGATTCTTGTGTGATGCGTTTGAGCAAGGCGGGTGAGCCGAACATGGTGGTGACATTGAATTCACTCACGGGTTCAAAAATATCGCGTGGCTCAACGCTGCCCGGTTTCGTGAAATCCATCTGCGGCACGATGGCGCTCATGCCCAGTGCAGGTGCATAAAGCGCAAAGAGCGGGAAGGTGCATAGGTCGATTTCGCCCGGTTCGATGTTGTACTGCTCGCGCAAGGCGCGCACCTGCGCATCGAAATTCGCATGGGTATAGACGACGCCTTTGGGGATGCCGGTGGAGCCCGAGGTGAAGAGGATGGCGGCGATCTCTTGCGGTTGCGTATCGGCGAGGACGGCCGTGGCATGGGGGAGCGAAGCGGGCAAGCCGCGATGGCGCACTTCGTCAAGCGAGATCGTTGCACCAAAGGGCAGCAGTTTGCGGCCGACGAGCACGTTGATGCGATTGGTCGCTTTGCCCCAGCCCAGAAGCTTGCGCGCGATGTGAGCCTTGCGTATGCCGATGAATGCTTCTGGCTCTGCTTCGCCTAAACAGGTCTTGAGATTCTTCACACCCATACCTGGATCGACGCCGATCAGAACCGCGCCGATTTTGAAGATGGCGAAGACGAGCGCGAAAAATTCAGGGCTGGGTTTGACCATCAGCACGGTGCGCATGCCGCGCTGGATGCCGATGGCTTGGAGGCCGCGTGCGATGGTGTTGCTCTCTTCTTCGAGCTGCGCGTAGGTCCAGCGGAGGTAGCGCTGCTTGCCCGCGCCATCTCGGCCAAGTGGAAACGCCACCGCAAGCGTCTGCGGCTGCTGCTGCGCCATGCGCGGCAGGTAGGAGGCAATATTGATGGAAGCTGACATCGAGGCGACATGATAGAAAGCATCGCCGATGAACGCAGGAGCGGCAGGGCGATGATCAAATCACAAGCTTCAAATCACAAACAAATTCCAATTGCAGAAGCGGGCACAATGAATGACGGCATTAGGCCACGGCGGCCCACGAGAAATTATTTTGAAGCTGGGCGAAGCTCATGCCGGTGATGTGCTGCACACCCCAGGGGTTGTAGAGATCGAATGTACCGGTAGAGGCGTTGTAGTTTTTCAGCACATAGGCGTGACCTGCGATGACGCCGTTGCTCGTTGAGCCGTTGCTGCCGAGGGTGATCATCTGGCCGGATTGAAAGGCATTGGTGAGGAAGGATTGCGAAGGCATGTATTGGCTGTTGGCATTGGTTCCGAGCACTTGTTCATAGACGGGTTCCATCCAGCCGCCTTCGATGCCTGCGTAGGAATTGGTGCCATTCTGGCCGATCCAGCCAGCTTCGTTGAGCTGCGCGTAAGCCTTTTCAGCGAGGCTCACCCAAAGCTCGTTGCTGGTGGAGGAAGCCTGATTGCCCATGCCTGCGAAGATGAGGCGACCGCTGCTGTCGGTAGGGAGGTAGCTATCGACGGTGACGTAATCCGCGACGCCGCTATGGAAGAAGCGAACAGCGAATGTGCCATCGCCGTTGCTGATGAACATGTCGGTGATGGCCTGCGGATCGATCATGGCGACGGAGCCAAGCGTGGCGAGGAGGTAGCAGTCGCCGACGTAGCCTTGCTCGATGTCGGTGAGCTGCGGGCCGTTGACGAAGAGGCTGCCCTTGGCCAGTTGATATTGAAAGGTGCTGCCATAGATTGTGGCATTGGCGCGGTCGGTGCCTAGGAACCATTTATCGACGAGCTTGTCGAGTTGTGCTTCGTTGGAACCGGCGGCGAGGTTGCCGAGGTTGCCGCCTTGATACTTCGCATTGGCGCTGTGATTGAATGTGACCTTGGCAGCCAGAACGCGCACATCATCGGTGATGCCCAGTGTGCTCGCATTGCTCACGATGACTCGAAGATCAGTCAGCTCTGTCACATCGACGACGCCATCATCATCACCTGCCACGCGAAGAATCATCATCACATCACCACGGCTGAGGCTGCCATCGACAAACAGCGAGCGCGACAACGAGATGATTCCCGCATCACCCAGATTCTGCGAGAACCAGTCGCTCACAACTTGCGGTGCAGGAGCCGGCGAAGGCGCGGGAGTCGGTGCGGGTTGTTGCTGTGGTGCGGGATTATTCTGCGGAGTGACCGCTGCGACCTGAGCCAGCTCAGCCGAGAGATTCAGCGTGTAATACGTGTCGCCAGCTTTGCGTTTGACCTCGATGTAGTAGGTGCCTGCGCTGAGATCCGCTTCGATGGTTTCATCGGCACTGCCTCGGGTGGCGGAGGTCGCGATGACTTCGTTGCGGGCGATTTTGTTGTTGAAGTTGGCATCGTGAATGAGGCGGACATCAGCATCGCCGGTCAGGTCGCTCAGTGACAGTGTGAAGGCGGCGTCGCCGGTGAGGGTGAAGCGGATGTAGTCGACTTTGTCGGATTGGCCGACGAATTCTTCGATCTGCATATCGCCATCGAGTACACCCAGATGCAGCGCTTCAGCGAGGTTTTTGCCAGCAGTATCGGCGGGGGTGATGTTGGTGATATTCAGTTCGTACTGACCCAGTGACTTGGCTTCCTTGAGGCCCTGGCTGGTGTTGACGTCGTACCGCGTGTTGCCAGCACCGGAGATGCCGACGTAGTAACGTCCTTCGGTTTTGAAGTTGACAGCTTTGAAGGAGTCGGGCGACTTGGCTTCGCCAAAGTCGTTGCCATTGTTGTTGCTGGCGATCTGTTTGCCGGTGGCATCGAAGACGCGCAGGTACGAATCGAAGCTGCCATCGCTGTCGATATCGAATGTGTATTTCTGGCCGGCTTCCACATCGAAGGCGAAGAGGTTGACTTCGTCGAGTTCGCTGATGGCTCCTTGCAGCGAATGCATTTGAGCAATGTTGCCAAGGGTGCTGGTGACATCCATCGCCGCGTGAAGCTCGACAGGGCTCGCGCTCATATAGCTGCGCGATTCGAGTGTTTCCAGCCCGCTCCATAGCCCGCTCTGGTGAGCGTGCATCGGACGGCGAGGGCGGCGGGCTTTGAAGTGGCTGCTCATGTCGGCTGATTCCTCAGGCTCAGGCAAATTCACCTGGCCGATCAACCAACGCATTCAAAGATCAGGCACGCCACGCAACTGGTGCAGAGATGTCATGTCGCGCGCGAAGATGTAACGGTTGTAACGGGTGGGAGGAGGTAGAGGAGGTAAAGGAGGTAGAGGGAGCAGCGAGCCGCGACTCAACGAGTCGCGGACGTCAAAGGCAGCCTTGTTGTCGGGTAGATATAGAAGCTCACCGTTGACAGCGCTAAGGATGGAGCGTTTCACGTATCTGTTCACCACCGCGCTGACGTCGCTACGCCGCAAGCGGCACAATCAGCCTCCCCGTCATTTACCCCGTGCCTTCTTGCCCGCCTCGTGGTATCCTGCTTGCCATGTCAGCAACGCGAACAACCGGACCTCATCAGGTGCGTGACGCTTACCGAAGGGTGAAGCAGCAGATCGAAGATGCTGCAGCCCGGCGAGAGCGTGACGCACAGAAAATTCACCTCGTTGCTGTCACCACCACCGCCAGTCCCGATGAGATTCGCACCCTCGTCGAATTAGGCCACGGCGACTTCGGCGAGACCCGCGTGCAGCAACTCGCTCAGCGCGTGGCAGCGCTCGAAGAATTTCTAGGCCGGCGCAAGTTTCTCTCGCGTGGCCATTCCATCGATCTGCCTGACATTCGCTGGCACATGGTCGGCTCCATCCCGCGCAACAAAGTCCGTCAGGTCGTGCCACTGGTTCGCCTTGTTCACAGCGTGGACAACCTGCGCGTCGCTGAAGAACTTCATGCCTTAGGCGCCAGGCAGAACGATCGCATCGATGGCGCCGAACAGCCCATCGAAATTCTGCTTCAGGTCAACGTCAGTGGATTGGAAAATCACTTCGGCCTGGCGCTGCCCGCCATCGCCCATGTGGCGGAGCAAGTTGATTCGATGTTCCACCTTCGCCTGCGCGGCCTGATGACTGATGCCCCGGCGAGCTACAACATGGATCAGCGCCGGGCCTTGTTCGCTCGCACTGCGGAAGCCTTTGAAGATATGAAATCGCTGCGTTTCATCACGCCGCACTTCAATATTCTTTCGATGGGACAAAGCGATGATTTTGAAGTCGCTGTGGAAGAGGGGGCCAATGTCGTCCGCATCGGCAAAGCCATCTTCGGCGAAGCAGAAGTCTGAGAGGGGAAGCAGGAGACGGGAAGACAGGAAACAGGAGACAGGAAGACAGGAAACAGGAGACAGGAAACGGGAAACAGGAGACAGGGATCACCACGATTGTTTCTACGTTTAGCGACGGCCCAAAGGCTCTGCGCCGGGCCGTGATTCCGCGCTGTTAGCGCACGTACACATACATATTTGCGTCGCTGAAATTTCCGTATCTTCATTTTCTTTGAGTTGAAATTTTACATCTCCCCAGACGCTCTCTCTTCTCGTGCGTCTAAATCGCAGTGGCAATGCGAACGGTTCTTGAAATGACACAGCCGCCGGCAGATGAAGCGGCCCCCTTGGTGGGCGAGCAGGCGTCGGGTATCGCCAGTGGCAGCGCGCCTGCCCCGGCTGTCCCCGCTGCGGCGATCGACTTCACTTGCCTCGTCCCGCGTCTGGAATCTTCGCTGCTGCGTTACGTCGCACAACTCCTTGGCAGGGCTGATGCGGATCTGCAAGACATCGTGCAGGATGCATTCCTGCGTCTTCACAAACAGGTGCACGAGCATGGCGATGACTCGGTGCAGAACGTTTCCACTTGGCTTTTTCGCGTGGCACACAACCTCACCATGGACACGCTCCGCAAAAGAAAAGTCCGCAAGCAGACCCACCTGAAGATGACCGGCCAGTCGCCCGCATCCGCTCAGAATGCCAGTAGCAGTTGCAGCAGCAGTAGCAAAGGGGCAGCCGCTTTCGACTCGCCCAAAGTTCAGCACGATGAAGACACCCTGGGCGATCTCGAACGACAGGAAGCCTGCACCATGGCGATGAGCGAACTGGCCACGCTGCCCGACCATCAACGGCAGGCGCTGACACTGAAAATGATCGAAGGGCTGACGATCCGCGAGATCGCCGTCGTCACCGAAACCAGCATCGGCAACGTGGGCTACCGCATCAGCCAGGGCCTTGCCGAACTAAGCCGACGGCTGAAAAAAGCTGGCGTGATTTGACCCGCGCCCGTTAGCCCCGGCCTCTGGCCGATGGTGCCCCAACTGCCTCGAATGTAAGGAATATGAAAATGCACTGCGAACAATGCGAAACCGTCCTGCCGCTGCTCGTCTTCGATGAAATCGAAGATGGCGACAAGGCCCAGGTGCTCGAACATTTAAGCCACTGCGGCTCATGCAGCGAAAAGCTCGGCGACCTGCGCGTCACATTCAATCTCCTCCGCGAAGGCGTCGCCGCTGACCCGGCCCCGGTGTTCTCGGCGGATCGTCGCAGCCGTCTCATGGCTGCGCTGGCGAAAGAGCCTCGCAAATCCAAACGCAAACTCAAGAAGGCTGTCACCGCCAATGGTCGCTTCTGGCTTCTTAATGTCGGCACTCCCGCGCAGCGTCTGCTGGCTATCGCCGCCACGCTCGCTTTTTCTGCGGCGCTCGCCTCCATGCTTCTTCCTTCGCTCGGCTCCGCAAGGCGAACTTCTCGTCATATGCACAGCGGCGCACAGATTCGCGGCATTCAGTCAGGACTCGTCCTCGAATCGCAGAATCTCGGGCAATACACCGATGATCTGGCTGCCCTGGTTGATGGCAGTTATGTTTCGCCTAAGTATCTGATCGCTCCTGAAGATGCTGGCCGCGTGCAGGTGCCCAGTGATTTTCGGTCATGGGATCGCGCGAAAAAATCAGGCTGGATTCAGGAAAACAGTTCCTACACCTTCGTGCAACCGGGGGCGGAGGAGACGGGTGATTCCCGCCGTGTGGTCGTGTTTGAAAAACCGCGCCCCGGTGCTCAGGGCATCAACATTGCCTACGGCGACAACCACGTTGAATTCAAATCACTTGCCGAGGCTGACAAGGAAATTCGCCAGTCCACCGGCAAGTCGATCAGCCAGTGGAAAGAGACCACTGACTTTGGCGCGAAGCTCAGCAAGGCTCAGCGAAATTCCTTGCCCGATCACTTGGCCATCATTGATAACTCGCGCTCGATTGGTGAAGGCGAAAAAAACACTGGCGCCGCGGTGAATCAGTACGCTCCATTTAGCAGCAATCGCAATGCACCAGCAAGCGGCGACCGCCTCGCCCTCGGGTCTTCGCAATCTGTGCAGGAAGGCGAGAGCGGCTATCTCGATGGCGAGCGAGCTTCGATTGCTGGGCTGGCGTTCAAGTCATTGCGCGAAGACATCATCGATCCCAAGGCCAACGTGAAAGAGCGCAGTGCAGCCAACGACGACAGGGACGGCCAGACCGTAGGTGGCCGTGCTGCGATGTGGTCGATTACGAAATCACCGAAGGCGCCTGTCACCGCATCAATTGCACCTACAAATGCAGAACCCGCAGGGCACACCGCATCTGCGCCCAGCAACGCACCCCCAGCCTCCACCACGCTGCAGTTGCGCGGCTTGGTGGAGGGGCGGGCGAATTTTCTCGATGGCATGGACCCGGGCAAAGACAACAAGAAGGTTCCAAACTTCAAAGCAGCCCCTGAATTCGATCTCAACGCGGCCCTCAACAACACCACCAGCGGCGGCAAGAGCGGAGAGAACGCATCAGGTACCACGCTGTTTGGTGACAGCGACAAAGAGGAAAAAGAACTTCCTCAAGGTCTTGAAGGTTTGCTGACCACCAAGGGCGACAAAAGCAAAGAAGACCAGAATGCCAAAGACGCGATGCTTCGGACGATCACTGCGGAGCGCGAGCGTCAGGATCAAGTGCAGCGTCTGCTCCAGCGTGCGATGGAACTGCGTAAGACGCAGGACTACGACCGCTCTATGCAATTGACCCAGCAGGCTCTATTTCTTGACCCTGGCAATCCTGCTGCTGAATCGATGAAGATGATGATTGAAGACACGCAGATCGCAGTGAAGGGCCGTGAGTACATGCGCCTTCGCAATCTTCGCTACTCCAGGCACTCGATGGAATTGACCGAGGCGACGGTGCCTTACAACGAACTGATCACCTACCCGAGCGACTGGCCGCAGCTCACCGCCCGCCGTTTCAATTTGCAGGAAGGCGAGTCAGAGGAATCGGAACTGAATCGCCGTGTGATGACGAAGTTGCAGGAGCCGGTCGCTGTCAACTACGAGGGCAATAAGCTTGTTAACGTCATCGATGACCTTCGCAACAAGACCGGCATCAACTATTTCGTGAACTGGACCGAACTGGAAAAAGCGGGCGTCAGCCAAGATACTGTTGTCACTCTCAATCTCAGCGTGCCAGCCAAGCAGGTGCTGGATCTCGTGTTGGAACAATCGGGTGCTGTCAACAATGAGACGCGGCTCGCTTCGCAGATCGTTGATGGCGTTGTCACCATTTCCACCGCGAACGATCTCGCCGCCTCGCCGGTGATTACGGTCTATGAACTCAAGTCACTCGTCGAGGGTGCTGACGTTTCCGCTGATTCCCGCGCCTTGGAAAAGATTCAGCGCGATGCGCTGTACCGCGATCTGGTGAGTGATATTGCTCAGCAGGTTCAGCCGTCGCAAACACAGCGCGATGAAAGATTGCAAACCTCCGTGCGTGATATCAACGGCAACCTGGTCGTCCGCGCCACGCAACTGCAGCATCAGCAGATTCAGCAGAAGCTGCGTGATTCGTTCGGGAAACAGCGAAGTAAAGCCGCCGATGCTGTGCGTAGTAGTGACGAAGCTGCTGGTGATGACGCGCAGCTTCAGCCTGCCGCCAGCTTCCGCATCATGCCGGTGAATCCTTGGACGCTGGCGCAGGAAGATGCGCAGTCCACCTTCGCACTCGATGTCGATACCGCGGCCTACACGCTTGGCCGTCGCTATTTGCAGCGAGGCTATCTTCCGCCGCAAGGCTCGGTGCGGATGGAGGAGTACATCAACGCCTTCGATTACAACTACGTCAACCAAAGCGATCAGGTCTTTCGCATCTTCATCGAAGGTGGTGCCGCTCCGTTCGCTGCCGCAGGTGAACACGCCACCAAACTCGTGAAGGTCGGCATCAAGGGTAAAGTCATCGGCCGCGATGGTCGCAAGCCCGCCAACCTCGTGCTCGTCGTCGATACCTCCGGCTCGATGGCGCGGCCGGATCGTCTGCCGCTCGTGCAGCACTCGCTCGAACTCCTCACCGATCAGCTCAGCCAACACGACACTGTCTCCCTCGTCACCTTCGGCTCACAAGTGCTCACGCTGCTGGATCGCACACCTGCATCCAACAAACAGCAGATCAAAGACGCCATCGCATCCCTGCAAAGCAACGGCCCAACCAACCTGCTCAAAGGCATCGAAGCGGGCTACAAGCTTGCCGCCTCGGCACACAGATCCGGCGCCATCAACCGCGTCATCCTCTGCTCCGATGGTATCGCCACGCTGGGCGAAACCGAAGCCGATAAGATTTTGAAGTACGTCGAAAACTACCGGAAACAAGGCATTTCCTGCACGACCGTCGGCGTAGGAGCCGGGGCGTATGACGATGACATGATGGAGAAACTCGCCAACAAAGGCGACGGCATGTACTACTTCATCGACTCGCAGCGTGAAGCCAAACGCATCTTCGTCGATGAGATCACCGCCACCCTCCAGACCATCGCTAAGGATGCCAAGATTCAGGTGGAGTTCAGTCCGCAGCGCGTCCGTCGCTATCGCTTGATTGGATACGAGAACCGCGCCGTCGCTGATAAGGATTTCCGCAACGACACCATCGATGCGGGCGAAGTGGGCAGCGGCCAATCTTCTACCGCGCTTTACGAAGTCGAACTCATCGGCGATGAACGCGCTGATCTGGGCACCGTCTATGTGCGCTATCGCAACGCGGACACCGAAAAGATCGAAGAGATTTCGCAGCGCATCAGTGCGCCCTTGATGCGTGATCGTTCGCCCCAAAGTGATCCACGTTTTTATCTGGCTGCCTGTGCAGCGGAATTTGCGGAGGTCCTGCGTGGCAGCGAACACGCATCAGGTGGAGATCTGGTGAAGGTGCAGACTGTTCTTGAGCAAGCGGTGGCACAACTGCCGCTGGATGAAAAGGCGCAGGAACTTCTGGATCTGGTGCGCAGGGCACAAGGGTTGCCGCGTGCGCCGTGATGTGTGAGCAGGTTCGGAGTTGAAAGACAGTGTTGGCCACCGAGATGCCGAGAGCACCGAGGAAGGCAAGGATTGAGGATTGAATGGATTAGTTATGAAATCTCGTTAACGAGCCGCGACCGTAAGGGAGCGGATTCAACGGATCGAAACCTCACTCCCTTGCGGTCGTGGCTCGTTGTGGACCGACTTCCATACATCATCCTGATTAGCAATGTTTTTTGAATCTCTCTGCTTCATGTTTCTAACTCGGTGTCCTTTAGTGCCTCGGTGGCAAACTGGTTTTATGAATTGATGCCTTATGAAAATGCGAATTTCAGAATTGAGCAAGGAGCTTCTTATGTTGATGCGAATGATGGCGGTTGCGTGCGTGCTGATGAATGTGATCATGCCTTCGCTGTTGCAGGCGAAAGTGGATGAGGCTTTGGGTGTGACGGTGGGCGATGTGAAGCTCATCGGCCGCATCGAAGGCTCCGCTTTCTCTTTCACGCTCGACGCCAAAGCCGCCGTCGCCAAGGCCGGCGCGATCCTGCCTCTGGTAGCGGGCGATGTGGTGCTTGATGAAATCATCGCGCCCAAGACCGGCGCTTCGCCGAGTCTTGATGGTGAGAAGAAGCTCTATTCACTCGATCTTTCCGCTGCGGGGGAACACACGATCACCGCTTCCTTCGCCGCGCGTGCGCTCTCGCAAGAAGGTGGTCTCTGGCGCGAAGTGACCATCGATCTGCCGCCTGCGCGGATGCGATCCATCGAGCTGACCTGCGATCGCACCGATCTGGAAGTGCTGCTGCCTGGCGCGTTGAAGGTGGAGCGCAAAGTGGTGGAAGGCAAGCTCACGATCACCGCGCTGCTTTCGCCTGGCGTTCCCTTTGTGGCGCGCTGGAAGCCGCAGGTGCAGCAACTGGAATCAAAACTGCTTTTCGAAACCGAAGCGAACACGATTGCAACGGTGACAGCCGGTGCGATGAAGATCGACACGCTCTTCGAATTCATCGTCTCGCAAGGCAAGATGAATGACATCACTTTCCTCGTGCCAGCGAATCTGAGCATCACTCAGGTGCGCGGCTCATTCATCCGTGATTGGCAGATCAAAGCCGCCGCCGAAGCAGGCAAGCCTTCCACGCTGACCGTCGCGCTCAATCGTCCTCAGACGGGGCGCAACGGTGTGCAGATCATCAGCGAATCGGTGCTCGCTGCATTTCCAACGCAAGCCGATGTGGCGGTGATCGAACCCGTCGGCGGCATTCGCGCTGGCGGCAGTGTCATGGTGGGCACCAACAGCGCCATCGCTCTGGTGGTGCGAAAATCAGGTGGCCTGTCGCAGGTCAATACCGCTGCCTTCCCGCGCATGCTTCTGAACAAAGACGAAGCCCGCGCCATTCCAGCAGCCAAGTCATTCTCTTTCACGCATGCCACCATGCCTTATCAGATGTCGATTTCGCTGGCGGACATCGTGCCGACTTACGATACGACACAGGTGATCGTTGCCAGTGTCAGCGAAGAGGATCTGATTCTGGAAGGGCGTCTTGATCTTGAAGTGCGCGATGCGCCGCTGCGTGATATCGTGCTGGAACTGCCAGCGGGTTTTGTCGTGGCGGATGTGTCGGGGCAGATGGTGGAGGAGTTTACGTTGCATCCTGTTGTCGCCGATGGTGCGGCGACTCGTACGGTGGATGTGCGATTCAAGCAGCCGGTGCTTGGCCGCACGGTGATCAGTTACAAGCTGGAACTTGGCAAAGGACCACTGGCTAGCGCGCAGTCGCTGCAAGGTTTCGCTGTGCGCGGCGCTGCAATCAAGCGCAGCTTCATTGTCATTGCAGCGGATCAGGGAGTATCCGTTGATGCTCCGACTGCGACGAATCTGCGTGAGATGAATACCGCTGCGGTGCCGGTGCGTGTGGCCGGTGCGCAGTATGCCTACAGCTTTCGCGATGGTCAGTGGCTGCTCGGTTTCACAGCTCGCAAAAAGCCCGCAGCCATCCGTGTGGAATCGTTTCATCTCGTCACGCTCAGTGAGCGCATCGCCTACGGCAACATCGCCTTCAACTACGCCATCACCGGCTCGCCCATCGATGAGTTTTCATTCCGCATTCCATCGAATCTGGAGTTCATCGATATTGTCGGGCGCGATGTGCGATCGGTTTCGATTGACCCGGTGGATAAGGCGATTCGCCGTGTAAAGATCGGCCGCAAGGTCATCGGTGATTACACGCTGGGCATGACCTTCACACTGAAGTACAAAGACGGCGACACGATCGAAGTCGGCTCCATCCAATGCGAAGGTGCAGATGTTCAGACGCAGACCGGCTACATCGCCATCGCCAGTCATCTGAATCTTGAAGTGGAACCGCAGACGACCACTGGCAGCGAGATTCGTGCGATTGAGCCCGAAGAGCTGCCGGAAAATTATCAGCTTCTCGTCACTGCGCCGCTGCTGAAGACGTTTACTTTCATCAAGCCGCCGCACAGTCAGAAGCTCAAGGTCAGTTCGTTTGATCGTGTGTCGCTGCTGCCGGTGGTGATTGAGGTGACGGACATTCGCACGGATATTTATGCGAATGAGACTGGCTCGACCGAGTCGCGCACCACGGTGCGGTACCGCATCAAGAATTCATCGAATCAGTTTCTGCCGCTCTCGATGCCTCGGCTCGATGGCGTCAAGGTCTGGCGCACGCGCGTGGGAACAACGGTGGTCGAAGGCAACCGCGTCATCGATCGCTTGACGCCCGTGACTGCTTCGCTTGATCCCAAGAACAACTTGCTGATGATTCCGCTGCCTCGCCATGCCAACCCCAACGAACCGATCACGGTCGAAGTGGAATATGGTGCGGATCACGGTGAACTGGGTTGGAGCGGCGAGATCATGCTCGAAGGACCCACGACCGATCCGCGCAACGCAGTGAGTTCCACCTTCACCAGTTGGACCGTCGCTGCTCCTGTCGAGTGGGCGGTGCTGCTGGGTGGATCTGATCTGCTTCCCCAGCCACGCGAGCAGAAGCATGGCGGCCTGGGCGCTGTGATGAACAAGGTGGTCAGCGCCTGGGGTTTTGCAGTGAGCGAGTGGGGACGAGCGTTTGGTGGCGACAGCGTGCTTCACATTGGCGGAGGCATCGTGCTGCTGACCATCTGCTTCCTGGCACTGGGTCTCGCGTGGCTGATCTTCTGTGCACAGAAACGTCCACGGGCACTGCCCATGGCTGCTTCGATTCTCGCATTGACGGTGCTGTTGGGATTCGGCCTGCTTGCCGCAGCTGCGCCGAATCTGCGCTCAACAGAACTGGGGCAGGATGATCTCTCCATGATCACGCTCACGCGCACCGTGACGATGACCGCCGACCAGCCCGCAACGATCACAGCCAACATCGTGCCTCAGTGGCGTCAGCATGCGACCTTCTTCGGCGGCATGGTGGTGCCGATTCTGGCGATCTTCGTGCTGGTGCTTATCGCGCTGCCGATGGTGCGCCAGAAATATGCCATCGGCCCAGTGCGCTGGCTGCTCATCACCGTGCTGGCGATTGTCGCTCTGCTCTCGGGTATCGCGCAGTTTCATCCGTTTGTCCCGGCGATAGCTCATCTTTTCACCTGGGGAATCCCCGCGATTCTCGTGTCTTACTTCTGCTGGCGCAGTTTGATTCGACCGGCGATGTGGCCCGCATCATCAAAAAGATCACAAGGCGGCGCGGTTGCTGCGATGCTCGTGTTCATAATGATGCTCACTGGCGGATATGAAGCAGCCGCGCAGGCGAACGATTCTGTTCTCGCCATTGCGCCGCGCGAGCCGGTGCTGGATCGCGTTGAAGCTGCGCTGACTGCCGATGGCGATCATGTGGAAGTCGTAGTGTCGCTGCGTGTCACCGCCACCGAAGCGACGCGCACGCTGCTCATGAATCAATCGCCCATCGTGCTCACGCCTGATGATGCTAATGCTCCCGTGCGCATCGAAGCACAAGGCGGCAAATATTATCTCGTCATCTCCAAAGCGGGCACCTTCGATGCCACCTTCAAATTTCTGAGCCCGCTCCTGCGCGCTGGTGAAGATCAGGTGCGCACGTTCGGCTTCCCGCTGCCACTGGCGCTGACCAATCGAGTGTCGCTCATCATTCCCACCACCGGGCTGGATGTGCATGTCGATCGCGCCATGCGCATGACCAAAGAAGAGAACGGCACGAACACCATCGTCAACGCGCTGCTTGGCCCGGGTGACGATGTGGCGGTGTCGTGGAAGCCTCGCGCTCGTGAGACGAGCCAGGAAAAAACATCCTTCTATTCACAGGTCATCTCTGCGATTCGTCTCGATGCCAGCTTGGTTGAAGCTCGGCATATCGTGAAGTTTCAGATTGCTCAAGGCGAACTGCGCGAGGTGCGACTGAGAATTCCAGCACCGATGTCGGTCACCTCAGTGCAAGGCCGATCGGTCGGCGCCTGGCGATACGATCCTGCGAAACAGGAACTGGAAGTGCGATTGTCTGAGCCAGCAACGGGTGAATATGCGATGGCAGTGGTGACGCAGGCATCGCAGGAAAAGCTTCCTTATGAGGTGGCGCTCGCGCCGATCGTGGTGCTCGATGCAGTCAGGCACACGGGCATCATGGGGCTGCTCGTCAGTTCCACGGTGCAGGCGACGGTATCCAAAGCACCGGCGACAATGAATGTGGATGACTTCACGCGCGAGGCGGACAACCTGCTGCGTACCTATGCGGGTTACGACCCCGCAGCACCCGGCGCGGTGCGCTATGCCTACCGCACGCTCAAGGCCGATGATGCGGTCGTCGTGCAGGCTGTTGAGGTCAAGCCCGAACTTCGTGTGGATGAACAGGCCACCTTCGCCGTCACCGATGATCGTCTCATTTACAACGGTATGCTGATGCTTGATGTCACCAAAGCAGGCGTTTTCAGCGTCGAGTTGAAACTGCCCAGCACGCTCGACATCGACACGCTCACCGCGCCGCCCATCAGTCACTGGGATGATTCGGTTGAAGCCGGCGTGCGCACCGTCATCGTTCACTTCAAGGAAAAATTCCAAGGGCAGGTGCCACTGAAGCTCGAAATGAGTCGGCAGATTTCTGGCTTGCCCCCGCGCATTGATGCACCGCGTGTCACTGTGGTCGGCGCGATCAAGCACACCGGTCAAATTGTCGTCGCTGCTGATCGCGGTGTTCGCATGTCCATCGCACAGCGCGATGGTGTGAGCGAACTGAATCCATTGGAAATGGGCATTCGCGATGCAGGCACACTCGTCTTCAAAATGCTCAAGCCTGACTGGGCGCTGGTGCTGGCAACTGAAGTGATTGAGCCTCGCATCACAGTGGAATTTCTGCATGTTGCCAAGGTCAGCGAAGGACTCGTGCGGCACACTCATCACCTGATGTATTCACTAGCCAACGCGGGAACGAAGGTGTTTGAATTTCAGATTCCGCCTGGTGCCGAGGGTGTGTTCATCACCGGGCCGGACATCGCTCGTCGTGATGAAATTGAAAAGGGCAGCGGGCGATATCGCGTGGAACTGAATCGCAAGTGGTATGACCGCCCGTATCCGCTGACTGTTTCGTATGTCACGAAGTACGCTTTGGCAGCCGATGACAACAACGCGAGCGGCAGAATCGTGATTTCTCCGGTCAAGGCGATTGGGGCCGATCAGCAGCGCGGGCATATCGCGGTGCTATCGACTCCGCGCGTGCAGCTCACCGAATACAATCGCAGCGCTGCATTGCAACTGGCTGAGCCGCGCACGATTTCCGGGTCGTTCACCACGCGTCAGCTTGCCTCGGCAGCATTCTGCTTTGCGAGTGCGACGCCGGAGTATTCGCTATCGCTCAACGTGCAGCGGCATCAGGCCGCAGACTTGCAACAAGCCGATGCGCTCTCGACGAACATTCACACCGTCGTGGCCTTCACTGGCGATTCGCTGACGCGCGTTCGCATGCTGCTGCGTGTTGGCAGCAAGCAGCATCTGGAAGCAACGATTCCGCCCGGTACGCGGGTATGGACGCTCTTGGTCAATGGCCGTTCCACCATTCCGTCCATGAAGAAGGGCGCTGCTGGCGGCGATGTGCTGCTGATTCCGCTGGGCGGCGCATCAGGTGGCATGGAAGTGAACATCGAGTTCGTCTATGCGACGCCTGCGCCCAGCGACTGGTCGCAAAGTCGGCCATCGTTTGTCGGGCCTCAGTTCGATCTGCCACTCAAAAAAATCACATGGCAACTGCACGTGCCTGAACAGTTCACCTATGACGATTTTCAAGGCACGCTCAAGATCAATGAAGA
>Ga0105055_10006675_pt1 | contig 15733 bp, 15 predicted proteins | sample BON03_FD_78090 | JGI IMG/M metagenome (GOLD analysis project Ga0105055, IMG submission 78090) | Freshwater microbial communities from Lake Bonney liftoff mats and glacier meltwater in Antarctica - BON-03 | ecosystem: Environmental > Aquatic > Freshwater > Ice > Glacier meltwater | place: Lake...
CCCATTCGTGTTGCCCTGCCGCATTCGCATATACATCATCAGCCTCCTGATCTGTCATTGCAAGCGCACCTGGTGGTAAGTGCGCTTCGCTCGTAAAGGCCACCGGACTGCCTAGATTTCGGAGGTAGTAGGTTGCAGCAACTATAAATCGTAACTTTGACGCGCAAGGCCCGAGTCGACCACGGCGACTTTTCACCAACTCTTCCCAAAAACTGATACTTTCTTCATTATATGCATTCTGTGCGTCATCAATAAATACCTACACTTGATGAAAGCTATCTAACACAGCAGCGGTCTTTGCTGCATCAAAGATATTGATCCCCGAAGTTCTTTCGAGCTCGGAAAACATCGCAACCTCGCATATAGCACACTTTGATATTTTTATCTGCCGTAAGTTCAAGCATCACAAGCTGCAGAAGAGAAGTCTTCCCTGTGGCCGAAGCTGAACCAATCACGTTAAATTCATGCAGTTGGGTCTCTTCAATAACCTTACGAACTAAGTCTTTTCTTGCCAAAAAACGTTTGTCAACATCGATACCGTTTGTATTCAATGTGTTGAAGCCTATGTCGTTGACGAGCTCACGCAGTGCGTATTTTTTACTACCACCACTTTCACCACTCGCACTTCGCTTCTTGGTAGCCACGTACTTTTCAAACAGCAAGTCGCAAATTGCGTCTGGAACTCCTTTGAACAAATTCAATTTCTTTTGAAAACTTGAAAGATTTTAACGTCAACAATGCTGCAGTGGCTGTGGTGCTTCCTGCTGTTCTTTCATGAAGTGAACTGTGACTCACCAGTGTGTTTCAATCATGTTTTGTTTGATGAGCCCCTTGGACGTGGGCTTGGCATGAGATTTAGAGTGGATGAGACAGGATTAGTTTCGGTGCATGGTGTTAAACGACGAGGCCCAGCTGACGTCCTAGGTGTATCAAGTGGTAGCCGCGTCTTTGACATTGGCGGAACTTCGATTGAAGGACTTCAAGTTCAGGACATAAATGAGTTGGTGTTGAAGCTACGTAGGGAAAGTGAAGGGCGACTGAGTGTCGGCATTGAATCTGAATGCAGTGAGCCTGAAAGTGTACTAGTCACCGGTGTACGAAAAGTCCAGGACGATTCTACTGACAAGATCCACGATGAAGAAATAGTGACACATCAAGTAGTTGATGAAGTGAAAGATGAGGGAGAAACAGCTCATGAAATGAAAGATGAAGGCGAAAAGTTTAGTGAGAGAAGGGAAGATGAATATAGTGAAAATGCTCCGGAGGAAGATTTATTGGGCCGAATTCTGCATGATAAAAATCAAAAGGAGATTGAAGGTAGCCGATTAGGCGAAAATGCGGCTAGAGGAGAAGGAGATCCCTTATACGAGAATCCTACACTTGAAAGTGTTCCATTGGAAGTCGACCTTCTAGACGATTCATCGAGTAGTGCCCCTTTTGAAAATGTATTTAACGAGGTCGTCGAAGATGAGGATATAGAAATCAAACATGATATAGAAGATTTTTTCAATATGGAGAATGAAACCGAAGGTAATTTGGAGCCGGAGGAGATACAAGGTACTCTTAATGGTGACACCGATATCAAAGATGATTATGCTCAGGTGCATATTTCATCAGACGAAGACACTAGCGATTCAAATCTGGTCCCTGTCGGAAGTTCCACGAAAATAACACTTCCGAAGGAAGATGATGTAGCAGCAAACATGTTAGAAGCCCCAGTCGAAGATGAGAGACGGCTGCGACGAAACATTCGAGAAGTGGAAAGTCCAGAAATATTTCGTCAGCAACATCCAGAGACTGAAGTTAAAATTAACCTTGAAACACCAATGCAGGTAGCTGCAGCGGATAGTACCGTACCTGACATCCTCCAGGTTGGCAATACGAATGATGGCGATGAAGGCGAATCTCTTGTAACTGAGAGCAGCGAAGAAAGTGAAGATGATGCGAACAGTGAAATGGACTCGCGTGTGATTGAACTCAATGAAGAAGGTGACGATGGTACTATCTATGAAATGGACTCGCATCAGACTGAACTATTTGAGGAAAGTGAAGATTACGAAATAGACTTGCCTCCGTCCGAACCAAATGAAGATAGTAAAAAGAATAAAATTGACTCGCATGTGACTGAATCGAATGAAGAAAGTGAAGATGATAGAGAGAATGAGATGGATTCTCACCTGACTGAATCAAATAAAGAAAGTGAAGATAATAAAAGCAATGAGGTTGATTCGCATCTGACTGAATCAAATGAAGATACTAAAAACAATGAGATCGATTCGCATTTGACTGAACCGACAGAAACAAGTGAAGATACTAAAAACAATGAGATTGATTGGCATCTGACTGAATCAAATAAAGAAAGTGAAGACACTAAAAACAATGAGATGGATTCGCATCTGACTGAACCGACAGAAACAAGTGAAAATATTGAAAGCAATGAAGTGGACTCGCCTCTGACTGAATCAAATAAAGAAAGTGGAGATACTATAATTAATATGATGGATTCGCATCTGGCTGAACCGACTGAAATATATGAAGATATTGAAAACAATGAAATGAACTCGCCTCTGACTGAACTAATCGAGGAACGCGATTTAAAGACCCAGGATGTTTTTGTAGACGACACACTGTTGCCTTCATTCCGAATTGCTGATGCTCCCATTGTTTCCAATTTATGGCCATCTTTAGATCTGCATAGTCCACTGGCAATGTTCCAAGTTCACATCCGTAAATGCCCTCATCATTCAATCGGTCTAAGAGTGACACTTGACCGCAATTCATTCGTCAAAGTTGCCTATTTAAAAAACCCTTCGTGGATTGATACTGGCGTTAGGAAAGGTGACATTCTACTCTCCATTGGCACCAATCGAATTAGAAGTCTTGAGAGTCTAAAAAAAAACCTGGATACGGAATTACATGAATTGGACCTGATATTTGGTCGAGAATTGTCATTTCAAGAGGTGAATGTAGCTTATAGTCTCAATGCCTCAAAACATGCAATACAATCGGCAATGAGGAACGACGATATCACTTCTCGAGATGTTTTGATCGGAATGAACATGGTGATGATAAGTGACAAAGAACACGCAGAATTCCGACTCAAGGAATCCGTTGAGGATATTTTAGTGTTGCATTTTTTTAGGGAACCTTTTAAACAGCTTTATTTGAAGCTAGGGCAAGGTAATTGCGATGACCCAGGGGTCCAACCTGGTATTCAAGAAGAAAAAGATGCAATGAAACAGTCGGAAGTATTGAAGGTAGATATCCATAACACGGAAGAAAAGCTTGGCAATGACCCGCATCTAGACGACGATGCCTGCGTAAAAGAAGTAGAATTGAATCATGATGAGGACCTTCAAGTCTTCGAAATCAAACCCAAAACGGATTCCAGGAAACACGGTTTTACCGGTGCTTCTGCTTCATTCCAAGCACAAAACCCTGGTAGTTTGCCAAAGGAGAAAATACCGGATTTAGATATCGAAACCCTACGAAACGTGGAAGAGATGAATTCTCCAGATAGTTTTATGCTCGTTGAATCAAAGATCAAATCGATGGACACTTTTGGTGCTGTGCAGAATGTCCATGCAAGTGAATTGAATATTGAAGTTGAGAGCTCACCGTTTATTTTGGAAAGTGGAGATACTGCACAACTTGAAGCGTACTCGCCTGCCCGTATATCCGAAGGAGCTTTTGAACTCGCTATTCGAAAATGCAAGGACGATTCTTTTGGCCTTCGCGCCGTAATAGACGATGAGGAAGATGTGGTGGTTAAGGAATTTCTCAGTGATAAATGGCTTGCCAGTGGAGTCCAACCATTTGACAAGATCTATGTTGTGAACGATGTACTCGTTGATTCTCTCGAGTCGCTGAAAAACGGACTTGAGCAATCCCAAACTCGGACAACGATTATGTTTGCCCGCGTATTGAGCCAACATGCTGCAGTTGCACCTTTGTTGAAGTTCAAGGTAGCCATTCCAGCCATTGTACTGCGGCTCGAGGTCGAATGGCAACCATCTAGATTAGGTTTATGTTTGAAGACTCGGAATATTTATCTAGCCCAGTTGGGATTTGTCGATGGCGATTGCTTGGAGTCGCTGGAAAGCAAAGTAGTTCGAAGTGCTTTGGAATTTTCGAAAGCAATTTCTGGGATAGAAGCTTCCTCGTTGGTGGATGCAGTGTTTACTCGAGGTTCCCTTTCATATGAGTTCACTTCGAATTTGAATTTGGAATCAGAGTTAAATTGTGGGGAAGTGTACCAGGAAAAAGGAGAGAAAGTCAAGGTAGTTGTTGAAACCATCCAAGATGTTTGCCTGGAAGAAGAAGTGGAACATCCAGAAAACATAGATCCAGACGAAACATATTCTTTCGGTATCGACGAAGTGACCATGGGTAAAGAGTTGCATTCCGGGGAATTGGAGGAGGAAAGAAATGCGACTGGTGCTAATATAATAGACGAAATAGATGCGAATATAGAAGATGAAATAGATGCGAAGATAGTGGTTGAAAACATTGGTGACTATGAAATAGGCGTGAACATAGAAGATGGAATAGAAACGAATTTGCGCGATGAAATAGATGTGAAGATAGATAACGATGAAGTAGACTCGAATATAGAAGATAACATAGAGTCAAAAATTGAAGTTGAAATAGATGGGAATATAGAAATAGATGCGAATATAGATGATGGAATAGGTGCGAAAATAGAAGATGAAATGGATATGAAGAGAGAGAACAATGAAATAGACTCGAATATAGAAGAAGAAATAGAGTCAAAAATTAAAGTTGAAAAAGATGCGAATATAGAAATAAATTCGAAAATTGAAGATGGAATAGATTCGAAAATTGAAGATGGAATAGATTCGAATATAGATGATATAGATTCAAAAATGGAAGTTGACATAGATGCGAATATAGATGACGATGGAATAGATTCGGATACGGAAGATGAGATAGCTGCGAAAGATGAAATGGATTCAAATATAGAAAACGGAATAAATACGAATATAGGTGATGGAATGGATGTGAATTTAGAAGATGGAATGCCTATAGAAGAACAAAGCAAGGGTGCATTTGCTAAGAATTCAGAAACTTTGGATATTGATGCAAACAATTTAAAAGATCTTCAATCTATCGTGAAACTAGTGTGCACCACTTTGCTGGAAGATCCTTCATTTCATGCACTTGTCGGAAATGCAGTTGAAAAAGCAATAAAGCGAGTAAAAAAGCCATGAATCCAAAAGCATCGATGTTAAAAAATAAATTACAAATCTAAAACCGTGGGCAAATTTAGTATTTGATCGGCTCGTACGAGTGAAGTGGGAGATCCGTTATCCTGGCACAATGTGTGCACTATATCGCGCCATCGTACGAAATCCACCTTGGACGACTTGGCCAACGAGTCTTTATCATGCGCTGACTCATTATTGTAGTAATGGTTCCAAAACCAGAGCAACTTCCGAAAGTTAATGAGGGGGGGGGTCCCTGAAGGACTGTGCATAACTTCATCGTTATCTGGTTCCGATATTTCGTTGATTGAATGCAGAAGCATCGCGAGATCCCCGTTTTCATTGCTAAACATCAAGATGAGCAGAGCAGTATTCAAACAGCAGATATTCTCCTGGTTAACCTTCGGCAAACTCACAATGGTCATCAAACTCCTCAAGAGGAACAGGCGGTTTTTTTCTATAAACATGCCGAATTTGCTATTTTCAGCGAATTCAGGCTCCGAGTTTTTGAAGCATTCATACGAGAGTATCAGCGTCCGAATGAATACATTGGAGTCGATAAGATTGCTCAGAGCTACATTCGTCAGTTTACGCATGTCTGTCTCTCCTAATAGCTCCTCCACGATACGCATATTGGATACATTCAATTTTATCAATTCTCCTAATAGATCAAAGTTCGTTTGCAATAATCCACTCTTTTTAAATCCATCGTCGGTTATCTCGCTGATTAAATGCGAAACCAATCCCCAACTGCAAATCATTACTTGCTCTGATGGAGTACCTCCTCTAAGAAATGCCTCGACACTTGATGCCAACCAAAATAAATAGTCACCGCTGTCTCCCAATAGTACCTGGACTACCTTGAACAACAAGCCAGGCTTCGAGGTTTCAGGCGAGTGACAAGCAGGCAAGCTCTCAATAGTAGAATTACTGTCCAATAAGTGCCTATCGTATTCTGATAGCAGTAACCGCTTTTGACCGCCTCCTATATATCTATTGCAGAAATTATGCACCATCCTGAGGAACTGGATTTTAATCGTCCTAAAAGGATTGCACTCACATTCTTCGCCGCGAGCATGGACATGGACAGGCACACGAACATCATCCCAATCTAATTTGTCAAACATATCAGCCAAAACCGGAATCAGTCCATTGTCACAGAACGAGGTATTGACTGTCCCTTGGAAAGCCCCTCCTGCTAAAACAGACATAACGAACATCACTTCTTGAATCATCTCCACTTGGTATTCTGAGAGGTCTTGAGAATGATCAGCACCTGGTTCGTCTCCACCTTTTATTAGCTCGTCATAACAGAAATCTACAATGTCATCAAAACATGGTTTCCAATCAGGTCCTCCTCGAATTTCCTCGAATGAAAAATGCGATAAATCTTCTTTCCATTGATCTGAGCGGGGGGCTAAAACAAGAGTTTCAGGTACCTGGTTTACAATATTCCATAGAACTTGGGCACTTGCCCGTCGAGATAAACGACGAACGGAACGCATCTCCAATTGGAAACTCCGCGAGAACATTTTATTTACGTAACTGTGCACATATTCAAGACCCCGTTTAGATTCATTGTACGAGATACTGTTCCACCTTAATATAGCTACAAATCTGGCGATCAATAACGGACATTCAACCATGAGCCGTTGATTCACTCCAACTGCTGAATTACCAGAAACGCGAGATTGAAGTAACTTGAAGGATGTCTGGGGTTCAACCCCATTGAGTTCCTCTTTTGTATGAAGCATTAATGCAAGAATTCGAGAAAACAAACCGAGTTCATTCCTAGATAAACATGCAACTATCCCATTAAAATCCACTAGGTTCAAATCAAATGGAATTTCTGCCGCACATATGGTTTCCTGTAAATAACCCATTATGCTCTCGAGTCCATTTTTACACCTGTTTATACTGAATATCTTGATCAAATTAAACGCACAAGCCGTCAGCTCTTGATCACCAGCAATGTTCGCTGCAAAAGTCGATGGCAACGCGTTGCATGTTTCTCTCAGGATGTCCACGGTCATGGTCCATACAGCCAATAGATCTCTATTCACTGCAACGCCAGGAGATTTTAACAGACTGACGATTAAGAGACGCTTGAGTATCTTGGCACCCGAGAACTGCGACACAGCCAAAGCAAGAGATGGGAATGGCGGCCTCGAATCCTTGAAAATTGAATATAATCTGGAAAACTCATCAAGCAGAGTCTTCACTTCAGTAACATATCCTATCGATTCATTAGACAGAGTCCTTACTCCCGAAGCACCCGAAACACGTAGAGCTGCAATTAATTTTTCAGAAGCGATGTTGAGTTGGAGCAACAAACCCGGGACTCGATGATGAGACGAGTCACACTGGCTGATGATGCAATCCGGAAGGAAGGTGATTTCAGATGTGAACCTACCAGTCCACTGGCGCTCTGCGAGTTGTCGGCACACCGTCTTCTCCAGGAAAGACATTTTTTAAGACCAAATTAATGAAACTATTGTTTCGAACTTTTTATGGATACAGATTGTACGACTGCATTGATTGATATTAAATCTTAATATACTGCGTGGATGCAGTGGAACAGATTTGATGAATAGATCTCAAAAAATTTCCGCAAACAAACAAAATCCTATTTCATCAAATTAGCTTTAGATTCTAGAAATCTTCATTTGTTCATGGAATTTGTCTCACTTTCTGGAGATAAGAGGAATTCGAAAGAATGCTATTGGTTTTATAATTATCTCTTCATTTGTTTTAGTGGAGTATTGTTTTATTAGATATTTAAAAGTGGGTAAGACCTGAAGAACCAGGATCAATTTCAAAAAAGTCAAATTACACAGGAGCTACAAAATTAGAATTTTATCATAACGAGCAGATTTTAATTCTGTCGCGTCAAAGCATCAAGCTTTTTTATTCGGCAAGGTTCTTGTTCTTTCTTGCTTTTATTAATAGAATATCCGAATGAACGAGTCTGGATTTTTTTAAAATTCCTATTTGGCAATTTCAAGAAGAAAACATGTGGTATGTTTATATGCCGTTGTACGTTGTTAGCGGGGTCATACAACCCATACTCACAGATTCGCTAAAATACCAGGGAGGTGTTACTGGATGGCCCCCCACTCTTCTAACATTGCTTGCAGCTTCGGTGGGTATGGCTTTGGTAGGGGGACTCGGGAAAGGCTCGAATCCATCCCACGCGAACACTCTCGCGAAAGCGACTTTTCTAGATATTACGGCAGGAGCTCTTTGCCAATCTGGTTTGCTTATGGTGGGAAGTGGAGTATTCACTGTAGTCTATAGCAGCACTACAGCTTGGACCGCTATCATCTCTTTCATGGGTGGCCATCAGTTGACAACGCAACAATGGCTAGGTGTGTTCACGATATCATTTGGACTCTTTGTACATGCTGCTGATCTTCATTTATCCCCTGACAACGTTCGTTTGTTTGTTGGTCTTCCTATCCTACTGGTTGGTACCTTCTTGCACGCTGGTGCTTTTGTGTATAATGAACACGCAATTCGCGAAAGAGGAATTGACCCTTTCACCTTATGTAGTGCGTAAGTGCATTTTCGAGTGCGCCATTTTTGCTGAATTTACTTTAGAATAGGTTTTAGAGAATCGATACTGATCGTCATATGGAACTTGATGCTGGTTGCGGTATACGGTTATGAAAAGCTGTACTCTGAAATGTCTCAAGGAGGTTGGAGTGTGCTGGTAGCATTTGTAGGTCTTGTCTTGGCTAATGCAACCCATTCCTTTGCTTTCTTTGGTTTGCTGAGCTCGTTAGGAGCCGTCCAAATGGGCGTGTTAAAAAGCCTCCTGGCAGTTTCCGTGTTCTCTATTGCTGCTACTATGTTTTGCAGCAATGAAGCTTCTCAGTGTTTCACTCCTACTAAAGCCTTCGCAATGGTAATCGTGCTATTTGGAGGTTTTGTTTTTAAATCTTCACCCAAAGGATATAGTAAGTTATCTCCTGCTTGATTTTTTATCCATATGCTATTGATCGAAGGAGGGGTGTTTGTGATGTACTTTACGACATGACGTTGGCATTCACACTCAAAGAACGACCTACGACGTAACATGCACAGAAACGATGTCTCAAAACAAAACGCAATTTGGACAAGATAAGAGCTGATGATTTTATTGAGACTTGTTAACAAATGAGGACGCACTTATAATTCAAAAGACTGTATTGGATTTGCCAGTCTATTAATGAATACATTCAAAAACAAAAAACATGAAATCATCACTAGGCGAATTTCCCTTTTTTCGCCAGTGACTGCGCCAACTTGGGGTCTTTCTTTCCCGTGTGTGGATTCACCACACTAGCAACTTTCGTTTGAGCCACATAATTCTCCCCGCGATCCTTCGTCTTCAACTTCCCCTCCGCTGCTAGTTTCTTCTTCAGCTCGATCTTGGCCTGCAACGCTTCCTCGTGACCACTGGAGCCCCCTACTTTTGAGCCAGTGCCAGATCCCTTAGGAGCCTTGGAAGCTCTAGCAGCTGCTCTCTCTCTGTCCGCCTCCCTCTGATTGCCCCTAGTCATCGGAGAGACGGAGCCCCAATTATATTGCGGGGGGGCTTCTCGTATTAATAGTGTAGTGAATATTTACATAATTTTGGAGCTAGAACCACACATTTTCAAAGGTAGACCCTATTTTTTCAATGGCTGAAAATCACATACAGAAAAGAAGGACCATAGCATCAAGATGAACCAACGAGAAGAAGATATTCAAAAGCTGCTTGCGGCCAAGGTTCACATCGGAACCACGAACAGTGATCATCAGATGACTCCATACATCTGGCGCCGCAACACTGAAGGAGTTCACATCCTTAACATTGGGATTACTGTTGAGAAGATCAAATTGGCTGCTCGAATCATTGTGACTATCGAGAATCCGCTTGATGTAGTAGCTGTGTCCGCACGACCATATGGACAACGCGCTGTTCTTAAGTTTTCCCAATACACCGGAACTCAGGCGCTTGCCAGCCGATTCACTCCTGGAACTTTCACCAATCAAATTACTAGAAACTTCAAGGAGCCTCGTCTGCTTATCGTTACCGATCCTCGTATGGACAACCAGCCAGTTATTGAAGCTTCTTACGTGAATATCCCAGTAATTGCTCTATGTAACTCTGACTCCCCTCTACGATATGTAGATGTTGCCATTCCAGCCAACACTCGTGGAAAGCATTCTATTGGGCTTGTTTACTGGATGCTCGCTAGAGAGATTCTTCGACTTCGTGGATCAATCTCGCAAGTAGAACCTTGGAGTGTTTCCGTCGATCTGTTCTTCCATCGCGATCCTGAAGAGGTTGAGAAACCTGAGGAAGTTGTTGCTGCACCTGTAGCTCCAGTTGAAGAGTACGATGCTACAACGGAGTTTAACAGCCTTGGGGCCTTCGATGCACCTGCTGCTCCTGTAGCTACCCAATCATGGGATGATGCCACTGCTGCTGCTCCTGCTCCTCCGCAAGAGTGGTCATCAATGCAACAATAATTATTTTTTCTTTTGAAGAATCTGTTTTCAAACGAGTCCTCTTATGAATGTTAATTATAAAAAGCCAGGTGCATTTGTTTAATGTATTTTTGTACTAGTAGCTACGCGATTGGGGGATGATGTTGCTAGTTTCAGTTCAGACAATAGTACTCTTGATTCATTCGACTTGAGCGTTGGTTTCGAGCCAATATCTTTTAGCCAAAAAAGCTCTTCTAATAAATTAATTAAATTTGATTTTCAATTTTGTATCGATAGCCTTTTTTGTACCTCATATCCTGTTCGAAATGGGCTGCCTTCCACGGTTTCGATCAGGCCGATCCGTCAGATGCATCAGCTTGTTAGAAAAAGAATCCCGTACTAAAGAGACACTCGACGCTGCTTTCAATCTGCTGCTGCATGCACCGCGTACCGTGACTGATGTGGAACAACATCCAGTCGAATGTTCACCAAATGTTTCTCGGTGGACTTGTGAGCCTCCAGATTTCCAGAATGGTTTGCCGAATGACGTGCAGTATCAATTACACGAGGTCAAAGGAGGAGAAACGGTTATGGGATTGGAGTTGAAGTATAGCGTCCCTGTGAGAGATATTAAAAGAGCCAATCCTCATTTACTTGATGTGGTGTCTCCCGGATTCGTGCGTATTCCCATTGTATAAGGGATATTGGATAGCTACTGTAAATGAATAAGTAAACGAGAAATTAATTAAATTGTATATGGGCATATCATATCTAGGAGAACATATCGTATGTTTTGAATCCCTTTTTAAACTCATCGCTCATGTTTGCTTCTACTTCTTCTGGCACGATACAGCTCTGCCAGTCCACTCGGTTCATACATCCCAACAATCTACAAGCAATTCTTCGCCCAAATTGAAGTGGGATACTTAATTTATTCTCCCCTACCGCACTACGAGCCACTCGAGGCGAAAATGCATTACCAGAAACCTCAATATACAAATATTCTTCCTCGGAATCGGTTATTTCTTGATGAAGTCTGGCAAGACCATCATTGTGGTGCTCATCTGAAATACCGGGGATTGTTTTGGGACTCACAGGTTCTAAGGGAACTCCTAACGCTAGATTCAATCGCTTGGCTTCGTTTTCTATCATGGGGCCGATTGCACTCGCACTCGAACAAGGTACAGGAATCGCCTCCAAGTAAGCATGTCGCTGCATTGCTTTTCCAAGTAGAATGTTCCGCTCGAAAAACAAAGCTAAACATCCAAAACTGGCAAAGTACTGGACGATGTACTCCTTGTATCGAATGGCTTGTTCTAAAACACTACTTTCCAGGGTGGCAAAGCAATCTTCATGACCTATGGGAATAATCTGCACGTGTTGAGCACTCACGCCTCCTTTTGGGAGAGATAGATAACAATCATCCGAGATGCTCACAATCAATTGTTTCTCACACGCTGGACTGGCTACACAAAACCAACAATCTCTTCGCGGTGCCACGTTTTTACGATTAGTATCCCGTTTATACCGTTTTCCACCACCTCCACCTCGCCCGAAGAAAAATTGACCTGAATTCGCGCTTTCTTGAGCAGTTATTCGTTCAATGTCTTCACTTGTCAATACTCCTCCACTCGATGTGCTATTCACCTCGCTCGGCATACTAATCAATGATGCACTAGTCACTGGTACATTGAATGGACTGGGAGTAGTACTAGCCGGAGGTACACTAGTACCACTGGATGCGAGAGGGTCCAAAGACAACGCATGCAGCCATTTCAAATTTGGGTCGCTTGTTATTTGGACATGGGCCAATGCAATGAATCTCGTAAAGTTGCCATTACCTTCATTGTGAAATGGGTTTCTTTGATAAAATAAATTTTCTAATCCTGCAAAGTGATATCGGGGTCGAAGTTGCTTGCACATCTCGGCAAAATCGTTAGAGTGAGACTCATCATCTACCTTACGAATATCCAGATTGGACACTCCTTTAGGCCACCCTGAGGTCAGTAGAATATCAATGGATTGGTTTCCTTCTTTAGATGTCAATGTCTTTAGCACCTCCAGATCTCCTTTTGTGTACTGCCAGTCGACATCGATGGTCGATTGCAAGAGATTATCGGATAGACTTTTTCCGCTTAAAAAAGCCACTTTTAAACCACAACCGGGGAGAACTTTGATACCAGCACCACCTAAAAAGTGAACATTGTTTCCGAAATCTACATCCTTTAACAGATGGCCTTCCTCACAAATGAAATACATCGGGATAGGAAAGTCAACGGAGAGCAAGTCGTTCATTCTGATATCCCCGGTAAAATCACCCACGCAGAAGAGTACATCGAATGGTCCGTGCTTTGAGCTTTGTAATGTCTCGACTCGAGATCGGAGGACATCGAGATTTCCTCTTACATCTCCACATACCAAAACTTTTACCATGAATGATTGAATGTGGTCTGAAAGAACTGCGTTTTTTGAATGGAAGGACTTGTGACAGATGTTGTCAAGCAAGCAACTGATACTTTGAAATCCCGTCTAGAGAGGACCGAGGATGAAATTTATTCTCTCATTGAAACGGAATGCAAACTCAGCAGAGCACAATCACGTTTACTGGAAGCCGTTCGACAAGATAGTTTTCAATGTCTAGAAAGCCTCGAAATCAAGGAAAAAGTTGAAAAAGGTAGGTTCATAACTTTGCAAATTTCCCATGGACCGTTTTAAAAAGCTTATTTAGGTGTTTTGAATAAAACAATCAGAGTATCTTCGGTGATTCATGATCGGTGTAAGGGAAATGAATTCTACGAATCAAAAGTAGCAGGATTTGGAAGTAACGGGGAAACACTGCGCGTGATGCACAGTATTGATATGGAGAAAAAGTCTGTGAAATATATTCTTCAGACATTTTCTTTTTCTGTCCCAGTTGAAACGGTTTTGGAGTTTGCCACAACCTGGAGATGTCCAACTCATGGATTCGAAGAAGCGATTTTCAAAAGTGACACAGAAATGATTTGTAAGTGTTTAGCGATATAGATAGTACAATTGAATGCCTATTGAACTGGTTCGTACAGGTGGCGCATGTCAGGATTATGAAAGTCCTTTTTCGCTTCAAGTATCCTTATCTGGATATTTTTCTTCATGGATTGGTGAAAATGAATTAGAAGACGAATCGGTATTGTGGTTATTGACCATGATGACTTTGGGACTTTCCGCTGGTGATATTCCATTTATTGTTGCAACCTATTTTCATTGTCCGGAGTCTGACGAATCTGGTTTATCTGATGATGAATCTGGGTTATCTGAAGATGAATCTGGGTTATCTGACGATGAACAAAGTGCAGATAAAATGGAAGAGGAATATTGAAAATTATGCATGAAGATACCTTTATAGACACTTTTTTTGAATCGTACAAATACTCTTTATTTAATTTCAAGACCTGGGGAATAAAACGACTCCTGAAACAGCAATAAAAATGGTTGAAGTAACTGATACTCCAGTGGCTACGATACTGGAAGAAACCTACACTGAAAATAATTATAAATATTGAATTGATCACCTTGCATGGTCTTAAGTTTTTAAAAAGAAAATGGAGTCAAATGTAAGTTTAGAAATTTTTTGTTGTGTTGAAAATGGGTTCTAAAATGGAGAGAAAAGTCCCCAATAATATTCATATTACAAAACCAAGTGTAGTTTATGTTAAATGGTATGAATCGGTTGCCATGTTTTGTATGATATGAAAACGGTCGGAGAAAAGGTGGCTAATTTCGAAATTTTTATTTGAACACCTCCTGTTTTGGGATAAATCAAAATCGAAATTGAGAGACGAAATCTCAAAAGTTAATTCCCAAACATAATAAATTAAGAGCACTATGGGAGGTTGCATAACGAAGCAGTTGAAAGTGGTATTGGATGAAAAGGCAGATTTAAGTTTTAGCTCTGACGGTTCAAGTGACTCAGTAAGTGTGCACTCACCAGCAGGCTTGACCGATTGTGAAAGCGAACTATTTAGAAGTAGATTGTCTGTTATGCGACAGTTTTACTCATGGAACGATATCCCAATTGAGTTTTTCATCGATGGTTTCGTTGAAGCCGAGCTAGCAGACCACGCGGTCGCAGCTTAACCCGAGGTCGTAAAACTTTTATGCAAAGTAATTCTTGGTGTCTTCCCTCTTCATGTAATATATGTACTCTTTTGTTGTCTGAATGACTCCTTTCAAACTATTTGATTAAAAGCACGTTCTGTTTCACTTATTTAATTAGTTTCAAATTTGAAAAATTCTTCCTTTTGCATTTTCGAATATTTTTTCCCCTCAAATTATTTGAAATTCCAGTTATACACATCGACCTGATAGACGAAGAAAGCTTAAACCACCATCGTCGTTCGCCATCACAGCCTAGTTATCATGAGCTTAGAGAGACGATCAAAACGGGCTCGAGAAAGTGCAATGAGCGAAGTCCCAGGCAGTCCCACTAACCAAGTCGTCTCCCCGATGACGAAGGCGCTCATTGGCGTCAGTCACAAAAAGGTGACCCAAAAAGAGCGCGCAAGATGTCTATTCGCGAAGCGTCCTATGCCTACCGTGTCAGTGGAAACTCCTAGTAAAAGACTTCGATTCAAAGCGTATCAAAGTCCAACTGATTCAATACAGAGCCCAGCAACTCGGGTACTTCGTAGACGAGGACGTGTACCAAAAGTGGCTGATGAAAATGAAGTTCCGCTAGAGGCTACGAAAACCCGCGATGCACAGAGAAGTATGGCCAGACTAGCTTTGAAAAACAGTTCTGTAAAACGGAGAGGAGGCAAAAGTACCAGCACAGAACAAAATGAAAGTTCCTCCGTATTGAGTCCGATTCCGCTTAACCGGTTTTCAAGCAGGCTCGCTCCTCCATAGTCTTCTCCGTATTAACAATTTGTTTTATAAATCTGATCTGCAGTCATTATATTATTTAAAATAGATTTCAGTTTTTCAATTCCAGCATCTTCAACTGCTTGGCTACAGCTAGGTCGGCAGGATTCAAATCCAAGACGCCTAGAAGACATTCTTTAGCTCTACTCTCC
>Ga0105055_10006678_pt1 | contig 15728 bp, 13 predicted proteins | sample BON03_FD_78090 | JGI IMG/M metagenome (GOLD analysis project Ga0105055, IMG submission 78090) | Freshwater microbial communities from Lake Bonney liftoff mats and glacier meltwater in Antarctica - BON-03 | ecosystem: Environmental > Aquatic > Freshwater > Ice > Glacier meltwater | place: Lake...
AACCTGAAATGTCTCAAAAATACAAGATACTCTGGGCAGACGATGAAATCGATTTGCTCAAGCCCCATATTCTTTTTCTCGAACAGAAAGGATACGATATTACGACAGTTAATTCTGGTGTAGACGCTATCGAAGAGGTCGAGCAAAAAAACTTTGATGTTATCTTTCTGGATGAAATGATGCCAGGGATGACTGGACTCGAAACGTTGCAACAGATCAAGCAGATCAAACCTCAGGTGCCAGTGGTGATGATCACCAAAAGTGAGGAAGAGCATATTATGGATGATGCGATTGGCGGAAAGATTGCGGATTATTTGATCAAACCGATTAACCCCAGTCAGATCTTGCTTTCTGTAAAGAAGCTTCTTCAAAACAAGCAGTTGATCGATGAGCGGACTACTCAGAGTTATCAGCAAGACTTCATGAACATCAGCATGGCTTTTGGTGATGCCGAGGATCATCAGGATTGGGCCGATATCTATCGGAAGTTGACGTATTGGGAAATGCAGATCGATGATACTGAAAATAAAAACATGCTTCCTGTGCTGGAGTCGCAGAAAATCGAAGCTAATGCCAACTTTTCCAAATTCATAAAAGAGAATTACCTAGACTGGATGGATGAGAAAAACCCTGTGAAGCCTCTGCTTTCTCATCAGGTAATGAAAAAGAAAGTTTTCCCGCAACTCAAAGAGAAAAAGCCGCTATTCTTTATAGTAATAGATAATTTTAGACTTGACCAATGGGAAGATATTGAGTCAATCATTGCTCCTTATTTCAATATAGAAGATAAGGATACCTATTATAGTATTTTGCCGACTACTACGGCTTTTGCACGAAATGCGCTCTTCAGCGGTATGATGCCTATGGATATGGCGAGATCCTATCCCCAATTCTGGGAAGATGAAGATTCTGAAGGAGGCAAAAATAACTTCGAGGAAGAATGGCTGAAAATAAACCTGGAGAAAAACCGCTATTCAATCAAGTCTAGCTACAATAAAATCATCCAAGCTCATCAAGGGAAAGCTGTTTTGGAGCAATTCCATACTTTCCTTCAAAATGACCTAAATGTTTTGGTTTATAATTTTGTGGACATGGTTTCACATGCTAGGACGGATATGAAAATGATCCGTGAATTAGCTCCGGACGAGTCGGCTTACAGGTCGTTGACTACAAGCTGGTTTGAGCATTCCTCCTTATTTGAATTACTGAAAAAAATTCACGATGCTGGTGCAGAGGTGATTATCACTACGGACCATGGCACTAAGCGAGTGAACCGACCATATAGAATAATAGGAGATAAGAATGTGACTACTAATCTCCGATATAAGCAAGGAAAGAACTTGAATTTTGAGCATGGGAAAGTTTTTGAGATCAAAAGACCTGAAGACGCAAAGTTGCCGAGATTAAATGTGTCTTCTACTTATGTGTTTGCTGTAGAGGATTATTTCTTTGCATACCCCAATAATTACAATTATTATGTGAACTTCTATAAGGATACCTTCCAGCATGGAGGTGTATCTTTGGAAGAAATGATCATTCCGATCGTCCATTTGTCACCAAAATAATTGATCATTTGACCCAGTTCACATACGAGCTAGATGAGATTGAAAAAGCTGTGCAGACTGTGATAAAAGCTGCTGCAGATGAAAAAGTATGGGTTTTTCAAGGCGATATGGGTGCAGGGAAAACTACACTCATTAAAGCCTTGTCCAAAGATTTTTCAGTCACAGATCAAGTAAGCAGCCCTTCATTCGGGATCGTAAATCATTATGAAAATCAAAGTGGTGAGATTTTTTATCACTTTGATTTTTACAGACTGGATGATCCCACAGAAGCCTTGGATATCGGAATAGAAGAGTATTTTTATAGTGGAAATTATTGCTGGCTAGAATGGGCTGAGAAAATTGCTGCATTTTTGCCGGAGAAATTTTTCCTTATTCGGATCATCAATGATTCCGAAACACAACGAACCCTGAACTTACAACACATCGAAGATGCCAGCTGAAATCGATCAACTTACTGCCGTGGGACTGATCCCAAAAGAATCGCCAGCGAAGGTGAGAAAAAGAGATTATTCCTTGGTGATTGGCTTGCCAAAGGAAGTCTCAACTCAAGAAAAGCGAATCGTTCTTACTCCCGAATCTGTTGGTTTACTATCAAACAACGGTATAAGTGTAGTAGTGGAGGCAGGAGCAGGTTTGCAATCCAAATTTTCAGATCAGGATTTTTCAGATGCTGGTGCAAAGGTCACTACTTCGAAGAAAGAGGTTTATGAGTCTGACGTTGTTCTAAAGATTGATCCGCCTACCCAAGAAGAATTGAGCTACATGAGTACGGGAAGTTGTTTGATGTCAGCTCTACAGCTGGAAAGACAAAACCAAGAGTTCATTCATACGCTTAATCAAAAGAAAATCACGGCTGTGGCATTTGAATACCTAGAAGATAAGGTGGGAGGGATGCCAGTTGTTCGGGCGATGTCAGAGATTGCAGGAAGCACCGTGATGCTAATTGCTGCAGAATACCTTTCTAGTGAAAATGACGGGAAAGGCTTGATTATGGGGGGTGTGACAGGCGTCCCGCCGACTCAAGTCGTGATCATCGGGGCGGGTACCGTAGCTGAATATGCAGCCAGAACGGCGTTGGGATTAGGTGCAAATATTAAAGTTTTTGACAATCATATTTACAAATTACGACGACTCAAGCACCTATTAGGACAGCAGATATATACGTCTACGATTGATAATTTTAGCTTGAATCAAGCGCTTTCGGAAGCGGATGTGGTAATAGGAGCCTTGAGAGCAGAAAAGGGTCGAAACAAGATTGTCGTATCCGAAGAGATGGTAGCTAATATGATGCATGGTAGCATTATTATTGACGTGGCCATTGATCAAGGAGGCTGCATAGAGACAGGAAGGATGACCTCACATGACGAGCCGGTGTATCAGGTTCATGACATCACACATTATTGCGTACCAAATATTGCTTCACGAGTGGCAAGGACGGCGTCTTATTCATTAAGCAATATTTTCACGCCTATCATACTTCAAATGGCAGACCTAAGAGGAGCTGAAGAAATGATATTCAACTACAAATGGTTTCTGAGGGGCGTTTACACCTATCGAGGAAGCTTGACTAATGCTTATTTGGGGAGGAAATTCGACATCAGTCACAAGGAATTACAACTTTTGCTAGCTGCTAGGTATTAACTCATGAAAGTAGATTTTGGCGAAGTAGAAACTCCAGTTGATCATTAGATTTGATCAGTGCTTTAGTGAGTTTCTCATTTTCAATGCGCAACTGATGGATTTCAAAAGCATTTTTTATGACGGTCCGTAGGTAGTCCTCCTCCCAGGGTTTTGTGAGGTAGTGATATACCTGTCCTTTATTAATCGAATCAATGACAGCCTGAATATCTGTGTATCCTGTAAGTAAAATCCGTATGGGATTTGGGTGAATTGGAATTATGGATTCCAGAAATTCCACTCCTGTTTCCTCTGGCATTCTTTGATCAGTAACAACGATATCTACTTCTTCTTTTTTAAGAACCTCACGACCTTCACTTGCTGATATAGCTATAAAAACCTTATAATCTCTTCTAAATGTAGCTTTAAAGGCCTGAAGGTTATTTTCTTCGTCGTCGACGTAGAGAATTCTTATTTTTTCTTGAGGCTTATCTTCCATAGTACAAAAATCTAAAAAAAACTTCAATTTTGAAGGATTATTTCTTCATTTTCGAAATAGCTTTTATTCTATTTTCCTCATTAAGATAAATTAAAATTACTTTCTAAGCTAACTGGAACAATTCAATGCATTGATTATGGGCTAAAGGAGAATTAGTATTAATAATTTTGCACCTCATTGATCATCTTGATTGAATGTAAATTGGTTTCTCAATCCGCTGAAAATCAGCGTTGGAAAAGCTGGAAAGCTATATTGAAAGATAATTACATGAAAATAAAAGGATATTATTCATTTATCATTAACTGATTTATTGCATTTTAGCGGATTATTACTCACCCCATAATAAAGCCTTTCAGGTATATTTCGATGTCAAAACTAATGGATACTTCTATATCGGAAGTGTATAGACCATTGATAATAAGTGCTTCAGATGATATTTCAAAAAGTACACTAAAGAAGTTAAAAAGAGATACAACTTTACTTATTCACGATGAGATCAAAATGCAGGTAGGTGATTTGATCAAGCTCAGAAATCCTCAAAAGAAATTCAGTCCAAATGAATTGGGTGAAGCAATTGAAGATTTCTTTGGCAGCCAGTCTCCTTCAAGTTATGGGAATTGGGTTTATTATCCATGGCGCCATCGCCTGGTTCACCTGCTTCCAGAGGATGAGTTTGTTACCGTACGAACAATTAGGAACAAATATGTTATTACAGAAGAAGAGCAAAAGACCTTAGCGCGCAAAAAAATAGGGATAATAGGCCTATCAGTAGGTCAGAGTGTAGCTTTAACGTTGGCTTTGGAACGAGGATGTGGAGAACTTCGATTAGCTGATTTCGATACATTAGAGCTGAGTAATCTGAATAGAATTCGCTCAGGCGTTCACAATTTAGGAGTAAAAAAGTCGGTGATTACTGCTCGGGAAATTGCGGAGATAGACCCATATCTGAACGTAGTTCTTTATAATGAAGGCATTCATGATGATAATATTCACGATTTTTTCACTCAGGGAGATGACTTGGATTTATTGATAGAGGAGTGTGATAGCTTAGAAGTCAAAATTAAAAGCAGAATTAAAGCAAAAGAGCTTCGCATCCCTGTGTTGATGGATACCAGCGATAGAGGTATGATCGATGTTGAGAGGTTTGATGTAGAGCCTGAGCGTCCGATACTTCATGGACTACTTCAGAAATTTGGTGAAGAATCCGGTCTTGTTGCAAAAAATTTAAATCAAAATACTGAGATTTTAATGGCGCTATTGGATTTCAATAATCTATCAGTTGGAGCACAGGAAAGTATTGTTCAAATTGGGAAAACTATAACTTCCTGGCCACAATTGGCCTCGTCTGTAATTTTAGGAGGAGGAGCATGCGGATATTTTTCCAGAATGATTCTTTTAGGAAAAGGTATTCGCTCCGATAGATACTATGTAGACTTAGAAAAGATCGCAAATTTTAGTCATGGAAGTTAGGGTTAGAGTAATAAAAGTAACTGAGGACATTGAGGCTACAGAAAAATATATTGCAGGTCATTTAAAGGTTCTTGAATCCTACGGGGTCATTAAAGTGACCTCTGCAGACAGATCGTGGATAGCTAATCCGAACACCTACTTGATACTCTTTGAATCCATAGATGATTTCAGGGTACTCGGAGGTGGACGCATTCAGTTGAGAAGCAAAGGGTTTCCACTTCCATTGGAGGAAGCCATTGCAGAAATAGATCCCTCCATTGCAAGTTATATGGAGCAATTTGAGGATTTGGAAGTAGCTGAGTACTGTGGTTTGTGGAATAGTAGGGAAGTCGCAGGCTATGGGATAGGAAGTATATACCTGATGAAAGTAGGGGTTGCTATTGCTGGACAGTTTAAAATGAAAAAACTTATGGCATTATGCTCACCAGCAACTGTTAAATTGACAATGAGAGTAGGGATGGAGGTTATAGAAAGTTTGGGACAAAAGGGTACATTTTTTTATCCAAAGGAAGGACTTATCGCAACACTTCTTCAGATCAATGATCTTATAAATATTCCTACGGCAGTCGATTCAGAGCGAGAATTTATTTTTAATTTGAGAAACAACAAGATTATTAAAACACTTGAAAAAGGGCCGAAAGGAGAAATGATGATTAGTTTCGAGGTAAATGTAAATTCAAGTAATTAATGAAGAAATCAGTTATAGTTAGTTTTCTTGTCTTTTTACCTATTTTTTTTCTGGTGATATTCCCTTTATCTCGATACCTAGATGTATTTGGGATTGATGGTAGGGACGTAATTGCCGATTATTATACCGCTACAGGTAGTCCTTTGGAAGTTGAAAATTGGAAGGAAGGGTTCTTTAAAAATGAATTTGAGCTACATCAGGCCTTGATTGATTTGGGAATCCGAGAAGATACGGTCTTCATTGGATTGGATCTAAGCCCTTATTTGGAAGAGAATGATGACCCGAAATTTCTTGAAATTATAAATCCGACATTCAGAAGTGTTGCGCTCTACAGGGTTAATGTTGATGGAGATGTTGTGCATTATGGTAATGATGGGATTCAGTATTCTTTGAAAAATAAATTTGGAAATCCAAACCCTACCTTCAAAATAACAGATTCAAAAGACTGGCTACCCTACGTGATTTTGAAAATTAGTTCTTCAGAACCTGTTAGGTTTAATGCTGTTATTTCATCGGAAGCTAGTTTTTACGCCAGTTTTAATAAGAGAACAATATTTATCAATATCTACATTGGTATAATGCTAGCCTTGTTTTTTTATAATTTGTTCCTGTATTTTTCAGTGTTAGATGTGCTTTACTTATCATATAGTATGTATGTGCTATTTATCGCTCTGGCACAGCTTTCTATTTCCGGACATTCTTACTCCTATTTTCTATACGAAAACCCAAAATTATATGAACTAAGCATTATTGGCTTTACTTCCATGTCGGGGTTACTAGGTCTTTATTTTGTTAAAGTTTTTCTACATACAAAAGAGCGCCTGCCGTTGCTAGATAAGTTTTTAGGACTTGTAATGATTTCCTATTTAGTATCTTTTATTTTGAGATTGATTGGTGCAGTAAGTTTAAGCTATATACTTACTGACTTTAACGGCTTATTAGTAGTCGTATTTGTTTTCTCTACTGCTATTATTTTGGCTCGGAGGAGGATCCGATCAGCTTATTTTTTCCTTAGCGCATGGACATTTTTTTTGGTTGGGATTTTAGTGTTTATCATGCAGAACCAGGGTCTACTGAATCTTGGATTCTATCCTAACCTTCCTATGCTGATAGGTACAGCATTTGAAGCGATCCTCCTATCTTTTGCTTTAGCTGATAAAATCAATATCCTCAAGAAAGAAAAGGAACAAGAACAAACTGAACGTCTAAAAGCACTGGCGAAAAATGAACAGCTTGTTCGTGAGCAAAATACGATGCTTGAGGACAAGGTCAGAATTAGGACTGACGAGCTTGAACATGCGCTACGCAATCTACAGAACACACAAAGTCAGCTTGTCAACCAGGAAAAAATGGCTTCTCTCGGCCAATTAACTGCTGGGATAGCCCATGAGATCAATAATCCGATCAACTTTGTGAGTTCTAATATCATGCCTCTCAAACGAGATATCAAGGATATCATGGAGGTGATAGAGTTTTATAGAAATACTGGAGCAAAGGAATTTTCCCCTGCTTCGCAGAAAGAAGCGAAGCAGTTAGAAGAAGATTTAGAACTTGATTATGTGCTCGAAGAGGTAAATCACCTACTGAAAGGTATGGATGATGGTGCGAGGAGAACAATCGAAATAGTGAAAGGACTTCGGCTTTTTTCTCGCGTAGATGAGCAAGATGTTAAGAAAGTTGATATCCATGATGGGATTAACAGTACACTTATCCTGCTTAATAGCACTATGCCTACGAAAATCCGTATCATACGTGATTTTGGGGAATTGCCTATCGTTGAGTGTTTGGCGGGTAAAATCAATCAGGTGTTTATGAATATCATTAATAATGCTGTTCATGCGCTAGCTGATCACATCGACACCATCGTTGATCCCAACATAAAGATTCGAACCAGATCATTAGGAGAATTTATTACGATTGAAATTATAGATAATGGCCCAGGTATGCCTGAGCATGTGAAGCAGCGAATTTTTGAGCCTTTCTATACTACAAAAGCTGTAGGCAAAGGCACAGGTTTGGGTCTTTCGATAGTTTATTCTATTATTGAAAATCACAAAGGGACACTGGAAGTAATTACGGAAGAAAGCCAGGGGACTACATTTAAAATAACCCTTCCTATATATCAAAGCACGCAACGCTATGAATGATAAAATTCATGTCCTCTATATAGACGATGAAGAGAACAACCTAAAGTCTTTCAGAGCTACTTTGAGAAAGGACTTTAAGATTTTTACAGCCATTGATGCTGATGAAGGGTTGAGAATTGCCAGAGAGGAGGAAGTTCATGTGGTAATTGCTGACCAAAGAATGCCTGGAATGACCGGTACGGAGTTCTTTGAGGAACTGGTGAAATTCAATCCTGATCCTATTCGGATTTTACTTACCGGCTATTCAGATATAGCATCCGTGATAGATGCTATTAACAAGGGCGAGGTATATCGATTTATAGATAAGCCTTGGAACATCGAACAGATTAGAAACTCGATCAAGAATGCTGCTGATATATTCTTTATGCGGCGTGAATTGAAGGATAAAAACATAAAGATCCAAAAGCTTCATTCTGAAATGAACCAATTTGTTTACAGCTTATCGCATGAATTAAGAGGTCCACTGATGAGTATTTCAGGAGTGTCCAAGTTGGCCAAAATGGAACTCAAAGATCCGGATGCGATGGAATATTTCGATATGATAGATAGTGCGACGGATAAGTTGGATGACTACATCTATAAAATGTTGGATTTCTATAGATCTACTAAAATTGACAATAAAATATCCGAGATCAATTTTAAAGATGTCGTCTCGCAACAACTTATTGCATATAAGGCAAAGTTCAATATTGATCATATTCAAGTAGATATACATATTAGTCAGGACCACGCTTTTTTCTCTGATGACTCTAAAATCCGCGTAATTCTCAATAACCTTTTCAGCAATTCCGTTCAATTTCAGAAGGCAGATCAAAGTGACCAACGTATAAGTCTGAGCATTGATGTTGCAGAATCTGAAGTCACTATAATCCTAGCAGATAATGGAATAGGGATAGAGGAAAAGCATCATCCAGATGTCTTTAATCTGTTTAGTCGTGCTACCCAAAAGAATGTAGGGACAGGGCTTGGCCTCTATATGGTGAAAGAAGCGGTAGAGCAAATGGGTGGAAAGATTGATTTGGAATCAGTGTTTGGGGAAAGAACAATCTTCAAAGTCACCTTGCCAAGTATGAAATAGTGAGCGGCCTCTGGGCATTTTCGCTGTAAACAGTATCTTTGCATGGGCTTTGTAAAAAGCTTCACTTTTTATTAACTAATTCAAGATATTATGATTAATCCCTGGCATGACGTCAACATCGGGAAAAATGCCCCTGAAATCGTAACAGGTGTAATTGAAATACCCAAGGGTAGCAAAGGAAAGTATGAGCTAGACAAGAAAACCGGTATGCTGATGCTAGACCGTGTGCTTTTCTCAGCGGTGCATTACCCTGCAAATTATGGATTTATTCCACAGACATTCTGTGAGGATCATGATCCATTGGATATTTTGATCATATCTCAAATCGATATTCCATCGATGTGTTTGGTGGAAGCTAAAGTGATCGGTGTGATGAGAATGATCGATGGTGGAGAAGCGGATGATAAGATCATCGCTGTAGCGGCTGGTGACCAGTCTGTGAATTACATCAATGATATTGATGATCTTCCTCCACATTTGATGAAGGAAGTTCATAGATTCTTCGAAGATTATAAGAAACTCGAAAACAAAGAAGTGAAAGTAGAAGACTTCCTTGGCAAAGAGGATGCAATGCGAATCATCAGAGAAAGCGTTGACTTATACGATGCGAATTTCCGAACAAGAAAATAAATTGAAAGCCTGAGATTGATCTCAGGCTTTTTTGCTTTAAATTTTTTAACCAGGGTGGACACCAAGGTTATACAGCGCGCGCGATATGCAAAGAAAGCCTGCGTAGCAATGTAACCGTTCGTGTGACACGAAAAGGGGCGTCATAAATGAGTTGTCTGACACGAACGGTCCCGTCAAATATCTACCCGATGGCGGAAAATCTGCTAATGGACACTGAATACAGCTCGCTGCACCGGATTACTTCTTTCCCTTCACCTGCTTCTTGCTAGCTTTTTTTGCCAAATACGCCACTAGATCGGTATAGGCTTCATGTTCGTGATTAGACACTGAGATAGATTGCTGATCTGTGAAAGCTATCGTCACCTGACGAAATTCTTTTTTATTTGCCTTAACGATTTCCTCTTCCCAAGCCATAATCTGAGCAATGGGATAAGTTTTGGTGTATCCTCTCAAAGGTAATTTGACGATGATCAGATCCCTTCCCACAGTAATAAATCTATACCCTGCAAGCATTTTCACTAGCAACATCAAAATTACTAGCGTGATGATCGAACAGGCAATTAGATAAAACCAGACCCCGAAACTCCCAGTGTACGTAAAATCCCTGAGAATAAATACCAAGCCTGAGATGAGGATGAGCAGCACAAGGCTCAATGAAATGTAAGTAGATACTTTTGGTTTAATGACCAGCATTTGAATTTTGTATTTCTAGTAATTTTTCTCTTGCAAAAGTCTCTAAATCCTCGAAAAAAGCGAAGAATATCACCTGAAATTCTTCTTCTTTATCAAGTAGAGCGAGATGAGCCACCCCCATTTTGGACTCGAAGCTGGTTCTGCGAGACATTCCAACGAACGTTTGCCTGATCCCTTCAATTTCTCCGTATTTCATCAGCCAATTGTCCTTTTCCATCCACTGAAACATGTTTGCGAAGCGTTCAGGAAAAAGCCGACTGTAATTGTTTAATGTGGAAAATGTGTTTTGAGTAAAATCCAGTAGCGGAACATCGGAGTAGTTAGACCAATTTTTCGCTAGGTAATAATCAAAGTAAATGTCGGTGATCACAGTAGAGTAATGCCTGAATTTCGGCCTCAAATAACTTTGCCCAGCGCGTACCAGTGCATGTGTATCTGTGAATTTGTCTATCTCTCTATGAAGCTTGATGCCGTTCTGCACTTCTTGCGGAAAAGTGTTCATCATCTTTCCTTTCACAAAGTCTCCGATAAAATTACCCACAAGCACTTCATCTTGACCAAAAGACAGATATGCGTGCGCTAGGTAGTTCATTGAAATAGTTGGGTTGGGAAAACTCGAGAGGTTTTCATTAGTTTCGGGCTAAAATACGCATTGATGGACAAAGTCACTGAGGAATTAAAGAAAGGTCTAAAACTTTTAAAACTGGAATGGCAGGAAGATCTCGCCCAATACAAACAGAAATTCCTGAATTCCTCTCTCGCAGATAAGAAGAAGGAAGGCATCACCTGGCATCCTGTTCATTTGAATAAAAGCAAAATAGGGATGGGAGAGCGGCTTCTGGTAGAAGTGGAGCGTTCGGATTCCACTTATGCATCTGTATTTAATTCAGGAAAGTCTGTTTCATTCTTCAGTACCCATGAATCCTATAACGGTTCAGGAAATCGTGTGAATGGCGTGATCAATTTTGTAAGGCAAAACACAATGACTGTTACGTTGCAAGCCGACGAACTGCCAGAGTGGATGCATGGTAGCAAGTTAGGTGTGGATTTGCTCTTTGATGAGGCAAGCTATCGGGAAATGGAGTTTGCGCTGAAAAAAGTGATCTCATCTGAAAACAAGCGAGTGGATGAATTGAAAGATATTCTACTGGGTGATAAAGCACCTCAGTTTTATGAAAAGCACACCGCTCCAAAATCCAATCTCAATTTTTCCCAAAACCATGCATGCCAACTCATCGCAAATGCGAAAGATGTGGCAGTAGTGCATGGGCCTCCTGGCACGGGAAAGACAACTACGCTGATCGAAGCGATCCAAGATTCGGTGATAGCAGGTGAATCAATATTGGTATGTGCACCAAGCAATGCTGCGGTAGATCTCTTGGTAGAAAAACTGATCGATAGAGGGATAGAAACCTTGCGATTGGGTCATCCAGCTCGTGTGGAGGAGAAGATTCTTAATCAGACCTTGGATGCCAAAACAGCTTTTCATACAAGCTATAGAGATCTGAAAAAGCTTCGCAAAGAAGTCGATCAATACCTGAAACTTGCCAAGCAATACAAACGCAATTTTGGGCATGAAGAGCGTGCACAACGCAAGCAAATGTATGCAGAAGTCTCACGACTTCGAGAAGCATCCAAGTCTTTGGAAGAGTATATTCAGTACGATATTTTCCAAAAAACTAAGGTTTTTGCTAGTACACTTGTCGGCGCATCGTCTTACAATCTGAAAGGGATGGAATTTGATGTAGTATTTATTGATGAAGCAGCACAGGGATTGGAAGCTGCAACTTGGATTCCGATTTTGAAGGCAAAGAAGGTGGTGTTTGCTGGTGATCATTTCCAACTGCCTCCTACGATCAAGTCAAGACAGGCAGCCAAGGAAGGATTGGCAGAAACACTTTTTGAAAAGGTGATCACTCGTAAACCTAAGGCTGCGAAGATGCTAGATCTTCAGTATAGAATGCCAGAGACGATCATGGGATTTTCGAATGGGTGGTTTTATCAAGGCGGGCTAAAAGCGGCGGAGAATACGCTTGCCCATACTTTCGATGGAGAATCCGCCATAGAATGGATCGATACGGCAGGATCTGGCTATACGGAACAGGTGGAAGAGGAGAGCCTCAGCACCTTTAATCCCGAAGAGGCTAGGTTTGCCTGCGTGCATCTCAATCGTCTGGTTATTTCAATTGGGATTACAACGTTCAAGGAGAAAGGATGGACCATCGGATTGATTGCACCTTATGGAGCGCAGGTTCGGCTGATTCGTCGTTTGGTTTTCGATTCGTATGATTTCCCGAATTTGAAGTCACTTTCAGATCTAATGACTATCGATACGGTGGATGGCTTTCAGGGACAAGAACGGGACTTGATGCTGATTTCCCTTACGCGATCCAATGACCGTGGGGAAATAGGATTTCTTTCCGAAGAACGCCGAATGAATGTGGCCTTGACTCGCGCGAAGCGCAAATTGATATTGATCGGAGATAGTAGTACACTCGCTCAAAACCCCTTTTTTGATGGATTGCTGGGATACTTTGAGGAGCATAAGGGATATAGAAGCGTGTGGGATTTTTTGGAGTGATTGGTTTTTATCAATTCTTAGAAATCGAATTCTTCACTTTATAATGATAGCTCAGTGTGCTGAGAATATCGCCGTAAGCATCCGCGGACTTCAGTTGCTCATCGGATACTTTTCTGCCCAGAAGCCTGCAAAGCAATAAGCCATACACGCCATTTAGGCAGATTTGAATTTCATTTCCCAGATCTTGACCATCAGCCAGCATCACTGCATCTAGAATAAACGGCTTTGCCTTTCCATAAGCTTCAAAGTATTTGGGATCGGTTTTGAGCTGATTCCAGTGAATATGCGCTAATTCTGAGACTAAGGAGTTTAATTCTTCTAAATGACCTTTTTCCAGAATATCCTGAGTTTTCATCTGGTCTAAAAGTGTCAGATACCATTTAGTAATTACATTTTTATCGACTTCCGAAACGGGGTATTTCTCGACTACAAAGGTTTTGATTTCATCTGGATTTCCTTGGTAGGATCGAAGCAAATCCTCCATTTGATACATATATATAATATATTCGGCGATATTACTCGACTTCTTGTTTTCGGCTACTGACTGCATTGTACTGGATTTTGAGTATGTAAATGTAGGGAATACTGCGTTATTGCGAGAAGTGAAAAACGAGCGACGACGTAATCTCGTATTATGTGGAAAGATAGCTTAGTACATGCCTTACTCGCAATGACGTAATTCACGATTCTCGTTTCTCCTAGTTATTTATTACTTTTGCGCCAAGAATGGATATGAAAAATATAAGGAATTTCTGTATCATCGCCCACATTGATCATGGGAAGAGTACGTTGGCAGATAGACTACTGCAGGAAACTGATACGATCGCTGACCGTGACATGCAGAATCAGATGTTGGACAATATGGATCTGGAGCGCGAGCGTGGTATCACGATCAAGTCTCATGCGATCCAGATGAAATATACCCATGAGGGAGAGGAATATACCCTCAACCTTATTGACACACCTGGTCACGTGGATTTTTCCTATGAGGTCTCTAGATCAATTGCGGCCTGTGAAGGCGCTTTGCTGATCGTGGATGCATCTCAGGGGATTGAAGCGCAGACCATTTCCAATTTGTATTTGGCCTTAGGTCACGATCTGGAAATTATTCCTGTTCTTAATAAAATTGACCTTCCCGGAGCTGATCCTGAAGCTGTTGCCGATGAGGTGATTGACTTGATTGGGTGCGACAGAGAAGATATTATTTTGGCCTCCGGCAAAACTGGTGTTGGCATAACTGATATTCTGAAAGCTGTGATCAATAGAATTCCAGCGCCAAAAGGTGATCCGGATGCGCCGCTTCAAGCAATGATCTTTGACTCGGTTTACAATTCATTCCGTGGAGTAGAAGTTATTTTTAGAATATTTAACGGTACGTTCAGCAAAGGCGACAAGATCAAATTTGTGAATACCGGAAAAGAATACGAGGCAGATGAAATCGGGATTTTGGGCTTAAACCAAATTCCTCAGCAAACTATGAGCGCTGGTAACGTAGGTTATCTAATCTCTGGCGTTAAAGTCGCCAAGGAAATCAAAGTAGGTGATACCATCACGCATATCAAGAGACCATGTGATAAAGCTATCCAGGATTTTGAAAATGTGAAACCGATGGTTTTTGCAGGAATCTATCCAGTAGAGACTACGGACTACGAGGAACTTCGTTATTCCATGGAAAAACTCCAGTTAAATGATGCATCACTAGTTTGGGAACCTGAAACTTCCATGGCTTTGGGCTTTGGATTCCGTTGTGGATTCTTGGGTATGCTTCACATGGAAATTATTCAGGAGCGTCTAGAACGTGAATTTGACATGACGGTGATCACGACTGTACCATCGGTACAGTTTAAAGCACTGATGACCGACGACACCTATCAGCTCATTAATGCACCTTCCGATATGCCAGAACCAACGCGGATGAAGCATATAGAGGAGCCTTATGTGAGAGCTTCCATCATTACTGCTGCAGAATATGTTGGAGCAGTGATTACGCTTTGCATGGACAAGCGTGGTCAGATCAAAAATCAGATTTACCTGACTTCTGAGCGCGTTGAACTAACGTTCGATATGCCTTTGGCGGAGATTGTCTTTGACTTCTTCGATAAATTGAAAACTATTTCCAGAGGTTATGCCTCCTTGGATTATGAATTGAAAGGATACGAAGTTTCGCACATGGTGAGGCTGGATGTGATGCTAAATGGTGAGCCGGTCGATGCGCTTTCTGCGGTTGTTCACAGAGATAAAGCATACGATTGGGGGAGAAGACTTTGTGAGAAGCTGAAGGAACTCGTGCCTCGTCAGATGTTTGAAATCGCTATCCAGGCTGCTATCGGACAGAAAATTATTGCCAGAGAAACTGTAAAGGCATTGCGTAAAAACGTTTTGGCTAAGTGTTATGGTGGTGATATTTCCCGTAAGCGTAAACTCCTCGATAAGCAGAAAAAAGGTAAGAAACGAATGCGACAAGTGGGTAACGTGGAAGTTCCTCAGGAGGCATTTATGGCGGTGCTGAAGCTGGATTAAAGGATTTGAGAAGCCAGGAACTTCTCTATTCATCATTCAAAAAGTAGTGTTGAATCTTGAGGTCTAGATTTTAAGTAGTACGATTGTGAGAATTTGAGTTACTTCTCTATTCAACAATGGACATTCATCATTCAAAAATTAATTTCGAATGTAGAATGATGAAGTAGCCTCAATGGAACTTTAATCATCGTTGGTTTTATTTCTGAAAAAAGAAGTAATAAAATACACTACTAAAGCTAA
>Ga0105055_10006680_pt1 | contig 15727 bp, 9 predicted proteins | sample BON03_FD_78090 | JGI IMG/M metagenome (GOLD analysis project Ga0105055, IMG submission 78090) | Freshwater microbial communities from Lake Bonney liftoff mats and glacier meltwater in Antarctica - BON-03 | ecosystem: Environmental > Aquatic > Freshwater > Ice > Glacier meltwater | place: Lake...
ACTGCCCTGCCCCCGTCCCTCCCCCCCCGTCGTCCCCCCCTCTCTTTCCCCCCCCCGCGCCATGCGCCCCCCCCCTGACCGGCCCTCGGGGGGCGCGGGCGCTCCTTTGTCCCGGGGGGGGGGGGGGGGGGGGGGTCAGGGTTGACCCTGCGCCAAGGGTCGTATGGCGCGGCGCGGGGAGGGTGATGGGAGGTGACGCTGCGCCGGTGGTTGTACGGCGTTGCGCGGGAATGTGATGTGACGGGGGCGGGGGGTGTATGGGAGGGGGGGGGGGGCTGCAAGGACTGTCGTATGGCGCGGCGAGATAACGTAGCTGGAGGCCGATGCGCTGTCCCTGATACCATATGTGTATGGAGATGTGCCACACCCTGCAACCTGTATACGTATTTGCTCAGAGATGCATGTCACGCCTTGCGAAAATTTGTTCGAGGTGGATGCGCGGTCCCGGAGGAACTACTTTTCCATTAACAGCCTACCGCGCCCCCCCCCCCACCCCCACACCATCTTGTACAGGACGTCGACTCGGTGGAGCTACCGACCTGTCACGAAAGTTTTTTTTGGTAGAGCTATTCATGCAGAATGAAGCTATGAGGCAGCTCACGCCCCCCCCCCCCTCGCCCCAACTGCGTTCTCTACGGGATGTCACGCGTCTCGGATAAAATACATTCTCAGGGGAAGCACATTGGGCCCCGACATATGGTACGAGCTGTCCGTAAACTTTGGTGTGTCGCATACTCTGAACTCTTCATGAGCTCGCATCGACGGGAATGTGCGAACTGAAACCGTATGCGCGGTGAGGACCTGTGCTCGAGCGCATGGCCCGGTTGCACTGGAGCGGTGGCCCCTGGCGCACATGATGGAGGGGTCGGTAGAAGAGGAGAATGCGAGGATGAGGCGGTCATTGGCGTCGCTGCAAAAATGGCGAGATCTGTTCTAATCGGTGTGAAGTTCTGCATCGAGCTCCATCAGCTCAAGGTCGTGTCCACCGGGCGACCGCAGAGAAGCCGAGCCATGTTGCAGCCGAGGTTGGCACCCAGTCGATCGCGGTTGAAAAGATGCACGAGCAGGCCCGATTGGGGGCCACCGTCCGGAGTATGGCTCTGGCGGAGGCCTCTGAGTCCTGGAACCTCCCCGCGCTAATTCAACGGGCGACTCGACTCGTGCCAGGCGCACTTGCCGCCCCGAGACGAGCAGCTCAAGCAGGTCTTGGGCATCATTAACTCCGGAGCCCGGAGGAATGGAGTCGCCACGCGCTGCCCAGACCCGACGGCAATTGCGAGTGCTGCGTGCGAGTCAATCTCCCCGAGCGCTCCGATTGCTTCGTGTGCGCCGATTCCCCAGAGCCCCCCTAGCGCTCCTTGCGCCGAGTCCCCCGAGCCCCTCGAGCGCTTTTTGCGCGCCGAGTCCCCCGAGCCCCCCGAGCGCTTCTTGCGCGCCGAGTCCCCCGAGCCCCTCGAGCGCTTCTTGCACGTCGAGCTCTCCCCGAGCCCCTCGAGCGCTTCTTGCGCGCCCAGCCCCCCGAGCCCCTCGAGCGCGTCTTGCGCGTCAAGTCCCCCGGGCCCCTCGAGCGCTTCTTGCGCGTCGAGTCCCCCGGGCCCCTCGAGCGCTTCTTGCGCGTCGAGTCCCCCGGGCCCCTCGAGCGCATCTTGCGCGTCGAGTCCCCCGGGCCCCTCGAGCGCGTCCTGCGTGTCGAGTCCCCCGGGCCCCTCGAGCGCGTCTTGCGCGTCGAGTCCCCCGGGCCCCTCGAGCGCGTCTTGCGCGTCGAGTCCCCCGGGCCCCTCGAGCGCGTCTTGCGCGTCGAGTCCCCCGGGCCACTCGAGCGCGTCTTGCGCGTCGAGTCCCCCGGGCCCCTCGAGGGCGTCGTGCGCGTCGAGTCCCCCGGGCCACTTGAACGCTTTGTGCGCGTCGAACCCCCCAAGCTCCTTGAGGGCGTCGTGCGCGTCGAGTCCCCCGAGGCCCCTGAGCCCCTCGAGGGCTTCGGGCGCGTCGAGTCCCCCGAGCCCCCTGAGCCCCCCGAGCCCCTCGAGGGCTTCGCGCGCGTCGAGTCCCCCGAGCCCCCCGAGCCCCTCGAGCGCTTCGTGCGCGTTGAGTCCCCCGAGCCCCTCGAGCGCTCCTTGCGCGTCGAGCTCCCAGGGACCCTCGAGCGCTCCGTGTGCGTCGAGTCCCCAGAGCTTCCCGAGCGCTTTATGTGCCTCGAGTTCCCCGAGCGCTTTTTGCGCGTCGAGTTCCACGAGCCCCTCGAGCGCTTCGTGCGCTTGGTGCGCGTCGAGCTCACCGATCAACTCGAGCGCTTCTTGCGCGTCGAGCTCCCCGATCAACTCGAGCGCTTCTTGCGCGTCGAGTCCCCCAAGCCCCTCCAGCGCGTCTTGCGCGTCGAGCTCCCCGGTCCACTCGAGCGCTTCTTGCGCGTCGAGTCCAATCCCCTCGAGCGCGGCTTGCGCGTCGAGTTCCCCAATCCACTCGAGCGCTTCTTGCGCGCCGAGTCTGATCCACTCGAGCGCTTCTTGCGCGTCGAGCTCCCCGCGCGCCTCGCCCCCTCCGATCAGTTCGGTCTCTCCGAGCTCCTCGCGGAGCGCCTCGTGCGCCTCGAGCTCTCCGTGCGCCTGCACGCGCGCACCGAACGCGGGCTCGAGCGCCTTGTTCGCCTCGTTCGCCCCATATGCCTCGTTCGCCCCGTTCGCCCCGTATGCCTCGTTCGCCCCGTTCGCCCCGTTCGCCCCGTTCGCCCCATTCGCCCCGTTCGCCCCGTTCGCCCCGTTCACCCCGTACGCCCCGTTCGCCCCGTTCGCCCCGTTTGCCTCGTTCGCCGCGAGCAACTCGAGCGACTCGAGCGCCTCATTCGCCTCGTTTGCCTCGTTTGCCTCGTTCGCCTCGTTCGCCTCGTTCGCCCCGAGCGACTTGAGCGCCTCGAGCGACTCAAGCGACTCGAGCGACTCGAGCGACTCGAGCGACTCGAGCGACTCGAGCGCCTCGTTCGCCTCGTTTGCCTCGTTCGCCTCGTTCGCCACGAGCGCCACGAGCGCCTCGCTTGCCTCGTCCCCGTGTGCGGCAGTTGCACCTTGGGCGGTGTCTAGGACTTGCTGGCGTTTTGATACCCGGCGTAACCTGTCGCGGATCCGTCGTCGCGCCAGGCCGAGTTGGTGCGCAGTGTCGCGTGTGCCGAACGCGGGCATGCCCTCACGCGACGTACACATCACCTCGTGAATAGTGTGACACCAATCGCACATCTGCGGTCAACCCGCCGCCCGGGTTAACCACATGCGGTGGCGGTCAACCCCCTCCCGGGTCAACCCCCTCGCCCGGGCCAACCCCCTCGCCCGGAGTCAACCTACTTGGGGCGGTCAACCCCCGCCCGGGTCAAACTCCCGCTCCCCGGGGTCAACCCCCGCCCGGGTCAACCCCACGCATGGGCGTCAACCCCAAACGGTCCAACGGTCAACCACGGCCACGTCAACCGCGGTCAACCCCCCGAGCTCGTCCGCGTTCCTCGCTGCCCGCGCGCGCCCTGCTCTTGGCCGCCATGGACGACTCCAGACCCCCGCTGGCCGGTGCGACGGCGACCGTACAGGGGCTGGACGCGCTGATCCGCGCCGCATCGGACCCGGGCGCGCACGCCGCATCCTGCCCGATCGCACGTGCGGCAGCACTGCAACCGATCGTCCTCGCGCGCGCTCGCACGGTGGCGGCCATGCGGAACAAGACCCCCGCGCTCACGCTATGGACAGGGGAGGGTGCGCCTCCCCTCGAGTTCTACGGCCAATGCGAGGCGCACCGCCGAGTGGGCGACATGCACGTTGAGACGAGCGTGTGCAAGGCCTCCCCGGGCACGGAGTCGCGCTACCTCCTCGCCGGGCTGGTCCGCGTGGCCAACTTCTGGGCCGAAGCGGCCCAAGCAACGCCCCTCGTGCCCGTGTTTGCACTTGCAGCCCCCGGGGTGACCCACGGGGACCCGGGGGACGATCTGACGCGGGCCCTGGGTGCCCCAAGCTCGGCGCCCTCCGCCCTCGCCGTGGCCACCGACACCGCCAATGGCACCGTCTGCGCCGTGGCAACCTGCCGCCTGCTCGCGCGCCGGCCCCACGGCGACGGCCGGTACGTGGCGATGGTGACGGTCGTGGCACGTGACGCGGCCGCCGCCTCCTGCGTCCAAACGGCCGCCCGGGTGCTGCACGGCGAATCGATTGCCGACCATCCCGAGGGCGCATGTGAGGCGGGCGCGGCCGACGCGGCCTTCCTTCTTGTACAGCTCCGGCTCGACCATCGGAAACATGGGCTCGCGTGGGTCAACCCCGCCGAGTGCGTCACGCAGGGCCCGTTCAGCGTCTCGCGCACTTACCTGGTCGCCTCGGACTGGACCGCGGACTTTGTCGACACCTTCCTCAAGGTGGAGCGCGAAATGAGCCACGCGCCACGCGCAAACGACGCGCCCGCGGCGAGCGTGCCCCGCGCAACGTGGACGGCGCCGGAGCTGTGCATCCTCGGGAAGGTCCTCGACGCCGGCTACCCCATGCGCCTCGTCGCAAGCGCGGCGGCCCCGCACCTAGCGCACTCGGCGGCTGAGATCTTCATGCGCGCGCTCGAGCTGCAGGCGACGCGCGCGCGGCAGTCAGTGCCACAGGTGGGCGTGCCATTCCGATGGCGATCACACGACGCGCCCGGCAAGCCCCAGTTGCAATGGCTGGCTGCGCTGCCATCGGACGCGCCCGGCTGGCCCGTGCAACCGCAACTCGAGGTTGAGTGGGAGCCGCAGGCTGACTTGCCCCGCGCACCCTCCGCGTCGCCACTCGCAGAGACCGGGCAGCGCGCCAATGAACACCGGCGATGGACGATCGACGAAACCAGGCTCGCGTCACAATACTATGGACAGGGCTATACGCTCGGTGAAATCGGGCAACTACTTGGCCGCCGCACCAAGGCGATCCGACGCAGGGTTGAAACGATTGCCCCCGACGAGCGCGTGCGGTTCCACGCTGGCACGTACTGAGCGGTATTGGGGGGAGCAGTCTCTACTGCGCGCAACTGGCGTACTCTTGTTTGGCGGGTGGGGAGGAAGGTGTCTGCGCTGTCTCTGAGCGTATCTCCGAGCAAATACTTTGTCGGGGACGGAGCGTCAGCCCCGGAACTACTTTCTGCAGGACGTGCCACCTCTCCGAAGCAACTACACGGTCAGGGAGCGTCAGCCCCGGAACTACTTTCTGCAGGACGTGCCACATCTCCGAAGCAAATACACTGTCAGGGAGCGTCAGCCCCGGAACTACTTTCGGCAGGACGTGCCACAGCTCCGAAGCAAATACACTGTCGGGGACGGAGCGTCAGCCCTGGAACTACTTTCTGCAGGACGTGCCACATCTCCGAAGCAACTACACAGTCGGGGACGGAGCGTCAGCCCCGGAACTACTTTCTGCAGGACGTGCCACCGCTCCGAGCAAATGCGCTGTCGGGGACGGGGCGTCAGCCCTTGAACTACTTTCAAACATGACGTGCCACATCTCCGAGCAAATGCACTGATGGGGACGAAGCGTCAGCCCCGGAACTACTTTATGCGCGGCTACATCCGTGCGCGAGGTGGTGCACCAGAAACGCAGCGCCCTCCGCGTGGCGGGTGGGGGGGGGTGTGCCCCGCCTAGTAACGCCGCAGCGCGGCGGCGCGGTGGCACAGAGTATTCACCGCGCACCCGATTCCAGTTTGCACCCTCATCTTGATGCGACTCATGTCAATTTCAGATACGATTAATATATTGTTTCAAAATAAAATTACGGATGAACAACGTGTATGGGCAGACCCTAGGGGGCGCTCGTGTAGCTCTCCGTCGAGTGGACGAGGGATGATGCCACCTCAGCCAGCGGGGGCGATGCCGCCAGAGCAACGGACGGGGGGGGCACCTGGTCCAATCCCGGGGGCATTGGCGCCGGGTTCACACGGTAGTGGCTGGTGCGAACGCTCGCGCACAACGCCACCGTTATGAAGAAGGAAAACGCCGTGATAGCCACGCAGGTCTTTGCGCATCTCACCGATCCAGTTGGCGCTGTCATTGCAGTGCGTTCACGCGTTGCCGCCCCCCTCCAAGTTTGACCTGAGCGCTTTTATGCAGGACGCGCCACCTCTCCGCGCAACTACTTTGTCGGGGATGGAGCGTCAACCCAGGAACTACTTTCTGCAGGACGTGCAACCTCCCCGAGCAAATACTTTGTCGGGGACGGAGCGTCACCCCCGGAACTACTTTCTGCAGGACGTGCCACCTCCCCGAGCAAATACTTTGTCGGGGACGGAGCGTCAGCCCCGGAACTACGTTCTGCAGGACGTGCCACCTCCCCGAGCAACTACTTTGTCGGGGACGGAGCGTCACCCCCGGAACTACTTTCTGCAGGACGTGCCACCTCCCCGAGCAACTACTTTGTCGGGGACGGAGCGTCACTCCCGGAACTACGTTCTGCAGGACGTGCCACCTCCCCGAGCAACTACTTTGTCGGGGACGGAGCGTCACCCCGGAACTACTATCTGCAGGACGTGCCACCTCCCCGAGCAACTACTTTGTTAGGGACGGAGCGTCACCACCGGAACTACGTTCTGCAGGACGTGCCACGTCCCCGAGCTACTACTTTGTCGGGGACGGAGCGCCACCCCCGGAACTACGTTCTGCAGGGCGTGCCACTTCCCCGAGTACATACGTTGTCAGGGACGGAGCGTCCGCCCCGGAACTACTTTCTCCAGGGCGTGCCATCTCCCCGAGTATATACGTTGTCGGGGACGGAGCGTCACCCCCGGAACTACGTTCTGCAGGACGTGCCACCTCCCCAAGTAAATACTTTGTCAGGGACGGAGCGTCACCCCCAGAACTACTTTCTGCAGGACTTGCCACCTCCCCGAGCAAATACTTTGTCAGGGACGGAGCATCACCCCCGGAACTACTTTCTGCAGGGCGTGCCACCTCCCCGAGTATATACTTTGTCGGGGACGGAGCGTCACCCCCGGAACTACTTTTCGCAGGGCGTGCCACCTCCCCGAGTATATACTTTGTTGGGGACGGAGCGTCACCCCCGGAACTACTTTCGGCAGGGCGTGCCACCTCCCCGGGTATATACTTTGTCGGGGACGGAGCGTCACCCCCGGAACTACTTCTGCAGGGCGTGCCACCTCCCCGAACAACTACATTGTCGGGGACGGAGCCGTCAGCCCCAAAACTACTATCTGCAGGACGTGCCACCTCCCCGAGCAAATACTTTGTCGGGGACGGAGCGTCACCCCCGGCACTACTTTCTGCAGGGCGTGCCACCTCCCCGAGTAAATACTTTGTTGGGGACGGAGAGTCACCCCCGGAACTACCTTCTGCAGGGCGTGCCACCTCCCCGAGGAAATACTTTGTCGGGGACGGAGCGTCACCCCCGGAACTATTTTCTGCAGGACGTGCAACCTCCCCGAGCAAGTAATTTGTCAGGGATGGAGCCGTCAGCCCCGGAACTACGTTCTGCAGGACGTGCCACCCCCCCGAGCAAATACTTTGTCGGGGACGGAGCGTCAGCCCCGGAACTACTTTCTGCAGGATTTGCCACCTCCCCGAGCAAATACTTTGTCGGGGACGGAGAGTCACCCCTGGAACTATTTTCTACAGGGCGTGCCACCTCCCCGAGTATATACTTTGTCGGGGATGGAGCGTCACCCCCGGAACTACTTTCTGCAGGGCGTGCCACCTCCCCGAGTAAATACTTTGTCGGGGACGGAGCGTCACCCCCGGAACTACGTTCTGCAGGACGTGCCACCTCCCCGAGCAACTACTTTGTCGGGGACGGAGCCGTCAGCCCCGGAACTACTTTCTGCAGGGCGTGCCACCTCCTCGAGTATATACTTTGTCGGGGACGGAGCGTCACCCCCGGAACTACTTTTCGCAGGGCGTGCCACCTCCCCGAGTATATACTTTGTCGGGGACGGAGCATCACCCCCAGAACTACTTTCTGCAGGGCGTGCCATCTCCCCGAGTATATACTTTGTCGGGAACAGAGCGTCACCCCCGGAACTACGTTCTGCAGGGCGTGCCACCTCCCCGAGTAAATACTTTGTCGGGGAAGGAGCGTCACCCCCGGAACTACTTTCTGCAGGATGTGCCACCTCCCCGAGCAACTACTATGTCGGGGATGGAGCGTCAGCCCCGGAACTACTTTCTGCAGGGCGTGCCACCTCCCCAAGTATATACTTTGTCGGGGGCGGAGCGTCCGCCCTGGAACTATTTTCTGCAGGACGTGCCACCTCCCCGAGCAAATACTTTGTCGGGGACGGAGCGTCAGCCCCGGAAACTACTTTCTGCAGGACGTGCCACTTTCGTTGGCTGCTTGCTGCCGCTGTTGTCAGATTTCACCCATCCGCGCGCGGTGCGTACCCCTTCCCCGGGCGATGCCGCATCCGCATGGCACATGCGCGGGGACGACGCGCGTCGCCGGTGGCATTCTGGTGATGCGCGGCCTCTTGCCACTGGCTGCCGCGGCACGGCTACGGCGATTCCTGGGGGCCGAGTGTGCACGCCACGTGCGCCGGGGGTTGATCGAAGAAGCACTGGGGTCGGAGCGCTCCTTCCCAGTGGGGGCCTCGCAGCCCGCTGTGCAGCCCATCGCTGAGGCGCTGCGCGGCTGGGGCCTGCTGGACCAGCGCGTGCTCGGCGCCCTCACCGGGCTCGCATCCCACCGACGCTGGGCGCAAGATGCACCTGGACGCCAACTGGGGCTGCCACTGGGACCGACCCGAGTGGAGTTCCACCGCGACTACGCCTCCACGGCCGCGGCCGCGACAGCGTGGCCCGGGGTGACACCGCCACTCAGTGTGCTCGTGGCGGTCCACGATGGTGGCACGCGCGTCGGGTTCTCTCCGCGCCTCGAGGCCACGGACGTAATCCTGGGGCCGGGCGACGCGTTGGCCTGGCAGGGCCATGTGCCGCACGCGGGATGGGGGAACGACACACCCAACCTCTGCCTGCACATCTGCCTGGACACCGCGCAGGCGGCGGCCTGCGCCGCGCAACCCCACCTACTGACATCGGCACCGTTGCAACGGGAGTGGACGGCCTCGTTGACCGTCCGGCGCCCCGCCGCAGTGAGCGATGGGGTCAACTCCTGAGGTTAACTCGGTACCCCGAGCAGGCCCGATCGTGGTCTTGTTGCAATTGGAGGAGTCGGAAGCGCGGACTGCCCGTTTTCGTGTCGCGACGTGGCAACTCGGTCATGTGATATGCACGCGAAGCTTTGCCACGTGCCGCCAATTAGGTCCGCATTGTCATATCGAGGATCAGGTGGAGTGGGTCCAACGCACCATGCTCCAACCGTGTGACCCTGACAAGTGACACGAAACACGCACTCGGACGTGCCACGCCACCGAGCAACCACATTCGCTGGGAGGGAGCGTCAGCCCCAAAACTACTTGACCCACACGGTATGACCACGATTGCAACCTCGATTCGGGCGACAGGTCGAGTGTCTGCCAGCGTCAGTCGCGACCTGGGTCCTGAGCGCGTGCCCATCGCAGGAGCTCGGGGCGCCCGCCGCGCACGGCAGCCGCCACTGTCCACTTGCTCCACAGGGCGCCCTGGGCGCGCGCCCACTGCAGCACCTCAAGGTGGCCGGCCTCGGCCGCGTAATTGCACGTGGCCTCTTCCCAAGGGGCGCCCTGGGCGCGCGCCCATTGCAGTACCTCGACGTGTCCGCCAAAGACTGCTGCGCTGCACGTGCCCGCATCCCAGGGGGCGGGCGGGCTCTCTCTGGGCACCCACTGCAGCAGCTCGAGGTGACCCCCCCGAGCAGCATCGAAGCAGGTCCACGGGCACCACGGCACGGCGTGGGCGCGCGCCCACTGCAACACCGCGAGGTGCCCGCCGAGCGCCGCCGAGCTGCACGTGGCTTCGTCCCAGGGGGCGCCATGGACGCGCGCCCACCGCAGCACCTCGAGGTGGCCGCCACCGGCTGCGCCGCTGCAGGTCCTCGAGTCCCATGGCGCGGGCGGGCTCTGGGCGCGCGCCCACTGTAGCAGCTCGAGGTAGCCGCCGAGCGCAGCGGTGCTGCACGTCGCACGGTCCCATGGCGCGGGCGGGCGCTGGGCGCGCGCCCACTTCAGCAGCTCGAGGTGGCCACCCTCGGCCGCCCCCGTGGCCGTGCGCGTCGACCCCCAGCACGCGGGGAGGCGCACCCGAACCCACTCGAGGACCCCGGGGCGGTTGTTCAGTGCGGCTTGCCTGGTCGCCTCGTCGGTCCAGTGCTCGCCGTGCTGGGTTAGGGTTAACCCTTAACCCGTTAACCCGCAACCAGCCCCGGGAGCAACTCCACCCAGCCGCGCGCAGCGGCCAACTCGAGGCGCCCGCGGGTGAACCCGCGGTCGGTCGGCCCCGCAGGCGCGGGCGAGCGATGCGCCGACGTAATCACCACCTGGACCACAATCGGCGCGCTGGGCCCCGGGGTGCCGGGCCCCGCCAGGGCGACCAGTGCGCGCACACGCCGGCACGTTGCCAACATGCGCCCCGCGGCCTGCGGCTGGTCGATCGCGGTCAGCACCAGGGCAAAGAGGTCGTCGGGCAAGCCCGTGAGGCCAGTATGCACAACTTCCTCGGTCGACTCCCCCCGCCACGGTCTCGGCACCGTGGCGGGGCGCGCTCGCAGCTCGGCGTCTGCCAGTTGGCTTGACCCCCGGTGGCGGTCCATGGCAAGAACGACCCCCTCGGGTAGCCCAATCTGAGGCGCCGTGGGAATCAACGGACTGGCGGAAGCTCACGAGCTACCTCTCTGAGCAAACACATTCTCAGGGATGGAGCGTCAGCCCCAAAACTACGGTCGGCAGGACGTGCCACGTCTCCGAGCAAACACTTTCTCAGGGATGGAGCGTCAGCCCCGAAACTACGGTCGGCAGGATGTGCCACGTCTCCGAGCAAACACTTTCTAAGGGATGGAGCGTCAGCCCCGAAACTACTTTCTGCAGGATGTGCCATGTCGCCGAGCAAACACGTTCGCAGGGACGGAGCGTCAGCCCCGAAACTACTTTATCAGGGACGGAGCGTCCCCCCTGGAACTACTGGTTGCAGAGCGTGCCACCTCCCCGAGCAAATACTTTGTCGGGGACGGACCGTCCGCCCCGTCACTACTTTCTGCAGGACCTGCCACCTCCCCGAGCAAATACTTTGTCGGGAACGGAGCGTCACCCCCGGGAACGACTTTCTGCAGGACGTGCCACCTCCCCGAGCAAATACTTTGTCGGGGACGGAGCGTCCGCCCCAGAACTAGTTTCTGCAGGACCTGCCACCTCCCCGAGCAAATACTTTGTCGGGGACGGAGCGTCACCCCCGGGAACTACTTTCTGCAGGACGTCCCATCTCCCCGAGCAAATACTTTGTCGGGGACGGAGCGTCCGCCCCGGCACTACTTTCTGCAGGACCTGCCACCTCCCCGAGCAAATACTTTGGCGGGGACGGAGCGTCACTCCCGAGAACTACTTCCTGCAGGACGTGCCACCTCCTCGAGCATGTCGGGGACGGAGCGTCTGCCCCGGAACTAATTTCTGTAGGACGTGCCACCTCCCCGAGCAAATACGTTGTCGGGGATGGAGCGTTACGCCCGGGAACTACTTTCTGCAGGACGTGCCACCTCCCCGAGGAAATACTTTGGCGGAGACGGAGCGTCAGCCCTGGAAACTACTTTCTGCAGGACGTCCCACCTCCCCGAGGAAATACTTTGTCGGGGACGGAGCGTCAGCCCCGGAACTACTTTCTGCAGGACGTCCCACCTCCCCAAGGAAATACTTCGGCGAAGACGGAACGTCAGCCCCGGAACTACTTTCTGCAGGACGTGCCACCTCCCCGAGGAAATGCTTTGTCGGGGATGGAGCGTCTGCCCCGGAACTACTTTCTGCAGGACGTGCCACCTCCCCGAGAAAATATTTTAGCGGAGATGGAGCGTCAGCCCCGGAACTACTTTCTGCAGGACGTGCCATCTCCCTGAGGAAATACGTTGGCGGGGTTGGAGCGTCACTTCCGAAACTATTTTCTGCAGGACGTGCCACATCTCCGAGCAAACACTTTCTCGGGGATGGAGCGTCACCCCCGAAACTACGTTCTGCAGGACGTGCCACATCTCCGAGCAAACACATTGTCCGGGATGGAGCGTCAGCCCCAAATACTTTCTGCAGGACGTGCCACATCTCCGAGCAAACACTTTCTCAGGGATGGAGCGTCAGCCGAAACTACTTTCTGCAGGACGTGCCACCTCTCCGAGCAAACACATTCTCAGGGATGGAGCGTCAGACTCGCCCCCCCCCCCATGCGAGGCCCATCTCCCCCCATGGACCGGGTCGCCTGTGTCGACCTCGCGCCATTCCTGGCAGATGGCGCGTCGCCCGAGGCGCTGGCGGTGTGCGCCGAAGTGGCGCGCTCGCTTAGGGAGACGGGCATCGTCCTCCTGCGCGACCCTTGTGTCTCCGCGGCCGCCTCGTCTGCCTTTCTAGACATGCTCGAAGACTACTTTGCACAGGACGACGCGCTCAAGCTGGCCGATGAGCGGCTGGGGCTCCACTACCAAGTGGGCACCACCCGCGAGGGGGTGGAGGTTCCACTCCAATGGTCGGCTGCATGCGTCGCGCAAATCGCCGCAATGCCCGTGCAGCACCGGCCAAGCAACGTCACCGGACCCGATCCAAAGTGGCGCTATTTTTGGAGGGTCGGGGAACGGCCAGACGGTGCCAGGTTCGAGGACCTGAACGCGGCGCCGGTGGTCCCCGCCGCGTTTCCCGCCTGGGCAACCACAATGGACCACTGGGGCGGCCTCTTGCTCGAGGTGGTCACGACGTGCGCGGAAATGGCCGCCCTCGGCCTCGGCCTCCCCCGAGACGCCATCTCCAGCCTGATGCGGCAAGGGCCGCATCTCCTCGCCCCGACCGCTTCAGACCTCTCGAAGCATTTGCGGGTGGGACAGCCCCTCGCCGGTTGGCACGGCGACCTGAACCTGCTCACTATCTATGGCAGGTCGAGGTACCCTGGGCTGTACGTGTGGCTTCGGGATGGCAGCAAGGTGGCGGTGGCCGTGCCGACTGGCTGTTTGCTGGTACAGGCTGGTCAGCAGCTCGAGCACCTCACCGCGGGGCACATCCAAGCGGGGATGCACGAGGTGGTCGTTACGGAGATGGCGCTTGCTACCGCCGGGCAGGCCGCACTCGACGGGCGCCCTCCGTGGCGCATCTCGTCCACCCTCTTCGCCCACGTCGCCTCGAGTGCAACGCTCGCGCCACTGCCGCCGTTTGCCACATGTACAGAGGCGGCGGCCTACCCCGCGATCACGGCAGGGGAGCAGGTCATGGCCAGGTTGACCCAACTGCAACTCTGCAAATGCCACCCCGGGCGATGCAGCGCGACGGCTCCGCGTGCCGGGTCGGGGGTTCACAGGGCGAGCACGTGCGCATGTATGTGCGTCCGTGTGTGAGTCGCGCGCGCCTGCGCCGCGCAAGACTACTGTCTGCAGGGCGTGCCACGTCGGGGGTTTAAAACCCCATAGCCCCGATTGCCAGCGCCCGCCTCCGCGCAGCCTCTGCGCAACCAGCGCGCGCCCCGCGCAGCCTCGCAGCCTCGCAGCCAGCTCGCGCCCCGCGCAGCCGCGCAGCCTCCCCGCCGCCAGCGCGCGCTCCCCGCCGCCAGCGCGCCGCCTCCCCGCGGCCAGCGCGCAGCCTCCCCGCGGCCAGAGCGCGCTCCCCGCCGCCTCCGCGCAGCCTCCCCGCAGCCAATGCGCGCTCCCCACCGCCTCCCCGCAGCCAGCGCGCGCCCCGCGCATCCTCCGCGCAGCCTTGCAGCCTCCGCGCCGCCTCCCCGCGGCCAGCGCGCGTCCCGCGCCGCCTCCGCGCCGCCTGCCCGCCGCCTCCGTGCCGCCTCTCCGCGGCCAGCGCGCGCCCCGCGCCGCCTCCGCGCCGCCTCGCCGCCTCCCCGCCGCCTCCCCGCGGCCAGCGCGCGCCCCGCGCCGCCTCCCCGCGGCCAGCGCGCGGCCAGCGCGCGCCCCGCGCCGCCTCCCCGCGGCTAGCGCGCGGCCAGCGCGCGCCCCGCGCCGCCTCCCCGCCGCCTCCCCGCGGCCAGCGCGCGCCCCGTGCCACCTCCGCCACTCCCCGCCGCCTCCGCTCCGCCTCCCCGCGACCAGCGCCCGCCCCGCGCCGCCTCCCCGCCGCCTCCCCGCGGCCAGTGCGCGCCCCGCTCAGCCTCCCCGCAGCCTCCCTGCGGCCAGCGCGCGCCCCCCGCCGCCTCCGCGCCGCCTCCAGCGCGCGCCCCGTGCCGCCTCCGCGCCTCCCCGCCGCCTCCGCTCCGCCTCCCCGCGACCAGCGCCCGCCCCGCGCCGCCTCCCCGCCGCCTCCCCGCGGCCAGCGCGCGCCCCTCTCAGCCTCCCCGCAGCCTCCCTGCGGCCAGCGCGCGCCCCCCGCCGCCTCCGCGCCGCCTCCCCGCGGCCAGCGCGCAGCCTCGCCGCGGCCAGCGCGCGCCCCCCGCCGCCTCCGCGCCGCCTCCCCGCTGCCAGCGTGCGCCCCGCGCAGCCTCCGCGCAGCCTCGCAGCCTCCGCGCCGCCGCCGCGCAGTCAGCGCGCGGCCCGCGCCGCCTCCGCGCCGCCTCCGCGCCGCCTCAGCGCCGCCAGCGCGCGGCCCGCGCCGCCTCCGCGCCGCCTCAGCGCCGCCTCCGCGCCGCCAGCGCGCGCCCCGCGCAGCCTCCGCGCAGCCTCGCAGCCTCCGCGCCGCCCCCACGCCGCCTCCGCGCCGCCTCCGCGCCGCCTCCGCGCCGCCTCCGCGCCGCCAGCGCGCGGCCCGCGCCGCCTCCGCGCCGGCTCCGCGCCGCCTCCGCGCCGCCAGCGCGCGCCCCGCGCCGCCTCCGCGCAGCCTCGCAGCCTCCGCGCCGCCCCCACGCCGCCTCCGTGCCGCCTCCGCGCCGCCTCCGCGCCGCCTCCGCGCAGCCAGCGCGCAGCCAGCGCGCGCCCCGCGCAGCCTCCGCGCAGCCTCGCAGCCTCCGCGCCGCCCTTACGCAGCCAGCACGCGGCCTGCGCCGCCTCCGCGCCGCCCCCACGCAGCCAGCGCGCGCCCCGCGCCGCCTCCGCGCAGCCTCGCAGCCTCCGCGCCGCCCCCACGCAACCAGCGCGCGGCCCGCGCCGCCTCCGCGCTGCCTCCGCGCATCGCAGCCTCCGCGCCGCCCCCACGCCGCCTCCGCGCCGCCTCCGCGCCGCCTCCGCGCCGCCCCCACGCAGCCAGCGCGCGCCCCGCGCCGCCTCCGCGCAGCCTCGGAGCCTCCGCGCCGCCCCCACGCAGCCAGCGCGCGGCCCGCGCCGCCTCCGCGCTGCCTCCGCGCAGCCTTTGCGCAGCCAGCGCGCGGCCCGCGCAGCCTCCGCGCAGCCTCACAGCCTTCGCGCCGCCCCCCACGCAGCCAGCGCCCGCCCCGCGCGGCCAGCGCCCTCCCCGCGCCGCCCCTGCCCCGCGCAGCGCCCGCCTCGCGTCCCTCCGCGCCGCCCCCGCCTCGCCGGCCCTGCGCGGCGCCCGCCCCGCGTCCCTCCCCTGCGCAGGCCCTCCGCGCCGCCCCCAGCCTCGCCGGCCCCGCGTCGCCCCCGCCGCGCCCCCTCCGTGCCGCCCCCGCCTCGCCGCCCCTGCGCACCCTCCCGCCGCGCCTCCTCCGCGCAACCCTCGCCTCGCCGGCCCTGCGCACCCCCCCGCGCACCCTCGCCTCGCCCCTGCGCCTCGCCGCCCCCGCGCACCCCC
>Ga0105055_10006681_pt1 | contig 15727 bp, 4 predicted proteins | sample BON03_FD_78090 | JGI IMG/M metagenome (GOLD analysis project Ga0105055, IMG submission 78090) | Freshwater microbial communities from Lake Bonney liftoff mats and glacier meltwater in Antarctica - BON-03 | ecosystem: Environmental > Aquatic > Freshwater > Ice > Glacier meltwater | place: Lake...
GCGCGACTCTCTCAGAACCACGGCACGCCCCGACGGGGGCCTCCCCTCCCTGCCCCCCCCCCCCCCCGCGCTGCAGCTGCTGCCTGCTGCCTGCCTGCTGCCTGCCTGCTGCCTGCTACCGCTTCATCTCTCCCTCGCACCCGTACCTTGCTCCCGTGCTTGGCGCCCTTGTCGATCGGCACCTCGAACGTCTTGCGCTCCTGCACCAGGCACGCGCCGCCGCACGCCGGGCAGCGGTCCGAGGGCGGCGTGCTGAAGCCGTTGCCGCCGCACGACGAGCAGCGCACCTGGATCTGCTGCACCATCCCCGGGCCGATGGGCCGGATCTGGATCTGGATGCCCGTGCCGCGGCACGCGCCGCACTGGTACCGCTTGCCCGTGCGGCTGCCGGTGCCCTTGCACCCGCCGCACGGCAGCTTGCGCGACAAGGAGAGCTTCTTGACCACGCCGTTGTACAGCTCCTCGAGCGTGACGGCCAGCTTGTGCGTGACGTCCTCGGAGCGGCGCTCGCGCTGGCGCCCGCCGCCGCGCCCGCCGCCGCCGCCGCCGCCCGCAAACAGGTCGAAAATGTCGGCCATCGACGAGGGGCCGCCGCCGCCGCCGGGGCCGCCGCTGCCCATCCCCTCCTTGATGGCCTCCTCGCCGTAGCGGTCGTAGATCTCGCGCTTCTCGGCGTCGCGGAGGACGTCGTAGGCCTCGTTAAGCTCCTTGAACTTGTCCGGGGAGCCGCCTGTTTTTGTTTTTGTTGGTTTCGGGTGTTGGGTTTTGGTTTTGGTTTTTGGCGGGAGAGGCGGCGGCCCGGTTCGTCGTTGTATTTGTGAGCAAACGAACGACGCCGTCCCCTCGTCGTCGTTTTCAAGAGCGAAAACGACACGAACAAGAAACTCACCCTTGTCCGGGTGATGCTGCAGCGCCAGCTTGCGGTGCGCCCGCTTGAGCTCCTCGGGCGTCGCGCCCTTGTCCACGCCGAGCAGCTCGTAGTAGCGCGAGTTGTTGATCGGCCGGCCGCCGCGCCCGCCGCCGCCGCCGCCGCCGCCGCCGCCGCCGCCGCCGCCGCCGCCGCCGGCGCCGCCCATCGGAATGTCGCCAAAGGGGAAGCCGCCGGGGAAACCGCCAAACATGCTTGCTGGTTGGTGGGTTTGTTGAGGGCTAGGCTACGTGTGTGCGCGCCCTTGCAGGTCACGTGCTGGGGGGGTGGGAGCGTGCGTGTCTGTGTGCGAACGCGCGGCAGAGAGGTGTGCCGAAGCCTCTAGACAAGGGGGAGGGATGGGGTTGCGCGATATGCTTTCTCTCTCTGCTCGGGCGCGAGGTGATGCGGGCGCGCGGTCGATTGGGACAGACTCGACTCGATCAAAGTGCCCCGGTATCGCGGCGCGCAAAGCGCGTAGGAGAGGAGCGGGTAGGAGACGAGACGACGCTTCGGCCTTCAAAAAGGAGGCTCTTTCAGTTTTGCTGTTTTGAATGCGCGCGCGCTTTTCTGCGTGTGTGGTGCGTGCGGGCGTATGTGCACGAGGCGCCGCGGTTCAAGTGCGTCCAAAGTGTGTGCAAGTGTTGAGCAGCCGATGATTTGTCCCGATTCGGCCGTGCCTCTTGTTCTCCTCCCTCTCCTCCTCCCCTCTCCTTTTCCCCCCTCTCCTCTTTGAAAAACGCAATCCTGTTCTCCGGCCACACGCGCACACGGAACCATCCCCTCTTTCGTCATCAGCACAACCATCATCAACATCCATCACCCCGTACAACGGATCCTCGCCGAAACAGCACGTAAAATCATCGATCCCCCCGACAGGGCCGAAACCGAAACGCCGAAGGTCTCACTAGAAAGCAACGCCGGCAATCCAGCAAACGGCGTCTTGCGAGCCACCAGCAGCACTTCTATGGCTTAGCCCTACGACTAATCCGCAGCGCGCGCGCGCGCGCCGAAGATAAAAAAAACGGCGGCGGACGCGCCGCGGGCGTCGGCGGCCGCGTTGCCGCGCGCTCCTCTCGGCCTAACCGAAACTGCGGCAAAATGGGCCCGACGGCACCACCCCCCACAACAGCCCCCCCGGGCCTCCAGCGCGCGGTGGCGCTCTGCCTCTCGGCGGCGACGGCCAGCGGCCGGGGGGCTAGCGCGGCCGGCGACGCGTTCCTGAGGCTCTACCTGGACGACCCGGCCTTCCGCGAGGCGGCCTACGACGAGCTCGCGCTGTCGGCGCGGCGCGCGCTGGTCGGCGGCGGCGGCGGCAGCGGCGGCGGCGGCGGCAACGGCGGCAGCGGCGGCGGCGGCAGCGGCGGCGGCGGCGGCGGCGGCGCCCTGCCCCTCACCCTCTCCTCCTGCACCCTGCTGCTGCGCTGGCACGCCGTCGTGCGCGGCGCGCTGCTGAGCCGCCCGCCGCGCCGACAGGGCACCGTGCTGGCCCTCGAGCGCGCGTGCGAGGCCGTTGCGCGGGCGGCGAGCGGGGGGGCGGGGGCCGGCGGGGGCGCGGGCGCCGACGCCGGCGCTCCTCTCGCCGCCCGCGCGGCCGCGCTCGCCCGCGCGTTCTCGCTCCTGCGCCGCCGCACTGGCAACCTGGCCGTCGCCGAGCGCCGGCATGCATACGCGGAAACGCAGTACGCGGCGAGGAACGCCGCAGCCGCCCCCGACGACGCCGCCGCCGCCGCCGACGCCGCCGACCGCGCTGACGTCTCCGCCCCGTCCTCCCCGCCGCCGCCGCTTTCGCCTGCCGCGCCCCAGCCGCAGGCCGAGACTGCCGACCAGTCGCAAGATCGAATGCTTCCGCTCCTGCCTTGGTGGCGCCTGCCGCTTGAAAAGCGGGAGGACGCAAGAGCGGACGACGACGACGACGACGGCGACGACGACGGCCCGGAAAGCGACGAGGGCGACGACACGGATGACGAGGAGGAGCAGAAGCAGCAGGAGCAGCAGGAGCTGGCCGCCGCGATCGAGCAGGCTCTGCCGCCCCATCTGCAGCCGACAGGCGCGCTCGTGCGGTTGCGAGCGCGAGGGGCCGCCGCCGCCGCCGCGGCCGCAGCAGCCGCATCAGCAGCTGCCTCGGCTGCAGCGGCGGAGACCGGCGGCAGCGGCGACGGCGGCGGCGGCGGCGGCGGCAGCGGCGGCGGCGGCGGCGGCACCCGAGCGCAGCCGCCGTCGCGCCCTCCCGCCCACGCGTCCTCGGCTGATCCGCCGCCCTTTTCCGCGGAACACCCGCCGTACCACCGCCCCCCGCCGCCCCTCACGTGCGCGGCCGTGCTGGACAGCCTGGCGGGCGGGGACGGCGAGCTGGCCTCGCGGCACGCCGACGGCGTCGGGGCGCTGTGGCGCGCCGAGGTCGGCGCGGCGCACTGGCAGGTCTCGGACGAGCACCGGCGGCGGCGGCAGGAGCGGGCGTTGGCGGCGGGGCAGCGGCAGCCGCAGCAGCAGCAGCCGCTGCGTCGTGCGTCACCGTCGCCGCAGCAGCAGCAGCAGCGCCTGGAAACGGGCAAGCCGCCCCCACGGCAGCAGCAGCAGCAGCAGCAGCAGCAGCAGCAGCAGCAGCGAGCGGGGGGCGCGGCGGCAGCGGCGGCGGCGGCGGCCGCTGCCGCCACCGTCGGCCAGCAGCACCAGCAGCACTACGCGGCCGCCGCCCGCCGCCGGGCTCTGTTCGTGTCCCGCCCCTACGCTGAGCAGGAGCCCCTCGATCTCTCGGACGCCGACGTCGCGGCGGCCGCGGCCGCTGTCTTTAGCGGCGGCGCGGCCATCGACGAGGGCGACGGCGCGGGCGAGCGCGAGTGCGACGGCCGCGGCGGCGAGGAGGACGACGGCGAGGAACGAGACGAGGAGTGGCGTCAGATGGGCCCCGCGTGCGCTTGCATTCTGGCCAAGCTGCTGATCGACGCGTGGCTGAGCGAGCGGCGGCAGATGGTGGTGCAGCAGCAGCAGCAGCAGGAGGCAGGGGGGGGGGGGGCGGAGACCGCCGCCGCCGCCGCCGCCGCCGCCGCCGCCCCTCCGCCTGGCCAAGGCAGCGCCGCGCTGGCGCTCGCTTCGCGCATGATTGGCGGCGCGTTGCGCTGCCGGTCCGGCCGCGTCCGCGCCCGCGCGTTCGACTTTGTCCACCACCTGTCGCTGCACGGGTGCCTCCTCGAGCGCATGCCCACAGCTAGCCAGCCGCAGCAGCAGCGGCAGCAGCAGCCGCAGCCGACGCGCAACTCGCCGCCGCCGCCGCCGCCGTCGGCGACGCCGCCAAACTCGCCGCTCGAGGACGCTTTTCGGATCTGGGTGCGGGGCCTGCTGCACGCGCTCCTGCGAGTCCTCGTGACGCCCGGGTGCGGAGGGGACGACCCCGACCCGCGCGTGTGGGCCGCGGCGTTCGGGGCAACGGCGCAGGTGTGCGCGCGGGGGGGCCGCTGGTCCGCCGCCGCGCCTCCCGCCGCCGCCGCCGCCGCCGCCGCCGCTTCTGACGCCGACGACCCCTCCTTCCCGCCCGCCGCGGCCGCGGCCCTTTTGCGCGCGTGCGCGCGCCATGGCTGGGCGCCCGAGCTCTACGCGCACCTGACGGATCTGGCCGTGGCGTCGCTCCTCCGCCCTCCCGCGCCCTTGCCAGCAGCGGCAACAGGAGGGGCGACCGCGCCCTGCGCCGCCGCCGCCGCCGCCGCCGCCGCCGCCGCCGCCGCCGCCGTTGCTGGGGTCGTCGACCCGCGGCGCCTGCGCGAGTTTGGCGGGCGCCCAGAGCTGCTCCGGCGGTTCCTAGACGCGCCCTGCCCGCGCTCCTCGGCGCTGCTGCTGGGTATGCTGGTGAGCCGGGCAGAGGGCGGCGGCGCAAGCGGCGACGGCGACGGCGATGGCGACGACGACGGCGACGCCGACGACGACGTGGCCGCGCGCTTGCTCTGCGCCTCGCCCGCGCTGCTCTCCGCGCTTCAGTCCGCCTTGCGTAAGGGCCGCAGGGGCGCCACGGCTCCCTTTGCCGACATGCTGGCGTCCGAGCGCCACGGGCGGGCGGCCGCGCGCGCCCTGGCCGCGCTGGAGGAGGCGTCGTTGCCCGCGGAACCGACAGGGGCGGCGGCGGCGGCGGACGCAGACGCGGCGGCGGCGTCGGCGGCGGCGGCGGGGGCGGCGGGGGCCTACTCTCCGTCCGCCCTGGCCGCTGCCGTCGACCTGACCGTGCGCCACCTGCGCAGCCAGCTGCCGCCCGGGAGCGCCGCCGCGGCCGATGCGTGGCGCCTGCTCGGGCGGCTGTGCGCGGCCGTCGGCAATGGCGGCGGCGGCGGCCCGGGCGACGGCGGCGGCGGCGGCCCCCTCGCCCCCTCCCCCTCCTCGGCCTCCTCCTTCGCGCTCCCGCCGCGCCACGCCCTCCTCGCCGCGGTGCGCGACTGGCTCGAGGCGGTGCTGGGCGCCGCCCTCCTCGCCGCCACGACCGGCCGCACGCCCCTGCCGCTGCCCCCCTCTGAAGGCGAGGCCGGCGCCGGGCCGGCGCCGCCGCCGCTCGTGCGGGCGCTGTGCGCGCTCGTCACGGGCGTCGACTCGTCCCTGGGCGGCGTTAACGGCGTTGGCGGCGGCGGCGGTGGCAGCGGCGGCAGCGGCGACAGCGGCGGCGCCCGGGAAAAGGAGGGGCGCGGCGGCGTCGCCCGCCCCCGGCCCCGCCCGGACCCTCTGCAGGCGGCGGCCGCCGGCGTCGGCGTCCTTGACCAGGTGCTGCGCCTGCACCTGGCGCGCCTCGGCGGGTGGGAGGCAGAGGCCGAGGCGCAGGCGTCGGCGGCGGCGGCGGCGGCGGCCGCCTCGGCAGAGGGGAGCGCGAGCGGCGGCAGCAGGGGCGGGCCCGGGGACGACCGTCCCTCGCTCCCCCTCGCCGCGGCGGCGCCGGGCGGCGGCCCGGAGCGGCCTCCCTCGCCGTCGCCGCTGCCGCTGCAGCACCCGTCCAAGCCGCGCGCCCCGCCGGCCGAGCCTCTCGCCGTGGCGGCCTCACGCGCCGCGTCGCAGGCCCTAGCCGTGGTCCTGCGCTGGGCCGCGTTTGCGTGCGGGCAGGCGCTCGAGTGTGCAGCGGCGGCGGCGGCTTTGGGCGGCGGCGGCGGCGGCGGCGGCGGCGGCCGCGGCGGGGGCGGCGTCGGCGGCGGCGGCGGCAGCTGCGGCGGCGGCCTTGGCGAGCTCGCCCTCGCCGGCGCCATTGGGCGGCTGGGCGCCGGCGTGCTGCAGGGACTGTGCGTGGAGGAGCCCCTGTGGCGCGCGGCGCGGGTGGTGGAGGCGCTCGAGGAGGAGGGCGTCTCCGTGGGGTACGACCACAGGCCACTGGTGCTGCCCCCCCCTACGACCGGGCGCGCTCCCCGTGCCGCCGCCGCCGCCGCCGCCGCTGCCGCTGCAACCGCCGCTGCCGCCGCCGCCGCAGCCGCAGCCGCAGCCGCAGCCGCAGCCGCCTCACCCTGGGTTGCTTCTCGGCCTCGTCCGCGCCTCGATCTCCCAAGCCCCGACGAGCTGCCAGTTGCTGCTGGAGATGACGACGACGACGACGACGACGACGGTGGCATGCCCGCGCCCGAGCGCGCGACCACCCCGCGGCGACCGGGAGACCCGCGCTCGGCTGCCGAGGCGCACGCCGCGCGCCGCCGCTCCCGCCGGCCTGCGGCCGCCGCCGCCGCCGCCGCCGCCGGACCGCCCCCCCGGCCCGCGGCCGCCGCCGCCCTCGCGGCCGCGGCCTCGGTCTGCGACGCTCAGGCCGCCGCCGCCGGGCGCTGGGCGCTCGCCGGCGCCCTCGCCGCGTCCTCGCTGCCCTCCACCGCGGCCGCGGGACTCGTGGCCGCGCTCCTCGACTGCGCCGCGGCCGCGCGGGCGGCGGGCCCCGCCGCGCGCGCGCTCCTGGGGCGGCCGGCGGCGGCCCCGCAGCCGCAGCCTCAGCCGCAGCCGCAGCGCTATCATCATCATCAGCAGCAGCAGCAGCAGCAGCCCGGAGCCGCCGCGCCCCCCGCCGACGACGGGAGCGACGCCGGCCTGGCGCAGACCGCGCGCGCGCTGGTGCGCCCCTGGAGCGACGCGCCGTCGGACGCGGCCCTGGCGCTGCTGCTTGCGCTCGTGGCGGCGGCCGCGCCGGGCGCTGGCGGCGGCGGCGGCGAGGGTGGGTGGGGCGACGACGACGGCGGCGGCGCTGCCGGCGGCGGCGGAGGCCCTGCGCCGTTCGTCCGCGAGGGCGGGCTTTTCGGCAGCGGCGTCTTTGCGGACGGCGCCGACGCCGCGGCCGCGTCCGCCGAGGGCTGGCTGCTGGCTCGTGGCGGGGGAGGGAGCGGCGGGGCGGGCGTTGGGTTGACCGGGCCGGGCAGCGGCGGCGGTGGCGGCGGCGGCGGCGGCGCGGCCGACGGCGGCGGCGGCGCCGCGGCCGCAGGCGGCCGCGCCCCCGACGCCCTGTTTGGCGCCGGCGCCCTCGTGGACCGCCTGCTCCTGCCGGCGAGTGGGCCGGGCGCCACCCCCGGCGACGCGCGCGCCGCCTACGTCGCCGCGGCCGTGCTCGCAGAGCGCCGGACCGCGCTGCTCGGGCGCGGCGGCGGCGGCGGCGGCGCTGGCGGCGGCGGCGGCGGCGGCGGCGGCGGCGGCGGCGAGGCGGCCCACTACTGGGCGGCCCTGCGGCGCGGCGTGCTGCGCGCGCAGGCGGCGGGCGACGCGGCGCTGCTGGGCAACCCGTACCTGCAGGCGCGCCTGCTGCGGCACGCGGACGACGAGGAGGGCGAGGAGGAGGACGAGGAGGACGAGGAGGAGGAGTGGGACGAAGACGAGGGCGACGACGGCGACGACGGCGCGCCGGTTTGAACGTCGGGTCGGCGCCAGCACAGAGGTTATTGAACGCCTCCATAGTTTCAACCGCCGCATACACTCGTCGTATCGCTTCTATGCCTCGTATGCCTCACGCCTGCTATCACCTTCGACCCCGCCCCCGCTCCTTTCCCGCGTACGCGGACGAGAAGCACGCAACTCCCCTCTTCGTTCGGGACCCCGCATCCGCCTCGCGCAGCTTGGCCGAGAAAGAGCAGCACGCAACGACTCCCCTACTCTCTAACCCGGACGCCGAGATCGCCGGGCCGACCCGCGCGGCCAGCCAAGCCGAGGAAGGAGCACCCGAAATGGTCCCGCGCGCGGCGGCGGCGGCCGACGCCGGCGGCGGCGACCTGGCGCTCACCGTCCGGCGGCTGCGCCACCTCAAGAACGCGGCCATCGCCGCCTCGGCGAGCCGGCGCAAGAAGCTCGCGCTGCTGACGCACGTGCCGGGAGTCGCCGCCGAGCTCGCGCGCCTGGCCGCCGCCTGCTCCACGCGTGGGGCGATCGAGTCCGAGCGCTCCCTGGCCTGGGCAGGCGCCCCCCCCCGCCGCGCCGGCGAAGGGTGCCAGCGGGAGAGCGCGGAGGAGCGGGCGGCGGCGGCGGCGGCGGCGCAGGACGGGGAGCTCGCCGTGCAGGCGTCGACCGCGCTCGCGTCGCTGGCGCGCGGGACGGACGCCGGCGCGCGCGCCTCGGCCGCCGCCGTCGGCCCGCTCGCCGAGCTGCTGCGGGCCTGTCCCCCGGCCGCGGAGCGGGCGGTCGCCGCCGCCCTCGCCTCACTTTACGCCGACAGCGCGCCCGCCGCGGCGCCCGTGGAGCCGCTTGCCCGCGCCGAGACCGCGCGCCGGATCGCCGGGATGCTGCACAACCCGCGGGCCGGCTTTGGCTGCGTGCTCGCGGCCGCGCGCGCCGTGGCGGCCGCGGCGCGCGCCGCCGCCCTCGCGTCGCTGCTCGATGAGGGTGTCTCCCTGCGCCTCGCGTCGCCCGCCCCGCGCAATGGCGTGGCCGACGCCCTCGCCGGCGCCCCCTCCCTCGAGGACGTCTGCGCCGCGATCGCCTCCGACGCCGAGGCCCGCCTCCGCAGCAGCTCGGGCGTGCGCGCGATGTTGGCGCTGGACACGAACGACGCCATCCGCGCGCTGACGGAGGCGGCGGAGCAGGCGGTCGCGCCGGGCGGCGTGTGGTGGCGGTCCTTGTCGGGGGGCGCCGCCGACGCGAGCGCCGCCGAGGAGGCGCGCGCGGCCGTCTTCGAGGCGATCGCCGAGGTGGCGGCGGGCCCCTGGGCGCTCCGCGTCCGCCGCCGCGTGGTCCCGTACCCGGAAGTCAGCGAGAGCGGCGGCGGCGACGACGACGACGACAAGACGGCCGACGACGACGACGACACCAAAGGAACGGCCGGCGGCGCCGCTCCTCCCGCGCCGCTCCCGCCGCCGGCGCCGGCGCCGCCGCAGGAAGAGCGGGCGGCGCCGACCCCGCCTGCGGCGCGCGCCATCCCCCTGCGCGAGCTGCCGGTCCTGGCCGAGGCCGCCGCGATGACCCTGCGCGCGCGCCGCCCGTCCGCGCGCGCCGTGTACGCCGGCAGCGCGCTCGTGGCGCGGCTGCTCGGGGGCGCGGAATGCGCTACCGGCGGCGCGGACCCGGAGCACGGCGGCGCGTTGCTCGACGCCGCCCGCGCGGTGCTGCCCGGCCTCGTGCGCCTGCTGGAGGATGAGGAGTCGCGGCTGGCGGCGCTGGCCGCGCGCCTCGGCGCCGAGGGCGGCGCCGAGGGCGGCGCCGAGCCGCCGCCGCGCGGCCCGCGCGGCCCGCCGCCGCTCCCGCTCTTCATGGCCGCCGCGCTGCCCGGGCTGCTCGCCCGCCTGATCCAGCCCCACGACTGCGCCCCGGGACGCGGCGGCGGCACCAAGTCGGAATGGTTGCGCGAGGACGACGCGCGGCCTGGCGCCGCGGCCGCGCACGAGGCCGAGGTCGCCGCGCGGGCGCAGATGGCCCGCGCGGCGCTCGCCGCGGGGGCCGCGGCCCCCCTGCAGCGGCTGCTGGTGCTGACGTGCCGGCCCGCCGCCCACCCCCCGTCGGCGCCGGCCCTGCCGCCGCCCGACTCTGACTGGCCGCCCTGCGCGTGCGACTTTTCCGGCCGGCCCTATCTGAGCAATTTTGAGCGGCGGGGGACGGGCGGCGGCGGCCACGGCGTCGAGGGCGGCGGCGGCAGCGGCGACGGCGGCGGCGGCGGCGGTGGCGGCGGGTCCTCTTCCTTGCGGGCCGACGAGGCCGACGAGGCCGACGCGCTGCTGCTGCGGCGGCTGCGCTCGGGCTGCCTCGAGGCGCTGGCCGCGCTGGCCACCGGCGCGCCCCCGGCCGCCGTCGGCCCGCTGATGTCGGACGTGCCGGGCGTCCTCCGGTCGGTCGAGCTCGCGCTCCGGGCGGATGGCGGCGCGTGCTGGGCGCCCGCCGCCGCCTGCATGATGTCGGCGCTGCGGTCGCAGCTGCAGCCGCCGGCCCGCGGCGCCGGCGCCGGCGCGCGCGACGCCGGCGCGGTCGCCCTCGCGCTCTCGCTGGGGTCCGCCCCCGACCTCTGGGGCTGCCTGTCGCGCCGCGTCCTCGCCGGGGTGCGGGCCGTGGCGCGCCTTCGCGGAGCGATGGGGCGCCAGGCGGCCTGGCTGCGCTCCGGCCGCCGGTTGTGGGACGCGCCGCTGATCTACGCCACCCCCCTGCGGGAAGCCGACGAGCGCGCCGATCTGTCCGACATGGCCCGCGCGTCCCTCGCGCTCGAGCTGCTGGCCAACCTGCTGCTGGCGGCGGCGCCGGGCGGCGGCGCCGGGCCCGAGGGCAGGCTGGCGCCCGTCGCCTGCCCCGGCTCGTTTGCGCAGTCGGCGGCGCTGATCGCCGCCCTGACCCATCCGGGGCCGGCGTTCGTCCGGCGCGAGGAGGGCGGCGGCGGCGGCAGCGGCGGCGGCGGCGGCGGCGGCGGCGGCGGTGGCGGCGGGGAAACGCCTTGGCAGCATCATCTGTGGCCGGCGCTGGAAGCGGCGGCGCCAGGCGGCGAGGGCGGGCGGGCCAGCGCTGCCGATGCTGCAGCCGACCCGACCCCCGCGCCCGCCGCCCCCGCCGCGCCCTCGGTGCCCGCCGCGCCCGCCGCGCCCACCGCGCCCACCGCGCCCCCCGCGGCCCCCGCGCCCGCGTCTGCGGCAGGGGAAGGAGGAGGAGGAGGAGGAGGAGGAGGAGCAGGAGGAGGCGGCGAAGGAGCAGACGACCCGGCCGCCGCCCCCACGCTCGAGGCGCTCGCGCTCCGCCGGGAGGGCCTCCGCATGGCCGTCGCGGCGCTGCGCGTGCTGCGCCACGCGGCGCACAACCTGCCGCCCGTCGGCGTCGGCCGCCTGCTCGCCGCCGTCGGCTGGGAGGACGGCGGCCTGCGCGGCCTGCTGGCCGGGCGCGTGCCGCCGCAAGGCGAGGCGCCGGGCAGCCCGCCGGTCGAGGTCCCGCTGGGGCTGCGCGCCGAGGCCGCGGCCGTGCTGCGCAACCTGGCCTGCCCGCTGCCGCTGCACGTGCGCGACGAGTTCGTGGGCTACGGGCCCGGGTGGCTGCTGGACGCGCCGTCGGACGACGACGAAGAATGGGACGGCGGCGATGGCGGCGGCGGCGGCGATGGCGGCGGCGGCGATGGCGGCGGCGGCGGCGACGCTGGCGGCGGCGAGGGCGGGGGTGGCTCGGCGGAGCAAGGGCGGGGAGGGGCGGAGCGGGGCGGCGGCGGCGGCAAGGCGACCGACGCGTTTGGCGCGGTGGTGGGCCGCGCGTTCCCGCAAGCGACCGGAGAGCAGCAGCAGCCGCAGCAGCAGCAGCAGCAGCCGAGAGCGGAGGGCGCCGGCGCCCGCGGCGAGAAGAAGCCAAAGAGAAAGACGTGGTGCCCGGCCGGCGCAGTGCTGGCCTGGAGCGGTGGCGAGCTGCCGCGGGCGCTCGCGGCGGCGGCCTCGGACGCCCTCGACGCCCTCGAGAGCGAGGCGATGGCCGCCGCGCCCGCCTCGCAGCGCGCCGGCGCCTGGGCGCTGGCCGGCCACGCGCTGGGCGCGGCCGCCGCCCTGGCGCCCGGCCTCCGCCAGCGGCGCGCGCGCGCCGCCGCGGCCGCCGCGCTGCTGCCCGTCGCCGCGCGCGCCATCGATCGCACGGTCGAGGCGATGCGGGCCAGGCACGACGCCGGGCTGGACCCCATGCCCGAGCAGCTCGACTGCGCCGGCACGGCGGGGACCGTGCCACGCATGCTGCTCGGGTGCTGCTCCGGGGGCGGCGGCGGCGGCGGCGAGCGCGACGACAGCGGCGGCGGCGAGGACGACAGCGGCGGCGGCGGCGGCGGCGGCGGCGGCGGCGCCTCGGGTCCCCGGAGCGAGCGGGCCGCCATGCGCGCCGAGATCAAGCGCCACTTTGGCTACGCCGCCTGCTGAGCCGCGCGAACCTAGGCTAGGCACGAGCGTCGGGTGTGATCCAGCGCGGATCCTGGCGCGGCGAGTTGTTTTGGCGAGTGTCGTCGGCGTCGTCGGCAAGGACGAGCGCGAGCGGGCGCCGGCGACGCCTAGAACACGGCGCGCTTGAACCGCCCGTCCCGACCGACACATAGCTTCTAAATGACCCCCTCTTGACTTTTACGTACGTGAACGAAACCCAGTCGACATGACGACGACCCACTTGAGAGACGAGGCTAGCTTGATAGCTCGACGGCTGATCATCATGGCGGAACCAGTTTGAACGTTCAAACCGGGCGCCCGCGCAGAGGCCGGCGCGTCGCCAACGCTGCGTCATACAATGCACGACCCGGGCATCGTCTTTCACCGCGTCAAGGTATACAGCCTGACGGCGGACGGCGGATGGGACGACACGGGCACCGGTCTGGTATCGCTCGAACCGCTCGAGGTGAGGGAGATGACTAGGGGGCAAGAGGCACGCGATCGCGCCCGCATTGCAGGTGCATGATGCGCGGGGGACCCTTCCATCCCTCGAACGCGCCGCAAGAGACGAGCAAAGGAGGGGGGGCCCGACGAAACACCCTCCCTCTTCCCAACACCTCCCCTCTCTCTCTCACCCAAACGCCAAAAACGACGCAGACCCACCTGGAGGATGACGAGGCCGCGCCGCTGGGCCTCGTGGTCCTCGGCGAGGAGAACCACCGCACGCTGCTCGTGCACCGCGTCTCGCACGAGGACATCTACCACCGGCAAGGTGAGGCGATGAGTTGCGCGCGCCGACGACGACCGGCGACCGGCGATCGGCGACGCCCCCTCCTCGGCCTTTGCCGACGCAAAGCCCCGCCCCCACTTCCCCAAACCCAACCAAAACGAAAAACGACAGACGACACCATCATCACGTGGACCGACGCGGACCTCGCGACCGACGTGGCCCTCAGCTTCCAGGAGGCCGCCGGCTGCGACGCGATCTGGGAGCAGATGGCGGCCGTGCAGCGCGACGCCCGCTCGCGCGCGGGCGCGGGCGCCGACGGGCTCGGCGGCGGCGGCGGCGCGGCTGGCGGCCAGCCTCCGCAGCAGCAGCCGCCGCGCCCCCGCGGCGGCGCGGGGCGCGGCCTCGACGCGGCCGACGACGACGACGACGACGACGACGACGACGCCCTGGACGCCGCCGACCGCCTCGGCGCCGGCGGCGGCGGTGGCCTGATGGTCCTATCGCACGGCGGCGGCTGCGGCGGCGGCGGCGGCGTCGCCTTTCTTGGCGTCGGCGGCGACGTCGGCGGCCGGCTAGGCGGCCCGCACCACCCGCCCGCCGAGCTGCTCCCGCCCCCGTCCATGGCCAACCTCGAGGCCATCGCGGCCGCCCTCGCGTCCGTCGGCCCCTTCCAGCGCGAGCGCGCGGCCCAGCAGCTCCTGTCCCCCGGATACCTGCCGGCGCTGCTGGACCTGCTGCGGCAGTGCGAGGACCTGGACGACGCCGCGGGGCTGCGCGCCTGCCACGCGGCCGTGCGCGGCGCGGCCCTGCTTAACGACGCCGCCTTGCTGGAGGCCTTGGTGTCGGACGAGCTGGTGGACGCGGCCCTGGGCGCGCTGGAGCACGACCCGGACGTGCCGGCCGCCGCGCGCGCCGACCACCGCGCCGCGTGCGCGCGGCAGGCGGCGCTCCGCGAGGTGGTGCCGATTGCCTGCGCCGCCACGCGCGCGCGCATCGTGCAGACCGCCCGCCTGCAGTACCTGCGCGACTCGGCCTTGCCGCGCGCCCTGGACGACGGGACGTACGCCACCCTCACGAGCCTCATGATGTTCAACAACGTCGACGTGCTTACCGCGCTGCAGTCGGACCCTGCATTCCTGCCGGAGCTGTTTTCTCGCCTGGGCCGCGCCGAGCCCGGCGGCGGCGCGTGGCGCGACCTCGTCTCCTTGCTGCAGGAGGTTTGCAACATGGCGCGGCAGCTGCAGCCGGCGCCGAGGGGGCAGCTGTACGCGCGGCTGACGCAGCTGGGCCTTTTCGACGTGATCGCGCGCGTCATGCTGGACGAGGGAGGGGGGGTGGGCGGGGGGGCGGTGGCCGAGGAGGAGGACGTCGAGGAGGAGGACGAGGCGGCGGCGGCCGGCGGCAAGGTCGAGGGGCGGCGGCGAGGCAACGGCGGCGGCGGCGGCAAGAGGGAATGCAGGGGGGCGGCGGGGGGCCGCCCGGCCAAGCGGCCAGCCTCCCCGCCGCCCAGCCCCGCCGCGGGGCCAGCCAACAAGCGGCTGGCCGTCGCCTCGCCCGCCGCCGCCGCCGCTGCGAAGCCGGGGCCGTCGGCGGCGCAGCCCGACGCTGCCGCCGCCGCCGCCGCCGAAAAGCAGGCGCCCAGCACCAACGGCGTCGACCCCGCCGAGAAGCAGGATCCTGCCGACGCGGCAGCAGCAGCTGCGGACGAGGCAGCAGCCGCTGAGGGCGCGGCGGCACCGGCGCCGGCAGCACCAGCAGCAGCAGCAGCAGCAGCAGCAGCAGAAGAAGCAGCAACGACGGCGGCGGCGGCGGCAGAAGCGGGCGGCGGCGAGGGCGGTGGTGGCGCAACCGCCAAGATGGAGACAGAGGGCGGCGACGACGACGACGCCGGCGCAAGAGCGGCGACGGCAGCAGCGGCGGCCGCCGCCAAGGAGGAGGCGCCCTCGGCGGATCGGCAGGAAGCAGAAGAGGCGGCGGCGGGCGGCGACGCGGTGGCGGCGACCCAGCCCGCGGCCGAGGAGGAGCAAGAGGAGCCGCCGCGGTCTGCCTCTGTCGCCGCCGCCGCAGCCGTCGCCGCCGCCGCCGAAAACGACGACGGCGGCGGCGACGACAACGCCGACGGCGGCTACGGCGACGGCTATGACGACGACGACGACGACGACGAGGAGGAGGAGGCTGTTTGCGGCACCACCCGCGCCAAGCTCCGCGCAGCGGACGTGCTCATGTGCTGCCTGAGCCACGACCCGGCGCCCCTGCGCGCCTACCTGGCGCGCCCGGGCCCGGGCGCCGCGCTGCTGGGCGCGCTTGTGCGCGCCGTCGCCGGCGGCGGGAGCGGCGGCGGCGCGGCAGCCGACGGCGACGGCGGCGGCGGCCTGCCCGAGCAGGCGGCCGAGCTGCTGCGCGCGCTCATGGACCCCGAGTCGATGGACTGCCCCCCCGAGCGCGACGAGTTCCTCAACGCCTTTTACGCGCACCACATGTCGGCGCTGGTGGACGTGGTCGCCGGCCCCGGCCCCAACGAGGCCGCCGCGCCTGCCGCCCCTCCCGCGCCCGCCCTCCCGGCCGCCGCCGCCGACCCTCCAGCAGCGGCGCCGGCGAGGCCGGCTGCGCCGGCGCCCCCCCCCTGCCCCCCCCCCCCCCCCCCCCCCCCCCCCCCCCCCCCCCCCCCCCCCCCCCTCCTCTCAAGGAAGAGGGAGGGAAGGAGGGAGGGAGGGAGGGAGGGGTCACCTCTTTGTTTGAGGAGGAGAAGGAGGCTTACCCTTTCACTAGAGATTCGTTTCTGGCTGACACGAGGAAGGCTGCTCAGGTGCAGGGCCA
>Ga0105055_10006682_pt1 | contig 15726 bp, 13 predicted proteins | sample BON03_FD_78090 | JGI IMG/M metagenome (GOLD analysis project Ga0105055, IMG submission 78090) | Freshwater microbial communities from Lake Bonney liftoff mats and glacier meltwater in Antarctica - BON-03 | ecosystem: Environmental > Aquatic > Freshwater > Ice > Glacier meltwater | place: Lake...
ATCGTCATGGTGGGAGACTATGACCAAACCATCAACGATTTCAGGCATGAGATGGATTACAGCACGTGCTGCAGAACAGCGCGCTGCAAACTGCCTCCAGAAGACAAGCCACAGGACCTACCTCCTGTGATCGAATGGTACAATACGTATCGTCTGGACGCGTTGACGGTCAATTGGCTGGAAGACCTGACGGGCAAGCGAATGTTCAGTCGCCGGAAAAAGGACGAGGTCTGCACCTTGAAGTGGTCGAGCACCGTGATTCATGCCAACACGCTCACCGTTTGCCGTTTTAACATGACGGCAATACGCATCGCGATCAAGTTTCAGGGGGACGGAATGCGGGTGATCAACGGAGCTCAGCTCTCGAAAAATCTCGAGACCGATGCCAGGAAACTATCTCCCGAGGCCAGGAAGCGCTTCAAGGAGAAGGACCCAAACGACACACGCACAGACTTTATTCTGGAGTTGGAACAGAGTGGCAAACTGCAGGGCGTCATTGCGATGCTGCACAGGCAGGACATTTCGCTGTGCGACGTCAACTCGGGCGGCTTCCTCGCAGTCACTGTGGTGCACCAAATCAAAGGCTTTGAGTGCGACCATGTTGCCGCGCATCAGGAGTTCATACAGTGTGCGTTGGACGAAAGTACGGCGCGCCCAGAAAGCCGCTGCGAACGCAACTGTTTGCTGGTGGCATTCTCTCGACACCGCAAGTCTCTGGTGATTCTGCGTGACATTGTCGCACCAGCCAGCGACGTGCAAGAACCCCCGCCCGCGCAAACAAGAGATGACACACAATTTGATCTCGATTGTGTCTTCCAACACTCATGAGGATGCAGCGCTGCGTTGGCGCGCTTGAGTTGTTGACAATTTAAATGTGCACCTCTGTGTGTGGGCCTCAATGTCCTCTCGCTCTCACTCTCGCTCTCTCCATATATATGTCTCTATATCTCTCTATATATCTATATATCTCTCTCTCTATCTCTCACTCTATCTTTCACTCCATCTCTCTCTATATCTATCTCTCTATCGCTCTCTCTCTCTCTCTCTCTCTCCATATCTCTCTCTCTGTCTCTCTCTCTCTCTATCCATCTCTCTATATCCCATCTCTCTATATCCCACCCTCTATCCCTCTCTCTATCTCTCCCTCTATCCCTCTCTCTATCCCTCTCTCTATCCCTCTCTCTATCCCTCTCTCTATCTCCCTCTCTATCCGTTTCTCTACATCTCTCTCTCGACCCACCGTTCAACACAATAGAGGCAGCGGCGCGCGACAATGTGTATTCGCACCAAAACCATCTCGTTGATTTCCAGTGTTTTATTCTTATTCCTCCACATATATATACAAGCAAATGGCGTGATTACGTAAATATTACTTCGACGCTGCGTGCCGCATGGTTAGTGTGTGGCAAGTATTTTAGGTATAAAACAGGGAGCACCATGGCATGGTGCCACCTGTTCCAATCCTGGAAATGCGTGGCACCTTACTACTACTACTGCTCGCTGTTTCCGGGGCATTTGCCTCGGAAAACGTTTTGCAGCTCACTGCTGAGAATTTCGACGAGGCTGTCCGGGAGCACGCGTTCCTCGTGGTCAAGTTCGTCGCGCCCTGGTGCGCTCATTGCACAGCACTGGCCCCCGAGTGGGAGCAGGCGGCCACGACGCTCCGGGCCGACGCGACCGCAACCACCTATGGCATCAGACTGGCCGCGGTGGATGCGACGGTGCACGTGAGCCTCGCCGGGAAATTTGCCGTCCGAGGCTATCCGACTATCAAGATATTCGAGGGCCACAGCCTGGTGGATCCTTCCACGTACGACGGTCCCCGACAGGCCGCCGGGATTGCTGAATTTCTCTTGAAGCGCGCCGCCCCCGCGTCGAGCGAGGTTGTCCGTGAGGAGGAGGCCGCGTCGCTCCTGGAGGCCGGGGGCATTGTCGTGGTGTATTCGGCGGAGCCCGAGGCATGGTGGCTGGATCTTGCCAAATCCAGGCGAGACATAGTGTCTTGGCGCCACACTACGGACGGAGCCGTGATGCGCGCCTTTGGCGTGGAAGCCGGCGCAATTACGATGCTCAAGAATTTTGAGGAAGCCACCACCGTGTACAAGGGTGCCACTGGTCCCTCCAGTGTGGGCGAAATCGCCGCCTTTGTCGACTACCACCGCTCGCAGGTGGGGCTTCTTATCAAAAAGGGCGACCGGGAGGCACTCAAGATCGTGTTTGAGCCCGACAAGAGGCCCAACCTGTTTCTGTTTACCAATGGCAAGGACAACGGGCTGGAGGCGTTCGCGGCTGCTGCGCAGGGCGTGCGCGGCAAATTCGTCTCTGCCCGTTTCCACGATTCGGACTTTGGTGACGCCTTCCAGCATTTTGGTCTTGCACAGTACATTGGCGAGGCTACCCTGCCGAAAGTGCTCATCGAAGACAGGAAAAACGAGAAGAAGTATCTGTTGGAGGGCGATGTAGATGAAGCATCGGTGGAGCGCTTCATTTCCGATTTTCAGGACGGGAAACTAGAACCCATGGCGAAATAATACGTGCATCCCCAGACAGTCTTGCCAACTGGAGCAGTATGTCATATAGATGTAGTTTAATAAATACAACATGTTGCAGTCCCGCAATTCAGAGTTACACTTTCCAATAGATTTACTTCAAGCGGTTCAAAGTCACACTCGTTGTGAGTTGTTTGCTGTTTCAACACAAACTCGGGCAAAACACACAAACACTAGCAGAGCCCCTCTCAGCAGCCCGCGCCGCCGTGCCGGGCGCCGCGGGCGAAACGGTCGGCGGCCGAGTTGGCCCCCTCGCACCCGGGCCGGAAGCTCTCGAGCTCCTGGTGGTCGCGGTACCCCTCCTGCGTGAGCCCCGCGCGGCGGCCCTGCTGGAGGTTGCGGCTCTTGCGCCGCTCCTTGAGCGCGTCGCGCGCGGCGTTGCCCAGAGGGCGGTCCTCGTCGTCGTCGTCCGACAGCGCCTCCGTCTGCACACCCGCGGGCCTGTCGATGCTCCGTGCGGGTTGCAAACGCAGCAGCACAGTGCCATCCTCGTCGTCGTCGTCCGACAGCGCCTCCGTCTCCACACCCGCGGCCCTGTCGATGCGCCCTGCGGGGTGCAAACACATCAGCACAGTGCAAACACGCGCGCGCGCACCACCACAAACGCATCAGCACGCGCACCCCCACAAACGCATCAGCACAGCGCCAAACACGCGCGCGCGCACCACCACAAACGCAGAGCCAGCACACACACACCTTGTCGGACGACAAGCACGTTATTGGGGGAGTGCTGGCGCATGTGCGCGTCGTACGCCGCCTGCCCCACGCGCTGCGCCTGCTGCGCCATCTCGTCCCGCGAGAGCGGCTTCGGCACGGGCGGCTCGGGCTGGGCCTGCTCCTTCTTCGCCTTTTTTTCCGCCTTGCTCAGCGACTTGTCCACGCTCCTCTGCGACTTGGCGTCCTCGGCCGCCTGCCTGCGCCGCAGCGCCAGCGCGGTGTTGGCGTGCTTGAGCCTCAGCAGCTCCTGCTTGGCCGCCGCGTCAAAGGCGCTGCTGGCGTGGTCGCGCAGCAGCGCCGTGCGGACGCGCTCGAGCGAGAGCACGTGGAGGGGGAGGACGCGCGAGGGCGGGGCCATGCCCGGGAGCATCAGGCTGAACTCCACCCGGCACGCGCCCATGGCAAAGAGCACGTACTCGGGGATCATCTCCTGCACGTCCTCCCAGGTGCTCGTGCGGTCCAGGCGCAGGAGCCACGGGAGGACGCGGGGGTAGCCCGCGATCTTCTTGAACTCGTCGTGCGCGTTGCGCAGCCCGCCGCGCTCGGCCCCGAAGCGCTGGTAGCGCTGGTTGTTCCCGAACCGCACGCAGAGCAAGGTCCCGACGGGGATCCCGTGCGTGACCACCAAGGGCTGCTCCGCCGGCGGCCTCCCGTTTTCAGCGCGCGGCAGCGCCATGCTGTTGAGAAAGCCGCGCAGCTGCGTCCCTGGTTCGCGCAGGAGCATCTGCAGCGCCGCCACGATGCTCGCCTGCTGCTGCGCAAGCAGGTTGTCGTCCCCGGCGGCGGCCTGCACCGGCTGCGTCAGGGCCGTGTTGGCGAAAAACCTGCGGCAGCATGCGCACACACGTGTCTTGAGCTATAAATCTAGAGTCACAGACAGTGCACTGGGCTCGTATAAATATATACATGTATATGGCACTTTACGCACAGGCGCGTCTGGAGCTAAACATCAAGAGTCGGCATCACAAAGACAATGCAATGGACTTGTATAAATATATATATATATGTATATGTATATGGCACTTTACGCACAGGTGCGTCTGGAGCTAAAAATCAAGAGTCAAAGACACAAAGACAATGCAATGGACTTGTATAAATATATATATATATATATGGCACGATAGGCACAGGCGCGTCTGGAGCTAAAAATCAAGAGTCAAAGACACAAAGACAATGTGATGGACTTGTATAAATATATATATATATATGGCACGATACGCACAGGCGCGTCTGGAGCTAAAAATCAAGAGTCCAAGACAATGCAATGGACTTGTATAAATATATATATGTATGTATAAATATATATATGGCACAATACGCACGCGCGCGTCTGGAGCTAAAAATCAAGAGTCCGCAGCAGGGTAATACACTCAGCACTGGGCGCGCTGCACACGGGGGGGGGCGGGAACGCACGCCGTGTGCTTGAGAGGGAAGCGCCGCGCTTCGTCGGACGGGTCGGCCGTCCTGTCCTCGGCCGGGAGCCTCGCGACCTGGCCCGACCTGGCGTACGCCGCGCCAAACTTGGCGGTGATGCGAGCACACCCCCCGCCTGCGATCGTGTCGCCCTCCACGGTGAGCTTCAGCACGACGAAAAAGAGGCCGGTGCGCAGCGTGCGCGCCGTGACGCCCTTGACCACCGGGGGCTTGTCGTACAGCTGCAGCGTGCGCTGCTGCTTGATGTGCGCCAGGATGCGCTCGCGCCGCACGTGCGGCGCGTTGGCAATCACGATGCTGCAGATCAGCGAGAGCGTCTGCGCGGGCGACGCGTCCTGCAGCGACGCGACGAGCGCAGCGTGCCCCGCGAGGGCCGCCGCGGACAGCGGCGCGTCGTCTGCGTCGCCCGCGGCGATCTGGTCGAGCGAGAGCTGCAGGATGAAGATGCCGGCGACGACGTTGCGCACGCGCGTGATCTTCGTCGCCACGACGCGGCTCTTGCGGAACTTGACGAGCACGCAGAAAATCCTGTGCGACTCGGCGTCAATCAGCGCGATGCGCTGCTCGAGCGCGGCGAGGCTCTGCAGGGTCTGGGCGCAGATGTGCGCGCGCGTCGCGTCGCTGAGCTGGTCCTGGTGGAACGACTTGTCCAGCAGCAGCTCGACCGTGTGCTTCCCAGAGAGCGCCGCGTCGCAGATGACGTAGGGCGCGAGCCCGCGCGTGAGCTCCTTGAAAAAGTGCGGCTGCTCCGACACGATCAGCATTTCCTGGATGGTGCGCATGGCCTCCCTCTCCTCGGGCGAAATGCCGGCAGGCGCAGCCTCGTCGCCGGAGTCGTCGTCGTCCCCGAACAGCGAGCCGTAGTCGCCGTCGTCGCTGCTGCCCTCGCCGTCGTCGCCGCTGGCATCCGCGCCGCTGCCGTCTGCGTCCGGCGATTGCGCCAGGCCGGCGCGGTCGTCGCGGTAGTCGTAGTCCTCGTCGTCGTCGTTGTCGCTGACTTCCTCGCTGGCGTCGCTGCGCTCCTCGTCGCTGCGCTCCTCGTCGCTGTCGGGCGCCGGAGCCTCGCGCTGCCGCTTGAGCGTGCGTGTCGGTCTCGAGGACATGAGCGCTTGCGTTGCAGTAGGTTCGCGTGGTTCCGACCCTTGCTCAAAAAAAAAATATTTTTTCAGTGTTTTCGCCCGAAACAGCGCAGTTCGTGTGCGTTGATTTTTGACCTGAAATACACGAACTGAGCCCGTCATTTGCACGAACTTGAGCCCGTCGATGGGTATCACTTTGCACGAACTGAGCCCGTCATTTGCACGAACTTGAGCCCGTCGATGGGTATCCTTTGCACGAACTGAGCCCGTCGATGGGTATCCACGAACACGAAAAATGGATTTTTGCAACGCCGTTCCGCAGGTTCGCGACATGAAGAGGAGCACACGAGGAAGGGCGCGCGGCTCGGGGAAGCAGGCCGGTGTGGGCCGCTTGAACGCTGTCGCTGCTGAGGGATCTGTTCCGCTCGTTCGCAACGATGACGTGGATGCAGGAGAGGCGCAGCAGACGAAGAGCCCGGCCCAGGAGGACGCAGCGTCTGACAGCGGCAGCGACGATGCACGCCACTTGCTCGAGACTGAACTCCGAATCCTGGTCACGGACACGCGCAACCCAACCGTGCATACCTTCTTTTTGAGCCAGCCGGGGTATGAAAAGTCGTGGATGGACAACTGGTTTCGCCCCGAGGAGTGGGAAACGCACGACCGCGTCCAGCGGCACTGGCAGTCCTTGTGCAAGGACGGGCAGACACTGGTTGTGTCCGACGTCCGCGACCCCATCGCAAACGAGCATGTGCTTCTGCGCGACGAGACGCCCGGGGTGACCTCCACCGACGTGTGGGCCTATCTCGAGCATGGCATGAAGAAAAGGGAGGAGGCGGATGCACAGCACTTCTTGCCTTACCACATGCACTTGATTCTGGTCTGGCATCCACCGTAGCCTGTCCGCAACGCCTCGCCTCTGTGCTTGCTGCAGGGTCTGTGCGTTCGGGGGCGCTGACGGGTTGTGTGTGTGCAGCGCCCGAGTGAATTCCCCGACGCCGGCAAGCGCCCGCTGCGCATCCACATTATCGACGTTCGTGATCCCGATCGGATCCATTATTACTACGTGGGGCTCCGCGGCTGCGACGACTCCTCAGACGCAGCCCAATTCCTCATGCGCAAGGCGGAGGGGCTGGATGAGGAGTCGCAGGCGCTGCATGTCCACAGCGTGGCCGAGCCAATCGCGAAGGGGTGCGATCTTTTGTGCGACGGCAAGTTGCTCAAGAAGGACGTGATACCAGACTATGACAGCGAGCAAGATTTGCATCGCGACGAACCCTACCACTCGGACGGACAGGAGGTGATCTCGTCCGAGGCCATGTGGTCCTTCCTGCGCCGGCATATGAATCGCTCGTCCAATGGCGTCGCCAAGGGCGTTGGCAAGGCCTGCGACGCCAATGTGCACATCACGCTGGTGTCGTGATGCGGACGCAGTGCGTGCGTGTGGCGCGAGGGAAGGCACGTGGTAGACAGGGTTTGGATTGGATGCTTACATGTCTTAGCACGGTACTGCGTACTCTCGGGGCGTATCCAAGTGTGTGCGCAACGACCGTGCGTAACTTGACGTATTGAAAAAAATGCACATCTCTTCATGAGACACTTTTGTATATGTGTGTGTGTGAAGCGAACAATCCCAACACAGCGCGCGCGCCATACACACGGACCAAAAAAGAAAACACAGGTACAGAAACACCCACGGAACAGCACACCGGAAATGCCCCTGGCCATTCCACGTCTCTCGAATGCCAGTGCGCCGTTCACAAAGAGAGTGTGTCTACATACGCCGTCCAAGCGCCATTTGTTTGCTGTAGCGTGTACCCTCGCCGTGGCGTACATGTACGTCTCGATATCGCATCTTGCACGGCCGTGGCCCCGTAACCGCATCGCGCACAACACGTCCGTCGCACGGCGCCGAGCGGCGGCAGTACGTGCCCGCCCCGCGACGGCCGCCGGGAGCGTCGCGCCCGCCGAGGCCGGGTGGCCCCGCGGGTCCGTTGTCTCCTGGCGCGAATTCACGGGCAGCGTGCGCGACACACACGAGCCCGCGCTGCCCGCGCTGCACACCAGCTCGTTTCTGGACTTTGCGAATGTGGCGGTCGCCGAAGGCACGCTCCTTCTGTACGGGGCGTCGGCGGCAGACGCGGCGTTTGTCCGCGACGTGCTGCGGGGCACCCTCCCGCGCTACCAGTACTTTATCAACGGGCGCGTCGACAGCTTCCCGCCGGTGCGCATCGCGACGCGGAACCACACGCTGCCGGCGTGCGCGCGGGTGTGGGACTGCACCGCGGTGTTTCTGTCGCTGTGGCACCCCGACAACCAATACCACCTCATGAACGACAACATCGTCCCGCTGCTCGTCAACCTGCAGTCGAACCCGGCGTGCGCCTACACCGCGCGCGGCGGGTTCGTGTGCACCCCTGCGCTGACGCTGTTTCTCCTGGGGGACGACGCAGACCGGAACAGCCGCGCGGTGTCGAGCGCGCGCCTCCTGCTCGATTTGCTCGCGCCGAGCCGCATCCCGGCCATCACGCTTTTCAACACGCAGCGCGAGACTCACTGCGTGAAGCGGCTGACATGGGGCCGCGGCCGGCTCGGGTTTGCAGTGCCCCTGGACCGCAGCGTCGCGCGCGCGCTGCGGGTACTGCGGGAGTACGCGCGCGTGCCCACCGCCACGGTCCAAGGAAGGGCCAACGTCAGCGCTCTGCTCGTGAGTCGGCCGCACGGCGCGCCGCGCTCGATCACGGACATGGGGCCTGTGGCACGCGCGTGTCTCGCGACCGGCGTGCAATGCAGGCCCTGCTGCGACTTTGGCGCGCGCGGGCTGGGCGCGGCGGGCGCGCGCCTGCAGACGTTGGTCGCGGAGCTCGCCGGCGCGGACATTCTGCTCGGCGCGCACGGCGCGGGCATGTCTCTGGTCCTCTTTGCGCGGCGCGGCGCGATCACCATCAACGTGATGCCCGAGGACGAAGGCACGTGGAACGTTATTTTCCCGCGCATGGCGGTGGCCAACCAGGGACACTCGGTCATTGCGTTTGTGCCGAGCACAGCGCACGGGATGCACGTGTCGCACGCGTCGGCGTGCGGACTGCTGCAGTGCGCGCGCGCCCTGCTGGCGGGGGCGGCACAGACCCCGGCCCCCTGCTTGCTGCCGCACGTGTCCGTCCTCTCCCACCGGGACGTGACCGAGCGGGACAAGGGCGAGGTCGAACTCTACAGACACCACGGGTTTGGGTCGACGCCCCCTCGGCGCGTGTTCGGGAGCCCCTGAACCCGTGCCATTGCATTCGCACATCCAGGCGCGGCGGGCACTGCTGCGCATTGAGCCGAGCGTGCGTGGGTATATAAGAGTGCTGCGCGTGGCCGCGTATCCATATGCAACCCCCAAGTGGGCCAAGTGCCCTGCGCGATTCCGGCGCTGAACCCGCAGGCGCACCCGCTTCTGCGCCACCCTTTGAATACGACTGCTCCCGAGGTACGGTGAAGAATTACGCGATATGGCTGGTGTTCTCGTCCGACGCCCGATTCGCCACAAGCGACTACCACAAGTGGCTGTGTGCGTTCCAACACGAAACTGGGGTCGAATCTCTTTGGGATTTTTCCTTTCTCGACCTTAGATTGTTGGAGGAGATCGAGGTGTGGCACGCGCTGTCCGCGGCGGACCAGCAGCATATTGCCACTCTCTTTGGGCGTGACGAGAGCGGCCGCCCCAGGTTCACGCAGCAAGCCTCGGCGACCCTGAAGGCGCTGTGCAAGACCCGCCTGCGCACCTGCAGCGGCGAATACCAGTGGCAATTGATTTTCAATTTGACGGAAGAGTTGAACAAGGAGCGAAGTTACCTGCAGGGAGGCAATGCGGCTCAGCGGCAGTTGGCCGCCAGCATGCATTATTTCCACGTGCCCGACCACATACTGTGGATGATGAAGAGAGAACATCACACACGACAGCCCTACGAAGACATCCGCCTCTCCCACACGGAATATAACGCAGCACCCAAACGCGCGCGGCGGCCCGCAGCGAGGGCTCTGTGGCGTATTTTAGGGGAGACACACGCCATCCATATATTGGTCTTTGGTGTTTTATTGATGCCAACCAAAAAAAAAAAGCACTGGTCTCCGTGGCTTCCCGTGTCTCTCTCCGCCGCCCCGCTCGAGACCCCTCTCTTGCGGAGCATGGCCGTGTCTGTGACGCACACGCGAACCAGGCGTCCTTGTTGCCACTCTCCTCACCGCCTTTCGCACATTCGCAAACTAGTGCAGGACGCGAACCTGCCGCTCTCCTCGCAGTCCTCTCTGTTTTCACAGCCCGGAAAAAAACGGATGCTCTCGCCTGCGCTCTGGCTCGCAGCCACACAGTTGTGCGTGCGTGTGTGTGCACATGGGATGTGTGCGTCACGGGGGCACTCCCGCGTCGTGCAGGTCAAAGGTCGCGCCTACAAAGGCCCGGTGCTGCGCCTCGGTGGCCCCCAGCTGGCTCCCCGAGAAGTAGCCGGCCGGGTGCCGGACCACGGCTATGTCGGAGCGCGAGGCGATGGGGGCGCGTTCCGCAAAGGGCCCCTGCTGCCCCCAGAACGCGCTGTGCGTCGCGGCAGACACCATCGGCCCCCCTGTCCAAAGCCGTAGCAGGTCGGTCGCGCCGGCGGGATCCGGCAAGTCCATGCCGTCGGGGCAGAACCACTCGACGACGCTTCCTGGCGAGTGGAAGTGGCGCATCGTCGTCGCGTCGTTGACAAACACCACGCTGCCCCAGGTGAAATCTGTGAGGTTCGCGGAGGCCACGTTGACGAGCACGCCGTCCGGCTCGAGGCTCACAAAGCACCGTCCGGGGGCCGGCGCGACCGGGCCGGGGACCACCACGCCAATGCTCCCATTGTACTCTGGCTTCGACACCATCCGACGCAACACGACAGCCGCGCCCATGATCGCACTGAGGTGCCCGGCCACGAGCCGCTCGGCGCGCATATGCTCTGCCTGCGAGAGCGATCCCGGGCTGTGGCCCGCGGGCAGGCACACGATGATGCGCGGCGGCATGTGCTCCGGCGTCTCTTCGGTGCAGGTTCGCCGCTTCGCTCGGACTGGAAAAAAATGCAAAAAAAAACATGGGGTCGCATTTACTTTTTTTAGCGCTTTACTTGAACCAAAAAAAAACGTGGAAACCAAAAAAAAAAAAAAAATACAGGCGGAAATCCGGCGTCCCTGCGAAGTAATTTGCAGCGGGGGCTTCCCCAATTACGACGGGTCGCAGCACGCGGGCGCAAGAGCGCGCGCGCGGAAACTCCGGGCGCCCAAGCGCCGCAGGCATGTCCGCGGCATGGTACACGATCGCAGCGCACGCCCAGCACCACGACGGCGCGCCGAGCCAGGACGCGCAGGACGCGTTCCAGCCGGTGGGCATCTGCGTGCTCACGACCGAGGTGGGCGGGCGCGGGCACGTGCAGGTGACGACCACGGTGACGCACTCGTGCCTGGTGGACTTTGACACGCCGGCGGGCCCGCAGCGGGTGGGCGTGCTGCGGCCGAGCGGCGGGCTGGAGGCGCTGCGCTTGAGCATGCCCACGGACATGTGCGCGGCCGCCGCGGAGCTCACGCAGCTGCGCATGGTCGTGCACAGCGACCGGATCCTGTCGCTGCCCCTGTGGACCGCCGACTTCCCGCAGCTGACCATGCTGCGCCTGAGCGGGGGCGAGGCGATCACGCAGCTGCCGCCGACGCTCACGCGGCTCGTGCGGCTCAAGACGGTGCAGCTCGAGAACATGCCGCTGCTCGCGGCGCTCCCGGCCTGGGTCTCGTGCTGGACGGCGCTCACGGCGCTCGAGATCGACGAGTGCGGGCTCGCGGCGCTGCCCGACGCGCTCGCGGCGCTCCCGGGCCTGCTGGAGCTCACGCTCAAGGGCCTTCCTTTCCTCGCGGAGGTCCCGGTGCTCACGGGCCTGCTCGGGCTCACCGTGCACCACTGCGCGATCACGGCGCTGCCCGCGGGCCTGGGCGCCATGACGCAGCTCGCGCGCCTCATGCTCTCGGCGTGCACGCGCCTCGAGGAGCTCCCGGCGAGCGTCGGGGCGCTCGCGGGCCTGCGCTCGCTGTGCGTGTTTGCGTGCCCGCGGATGCTCAGCCTCCCGCCGCAGTGCCGCGCGCTCTGCGCGCGCCTGGAGGTGCTGCAGATCTCCAACGTCCACCCGGCGCCGTCGTGGCTCGGCGAGTGCTCGCAGCTGCGCGAGCTGCGCCTCAGTGTCGGGAACGCCGCGCTGCCGCCGGGGCTCGCCGACCTCCGCGCGCTGCGCATCCTGCACCTCAAGGCCTGCAGCGGCGTCGCCGCGCTGCCCGCGGACCTGTTCGCGCGCCTCAACGCGCTCGAGCACCTCGAGCTCGCCGACCTCCCGCGGCTCGCCGCGCTCCCGGACATGGGCGCGCTCTCGCAGCTGCAGACGCTGATCCTGAGCAACAACCCGAGTTTCGCCGCGCTCCCCGAGAGCATGGGCGCGCTGCAGGCGCTGCACACGTGCCTGCTGCGGCGGCTGCTGGGCCTGAGCGCGCTGCCCGCCGCGTTTGCGCGCCTGCGCCGCCTCGCGCACCTCACCGTGAGCGACTGCGGCCTGGACGCGCGCGCGGTGGCGCAGCTCGCGGCGGCTCTGCGGTTTTTCCCGCTGCAGAACCTGGCGATTGTGCGCCTCAACAACATGCGCCGCGCGGAGAGCGTAATGCTCATCGGCAGGGCGCTCCGCCGCCACCCCCCGCCGAACTTCCCCCCCGTGCGCTACCAGCTGCTCCTGCACTGGGCCTGGGTCGAGCTGGGCCTCCCCGGGGAGGCGCGCCTCTGGGGCGACGAGATGATTGTGCGGCACTGGCGCGCGCAGTATGCGCTGCGCCGCGCGCTGCAGGCCGCCATGCTGGCCTTTGCCGGCGGGACGCACGCGCGCCTCGGCGCGCGCTCGCGCGTGGTGCTGCTCGACGACGGCGTGCTCGAGATCGTCGGCGCGTTGGTCGTCCCGCGCGACCCCGACGCCGACGACGCTGCGGCGTAAGTGGGTGCACGCGGCGCGAGGGCTGCTGCACGCGTATTCCGCCACGGGTCGTACGGGGCCGTGCAGTAAAAGGATATTCCATACATATACATATATTTATATATATACACATATATTGCAGGCGGCGCGGCGGCTGCCGCGCCATTCACATGTCGTACGGGGCTATGCAGTAAAAAGATATTTCCTCTGTCAGCCGCTTCATCTCCTGTGTCGCCGCGGGCGTGGCGCAGAAATCGCACAGCAGCGGCACCGCCTGCGCCTCGATGCGCAGCATCGTCGCTGCCGAGTCGTCTAGCGAGTAGATCCGCTGTATCAGCCTGCACCCGTGGAGCAGGCACGCGGCGTCCGCGCTGCAGTGCTGCATGGCGAGCAGCACCCCCTCCAGCAGGCGCGCGTGCAGGCGGCTGCGCGGCCTGTTGCGCGCGCAGTCTGCGGTCAGCGTGAGCAGAATACACAGCCCCTGCCGGCACGTGGCGCGGTCCCTGTACTGCGAGTCCCGCAGGATGCGCAGCACGAGCCCCGTGCCCTCCTCCGCGGTGCGCAGTTGGAGCTGCGCATCGTCGCCGTCCCGCAGCAAGCCGCACACGGTGCCCATCACGCGCATCCCCGCGGCCTCCACGCTCGCTTGCCCAACGTGGGCCAGCAGCACTGCGACCACACTGTCCAGCGTGGTCGCTGCGCCGTCGATGGCGGCGGGGTCGCAGTCCTGCAGCTCCCTGCTCGCGTCAGCGTCGCTGAGCGCACGCTGCAGCCACGCCATGTTCTGCAGCAGCTCCCCCGCGCTGCACGCCTTGCCCATGCGCTCCGCGACTTGCGCGCAGGCCTCCCACTGCACGTGCCTCCCGGCGCCCGACCGCGACGCAGCCGCGCCGGCACCCGGGGCCGCCGGGGGCCCGTGTTGCAGCATCTGCGCGAGGGGCATCCGCTCGTACGCGTCGTACACTTCCTTGTCACTGGGGTTCAGAGCCTGGTAGTAGGCGTGCTGCGCCTGCACCTGCTGCTTGCGCAGCACCTGCATGTCGTAGATCTTTCGCTGCACGGTGTAGTGTTGCGAGACCGGCGCCCTGTATCGCTCCGAGCACCGCGCGCAGAAGGCGCTCTCGCGCACATGCGTGGACATGGCGCGCGCCGCGCCGCGCGCGGTGTTTATATAGGCGCGCGCGCGCTCAGTTCCGGCGCGCGCGCGCCGCGCCGCGCGCGGTGTTTATATAGGCGCTCGCGCGCCGCGCCGCGCGCGGTGTTTATATAGGCGCTCGCGCGCCGCGCCGCGCGCGGTGTTTATATAGGCGCGCGCGCGCTCAGTTCCGGCGCTCGCGCACCGCGAGCTGGCGCAGGAGGCCCTCGCCCATGTGCGCGAGGTCCCCGTCGAGGCGCGCGCCGCGCGCCACCACGGCTCCGGCCGTGTCTGTGCCGAGCACCCTGTTGGTCGCCTGCACGCCGAGGCGCGCGTCCAGGCCCATGCAGAAGGCGACGGCGTGCCGGCGCGGGATGCCGCAGCTGCGCCCGATGCGCTGGCCCGGCGCGAGGCTCTCCGCGATGGGCGCCGGCGTTCTCTGCACGCGGACGTGGGGCTGCACACCGCTGCAGCCCCAGAAGTACAGGAGGCCCTCCGCAGTGACGGCAAACGCGTGGTCGCAGCCGGCGGCCACAAAGACAATCTTGGCGCCGCCGAAACCCTCGGGCGCGAGGCGCACGGGGACCCACGCGTCGCCCGCGTCCTCGCGGCCGAGGAGCCCGTACTCGGCCAGGCCGCACGTCCACACGCCGCCGTCCTCGGTGAGGACCACCTGGTGGTAATTGCCGCAGGCCGCCATGGCCACGCGCGACCCGCCCCACGCCGCGGCCACCAGGGCCGGGACCGGGCGGTTCGCGGTGTCGCCGAGCCCCAGTGTACCGTGTTCGTTTGACCCCCAGACCCACAGCGCGCCCGTGCGCGTGACCGCTGCGGAGTGGCGGCAGCCGAGGCTCAGCTGCGCGACCGGCTCGCCGCCAAAGGCCGCGAGCGTCAGTGCCGTCGGGACGGCTACTGCGCGCAAGGCAGGCGACGGCAGGGGGAACCCCAGCCGGCACAGGCGGCAGAATCCCCACATCCACACCTGCCCGTCCTTGCCGAGGGCGCCCGAGAAAAAGGAGCCCGCCGCGACGAGCTCCATCGTCGCGGGCAGGCTCGCGACGCGCTGGGGGGGCGATGTGCTACCGCGCAAGCGCGGGCAGCCCGTCTGTCCGTCGTACCCCTGCCCGCAGGCCCACACCTCCCCCGCGCGCGTGAGCACGAGCGTGTGGTAGTCCCCGCATGCCACCATCCGCACCGGCGCGCCGTTGCACAGCTCCGGCCCCCACCGCAGCGGGACCGAGCTGCGTGCGACGTTGTTGTTTTGCGCGAGCTGCTCTGGCGTTTGCGTGGGGGTGACACCGAGCACCCCCGATTCGTTCTGGCCCCACGCCCACACGGCGCCGTCGTCAGTCACGCAGACGCTGTGCTCGTAGCCGGTGGCCACCATTGTGACCTTGACCCCGAAGGGGTGCGCGGGGGCATCCGCCGGGGCCTCCGACTCGTCGTCGGCAACCAGCGCGAGGGCCTGCATACCGCCCGCGAGCTCCTCGGCCCCGTCGCCCGCGAGGGGCCCCAGCCCGCCGAGGACCATCGGTCGCAGCGCCCTGACCCGCGAGCCGAGGCCCAGCTGCCCGTGGTTGTTGGAGCCGTTCACCAAGAGCCCGCCGCGCTCGGTCACGGCGACCCAGAACCTCCCCTTGCACGCTATCATGGCCATGCTGTTAGCGGCGCGCGCCGCGCGCTTATATAAGCTTGTGCACGGGGTGCGGGGGGGTCGCTCAGTTCCGGCGCTCGCGCACCGCGAGCTGGCGCAGGAGGCCCTCGCCCATGTGCGCGAGGTCCCCGTCGAGGCGCACGCCGCGCGCCACCACGGC
>Ga0105055_10006695_pt1 | contig 15695 bp, 15 predicted proteins | sample BON03_FD_78090 | JGI IMG/M metagenome (GOLD analysis project Ga0105055, IMG submission 78090) | Freshwater microbial communities from Lake Bonney liftoff mats and glacier meltwater in Antarctica - BON-03 | ecosystem: Environmental > Aquatic > Freshwater > Ice > Glacier meltwater | place: Lake...
ACAAATTTTAAGAGTTCCTCATCTTCAATGTTCGAAGATTATTTCAGAGATATTATGTCGCCATATTTCGAATTTCAAAAGTTTAATAGTTGTTGTAGGTTGATCCATTTGGGGGGTTTAAATGTTAATTATCTTCTGTTTGTTCAAACAAAAAAAAAAGTTCAGAATTGTCGGTGATTACGAAAGACCTGACGAGGTTTTAGTGGCGAAGATGTCTTATCAAGATTTGAGAAGGCCATGGTCACATTTCTTTTATAAATGGTGCTGAATGGGGTCTCGAACCTATGGCGTACGGTGGTAGTAGGTGCATGCAAGAGCCATTTGGGGATAGATGCAAAAAAAGGAGTTCCCATCAAAGTATATATTAAAAAATTCTTTATTAATTAAAAAATTCTTTAGTGGTTACATCATGGAATTTATTTGAAGGTTTTCTTGCTGTCAGGTCGAGGAATGCGATTAAAATACATCAAGTGCGGCGCTATTTGAAATCATTGATTTCTCATATTGTTGCTGCTTCTGATAACCTCGCGGATAGCCATCAGACTTATTTCAGACCCTTAATCGATTCATGCTTTAACAAAGATATTGACCTCTTTGAAGCATAAAGAATTTCTTAAGTCGAAATCCGAAATTTTCGTTGTGGAGGCATGGACCCTTTTTCGTGATTTCAAATTCTGTTTCAGAATAAAGAACCGCCCGATACATATATGCTGGAATACCACGCTTTTCATATCTCCAATCGAAATAATATGTTTTTGTCTATCAAGCAAAACAAGATAATTGACTGCTTCAAATTTCCGCACTCGCGAATAGCAGTTTCTTGTCAGTTAGAAAACTCGTTTCTTTATAGGAAACGTTTATCTTTTTATAAAATTCAGATTCTTTTCTCAAGTCACCATATTTGAATAAATGAAAACAGCCAACGGTCCTGTCAACACCATGAACAACATAAAGTTCATTAAAGATGATTCAAAATGTAAAATCCAAACATAGAATTTGAATAGTTAGTTGGTTGCATGTCGAGTTGATTTCCGAGTGTACTCATTGAACATAAGTTTGTTTGAAACGTGACATGGATGGAAGGGGGTATCCTTCATACTATTGATTGGATTCAAATGTATGCGCGGTAAAGTAGTACTGTAAAAACTGCCATGACGGTTTAAAACAGATGCCCGAAAAGAAAACTTATCGTTACCATATATATGTTTCATTTAATTACCAAAATAGTCGTGGCACTACATTGATGTTTTATTTATCTACAACTCTTAAGTGAACAGGCAGCTGATCGTCAGCATAGTTTCGATCTTGGAAGAAGAGACGCCAAATTCGACAATTGGCATAAATTCGAACAACTGTTGTGCATTGATATTCTACTCCAAATGCCCGTGAGCAAATATCTGGAAGGTTGAGACAAACACGGTTCCACCCTGTGTTCAACTGTATTGGCAATGAGCATGATTGCTTCTTAGCCATGACAAGTGTCTGTTTATTGGACGCCGTGATATCATAGCTATTGTTCTTTGTATCAAGAATAGTCAACTCCATCCTCATGAATCGATACATGTTTTTCAGATGGAATACTAAATAGGGCAAATCCATGTCTTTCAGTGAGAAACCCAAATTAGCGTGAACACCTAAAAGCTCAACTACCTAGAGTTGCCTATCAGTCTCACCACTTATATATATATATATTAACTTACTTGGTCATTCACCTCGTCATCAATCACTACATTCACTTCTTCTTCTCTCGAACCAGAAGGCAACCGAGACAAATCTTCTTGCGCATAAATAATCGGAGGGAACTGGGTCAAATCTAATTCTCCATCTTCTGGAGGAAATATTGCGACAACGTCAGGATACTGATCACTAAATCCATCATCCATCGAGTTCTCCGAAAACTCCATATTCTCTTTAAAATAAAAAATATCAACGGATACATATCGGTACCAATACATGTACCATCGTTGTAGTACAATCCAACCCATATTTTGAAAACTCATTTTGTTTGAAAACATTCATGATTTGAATCTTCAGTTTCAACAAGTAAATAAATGAAGCATTTAATTATCAAGCTCTTTTATTTCAATTAGATACTTGGTTTTTAGTGATTGACGAATCTGTAATAAGCTTCTATCGGATAGTTATTCTTTATGTTCAATTGCAATTCTGAATTCTAAATTGCAAGAATCCTATTTCGAATGTATTATAAATAATAATATAATTAAATAAAGACTTGATTAATACCCCAGCCATGAGAACCAGGATGAGGATGGTTGCTTTAGTAGATCATCCAAATGGATAAAAATTGTCTCGTAGGTATCCCAGGCCTGCTTCGCCTCGTAGTACATTTCAGCAGCACGCAAATATTCGGTTGCTCGTCTGGCCTTTTCTTTTAAAGTGAGTTCATCACCAGGACCATCTTCATCTGTTGGCCAATACTGAAGAATAACTTTCAAATCATGAATACTCTTTTCGATCCTGTTGTAAGCAGCTTTCAGTATTTCTACCTCTCCTTCTGTCTGTTCAACAATGCTCTTAAGCGCTTGTGTCTTGGCTGCATCTTGCAGTCGGAGCCCCATAGCTGGCGGGTGTTTTTCTTCTCTCTCATCAAGTTCCAGATCTAACACATGATTGGCTCGTTTTTGTGAAAGTATAGCTTCACTTTCCTTCCGCAGACCAAGTTTCTCTCCTACTATTACTATATCTGCAACACACATTCGAATAGTTGCCTTGTCTGCTTGCGAGGCTAAAACAGCTGCATGAAAAGAAGGTAGGAATTCAACTTTGCTGTCGATGTTGATGAAGCTAACAACATCTGGTACTACTGCGCTCATTTCAACCATTTCCTTCGATTCGACGGCAACTGGTTTCTTTAATCCTCTCTCATGTACTTCAAGATATGTTGGTTTGGTTGCACCAGTGACATTCGACAATTGAACTGCAAGCACTACTAAAAAAAGAATTCCACGCATTTTATCTAGTTCGAATTAAGGATTTGCCGACACTTTCAAAATATAATTTGATTCAGCACGAACCACAAATTTTTGTTTTATAATGCAATGCGTCAAACGACCCACGGCAAACGTTTCCTCCTTTCAGCAATACATATTTGAAATTATAGGCAAGATACACTCGCAACTGAACTTCAAATTTTTTATACAGTTTTTCATAATACGACTCCAATTTTAAGATCTTGCAAATGGGCACTTGAACACTATTATTTTAAAAATCCCGAAATTCAATTCAGTTTCGCTGTATCACCAGATACTTTTGTACAGAAAACGTAAAGAAAGAAACATCCCAATGCGAAAACAATAACCCACAGACTTCCATCCCCAGTTTCAAGTCCCCCCTTCTCATCTTGCAGGATACCATTCTCTGCATCTTTAGAACTCAAAATTTTCTCGTCTTTCGATTCATCAACAGCAACTTGTGCTTTTTTATTACCAGGCACACTACGCAAATTGCTGATTATTTTCATCGAAGTAACACATGATAATTTGGGAAACTTTTTCTTCAAGTACACATTTCCTTCTTTTCCAATCTTATCTTGACTAGGTCCAGGTCCATTAGGAGCCCCTTCTCCAACAACAAAAACATGTTTTTCAAGCCTATTTATATCGTCATCTTTCAATTTCCCAAAAGGTAAAAATTTCGATTGGTCCAAACGAGCGTTGTTGCCATAATTAAAAAATATCTGATATGACCGCGAATTAGGCGCTCCTGTCATAGCATAAGACACAAAACCTCTGGTGTTGCTTCGGGGATGAGAAACTTTGTCATCGTCGAAATTCCCCCAAGGAACCGATTTCTTTGGGTCATCAGGCATTCCCATCTGCGCCATAAAGCCATGAATCACTCTAAAAAAACAAGCATTACTATAAAATCCAGATTCAACTAGATCTTTGAATCTCTGTAATGACAAAACGTGTTACATAGAATTAGAATACATGAGCATTGTATTTACCTTCGCACCTAAAGGCGACCACTCTGGGTACACTTCTAATACATAAGACTCCACTAGAGGCTGAGGGGAAACATGCTGGACAGTGATCTCTACTGAATACGGGGTTTCAGCTCCATACACATTACATGCCATCAGGATCAGCACTACAACACCCAACATCATCATAAGATAATACCCTAATACGCGAGGTTGAAATACTAAATACAAATATGTTTAGGTCATTCTTATTCTATATTCGTATGAACTTCAAAGGTTTGAATCATCAATTGATCATTTCATGTAGGTACCTTAAATAATAAATATAAATATGAACTTGTTAGGTTTAGAATAATGAAAGACAACGAACCATAAGAAACTACGAAAAAGAATTCGATGTTGCATCATGAATACTTTGAATTCGTCAAACTGAGAAACGGTAATGGAGAATAAACAGCTTGAGTAGTAATCATGCTGATTGAAGAGATATCCCTGGTACCATTCTTTATTTATTGGATCCAGGATCTATGACCGAGCTCCTCTGGGAGAGAACGATCCATCTGACGATATAAAACAGGGAACATCCGACAGAATTCCCCAAACATCGTTAACAAATTTTTTCTTCATGCGACCAAACCCACGCAAATCTTGCTTAAAATTTTCTAGAGATACATCCGGAACCAAATCAGCCACCCTGTAATGGAGACTAGTAGCCGCAAACGCAACAAACCGCTGAGAAATTTCGTAGCACATTTCTGTATGCTCTGGTGATTCCATCGTCTTTTGATATACGTTTAATAAGACAGCCATGAATTTTTCAATGTGCCATCCGAGCATACCTTCTATTGTGTGAAGGAAACGACAAATCAGCATCGTGAAGAAATGCTTTCAATCGCCGAAACTATTTATTATTGTCAACATAATCTGAAACCTGACCTGATGCATTCAATTGGCGCGAAGTACTGGGACTCCGTGTCCGATCCATACAAGAACGAATTTCAAAACTTATATATTTGACAGGTCATAATTTCAATCGAAGTTTTTAATAAACACAACAACAAGTAGTGGATACAAGCCATCAAATGCTAATTACTTAATAAACAAGAGTATCTTGTTGAAAGAAAAGAGCCCGATGAAAACCTGTGAGGTAATCAGAAGCAAGAGCATTATGTGGAATCACTGAATTCACATTATATTTCTCCTGATGTTACTAGCATGACGCAAAATTTTTGTCCGAAACTCGAATAATTTATTATAATTAGCATTTCATTCATTCATCATTCTTTAAAAGTTGTGAGATTCACTTTATTGGAAGACAATCAAACGAGACGAGTGTTTCGGTTCAAAAATAGATAGGGGCTAAATTAAAAGTCGAAGTAATATGAAATTTATTAAAATGTGATGGTTGTGTGACTCTCTGACGTGTGCTGTTTTAGCCGGAGTTAACAGGTGTATTGATTGTATTACAGATTGTGAGTTCCTACTTTTGGAAAACCTTTATGTTGATGAAGTAATTCATTGTGTGCGATTACAACATGGATTCGATTTATTTTCTAGCCTCTAGTAGACTCTATTTTATTTCAACAACAAAAATCGATTTCTTTTTAAAACTACTAGTATTAGTAGAGAGCAACTTTTGAAATTCGGAATCCTTCTTAATTTTAAAAACGATGAGACAACAATGAAGAGTCAGTGGGATAGAATATTTGTAACTCAGTTTGGTTCAAGTATCGAGCTTGGGGCTAGTTGTGGGACAGTTGACGTTTTACTAGTGCTGAGTAAAGGCCTTGGTCATTTAAAATAAGATCATCGTGTCTTCCCCTTTCAACTATAACACCATCCTCAAGCACAAGAATACACGATGCATTTCTCACCGTAGATAGTCTATGAGCTATTACTAAAGTGGTTCTATTATGCATCAAGCGATCCAATGCTTCTTGCACCAGGTGTTCGCTTTCTGCATCTAATGCGCTCGTGGCTTCATCAAGTAGTAAAATCTTCGGGTCTGCCAAAATTGCTCTTGCAATGGCAATTCGTTGCTTTTGACCTCCAGATAGTTGAACACCTCGTTCTCCTACCATGGTTTGATACCCTGATGGAAACTTGGAAATAAATTCATGAGCATTCGCTTGTTTGGCAACTTGAATTATATCATCCAGTGAAACAGTACCATGAACACCATATCTAATGTTTTCTTCTATTGTGCTTGCAAAGAGGGTCGGTTCTTGACTCACAGCAGACACCGCATGGTGAAGCAGTATGGTAGACATCTGGCGTAAGTTACCTCCATCGACAGATACTGAACCAGAAACTGGGTCATAGAATCGTTGGAGTAGAGAAACAATTGTGGATTTACCGCTTCCCGAGGGTCCTACAAGGGCAGTAATTTCTCCCGGACTGCATTCGAACGAAACACCTTTCAATACTTGCATATCCTTCCGAGTTGGATAACAGAATGTAACTTGGTCAAAGTTCACTTTGCCAGCAACAGCAACTTGTTCGATATTCATTGAGTCAGAAAGCTTTTTGGTGGGAATTGTTGGTTCTCTGTCAATAAGCATAAACATTCTTTCACTTGCCCCAACAGCGCTCATCAACTGCGAATAAAGACCAGACAAGCCGCCTAATGAAAAGGCAATTTGAACAGTGTACAACAGGAAGGCTGTCAACGTATCTGCTCTCATGATGCCATTGCCTTGTATTACTAATTTACCTCCATACCAGAGCACCAGCGCCAATGCCAAATACGCTAGTAAGCCAATACCACCGATGAAGAAACCATAGGCCCAAGCCTTTTTTGCACCGTATTTATACGATTCGTTTATTCGATTTGAATATAAACGGATTTCATGGCCTTCTTTATTAAAAGAGCGAACCGTTCGTATAGACCCAAAACTCTCTGCTGCTACTTCCGCAGCTTTTGCAAGGGCTTCTTGATAGGCTGTGGAAATATCCTTGATGAAAGACCCATAGGCTCTAGCACCGAAGGCAAGGGCAGGTATCACAGACAACATCACTAAAGTCAATTTCCAGCTGAGAACAAATAGAACACCGATACCAACAATAACTTGAGCCAGCCATCTCAATCCCATGGACACATTACTGGTAACCGCATCCTGAATCACTGTTGTATCATTGCTCAATCGACTCTGCAACTCTCCTGTTTGAGACTCATCGAAAAAGGTGATGTCTTGACAAATAACAGCGTCAAACAATCTTACTCGAAATCTGGCTACTAGTCGTTCCCCGGACAGATTAAACAGAGCTCCTCGAAACATACTAAAAATCGAAGATACAACAAAAACAACAAGTAGAAGCAATACAGTGTGATCGAGCTGCTCTTCAGATTTAGTTTCTGAAATTGTTTTAATGACTCGTCCAAACAGCATTGGAATCAACATTTGCAATGCAGAGCTAACAAATAGACACACTAACGCAATCGATAGAATATATCGTTCTGGGTATGCTAAGAAAACAACTCTTGTAAAGCTTGCACCTGTACCATGGTACTTATCTCCTCCACCACCCTCTTCCATCAATTGATATCTAAACGAAATGTTGTCTCCGTCGCTTACTTTATTGGAATATGCGTGTTCGTAACAACTCACGATGGTTTCAACAATGCTCAATACTAAAGACACCCACAAAGTAGCAAGCACCATACCACTCTTATGCAATTCCTCTGCTGTAATAACCTTGATCAAAACGAACAAAGAACACACTGCTAAACAAATCGATCGATAAAGAGTGGGACGAAATCCAGCACAAGCAATTTTCACCAAACCAACAAGAACAACATCAGCAAGAGAAGAGTTCCAGCTATAACTTGCTATTAAACTCCACCAATCTTGAGTTACCGATGCCAATACTGTAACTACAATGAGGTCTAAGAGCACCGTCCATACGAGTATCATTTTCTGTTGATTGTTTCCAAACAAAATACGAATTTCGATTCATTGTTCCTTGCAAACTGAAGTAGTCCCCCACGACGCGGTTAAAAAAAAGGTCGGAATGATATTTTATCTTGCATTCATTGAGTCTTGAAATGAGGATCGATTACTTCTTTGACGTCATCAGCCCGTACTCTGCCCTTTCCTGGAAGGTGCTACGAAGATATGAAAAGCTATGGGACTTGGAAATAAACGCCATTCCAATGCTGCTGGGGTACGTATAATTCATAACACAATTGCAATTCACAATTAATTATTTTGCTAGTGGAGTCATGAAAAGCACTGGGAACAAGCCCCCTGCTATGTTACCTGCACGATCGGTATTCATGAGTCAGGACCTTGATAGAAATGCTGCCCATTTCAACGTACCGTTGCTTCCTACACCGAGCAATTTCTTCTCTGAAGTTGCTCGAGATGTAATTCAATGCCAAAGACTATTGATCGCCTCTCAGAATAATAAAGGCATTGATACATTGACCCTCATTGATTCGTTAACTGATGGTGTCCACACAAAATCAGAGTTCAGAGACACTGACAACAATTTGAAGATCGATGAAAATTTTCTCATCAAGAGCTGCGAGTCTGCAGGATTGACGAGTGATCAAATTAAGGAGCTTCTACAGGATATTACTTCGAAGGAGGTTAAGGCTAAACTGATCTCCAATACTGAACAAGCCGTCGAAGCCGGAGCTTATGGGAGTCCCACAATGATAATTCATCCTACGAACGGGGCCGATTCCTTTTTCGTATTTGGGTCTGATAGGTTCGAACAAATTGCTCATGTTTGTGGAAAAACATACTTGGGACCTGATCCATCAAGACCAAAACTCTAATAAAAGAATTTATTTATCTAGGTAACTCGAAATATTATATTATATGCGGTTTTAGAAGAACATGTAACCAATACTCAAAATATATTATATTCATTTGTTTTTAAAATTGTTTAGTAAAAGAACGCACAAACGGCGCTCACATTATCAGTGGAGCCTTGCGCTATGGCGAAATCCACCAACAATTCAGCGGCAGTATTTTTATTTCCTATTTGAACTTGTGTTTTAATAAAACTTGCAACTTGCTCGTCGGATAAAGTATCCCAAACTCCATCTGAAGCGATGACAATGAATTCATCAGTCGTTTGAATATCAACTATTTCGATCTCGGGAACACAAAGAAGTGGATTTCTCAATTGAATAGCAGCATCTACTATAGTATCTTCCGTTGTAATATCATGAAATTTATGTTTGAAGCTGCCGAAAGCGCGTGAAATACTCAAGTCGTGATAAAGTCTTCCACCAGACGACACCATTCCCCCGCAAGTCCTAATCCTTTCCCTTTCCAATGCATCTGTACCTTTATGATCTCGGGTCAGTCTCTTCGCCACGCCATTCCTACATAAAACTGCCCTGCTGTCACCAACCCACGCTATCACTGCTTTATCTCTACTCACCAACACTATTGTTGCAGTAGAACCTGAACAAGATGTCGATCTTCCAGCACCAACCGACGCAACGGCCCGCCTCAGCTTCACCGGTTTACCTGTCCGGCGAAGTACATTGGATTTATTACAACGATATTCATCACGTTCCATTCTTAAAAGCGCCAGATCGAATTCCAGAAAAACCTGGTTCAAAATCTCTCGGGTAGTTTCGTTTTCGGTAAAAGGATCGAATAAATCGACTCGTGTTTTAATGCTTTCATGGAGAAGTCTATGAAGCACTTCGCTGGTAGAGTTTCCATTATGTCCATCGAAAACACCTGCATAGAAAACAGGATGTCTTTCGCTGCCAAATAAATTCATCTCCACTGTGACGAAATCCTCCATAGTAACCCTGCTGTTACGTCGTGAGGACTCACAACAGAAAACTACTTGGGGCTGGACGGCAAATCTAAAATCAGAGGAACAAGGTCTTTTGTTCTTCGGTGATACTTCCACAGTAACACCAAACATGTGCCGGGATAAATCATCAAGGACTCTCTTCTGCCCTAGTACTGCGAATTCTGAGCTTTGACGTTTTTTACTACATATAGAACTTGGGGAAACTTCCGGAAGAGTATCGAAGCTTTCATCGTCGGACTCGCTGCTGTAGTCACTTTCCACGGCGACATAAATCATTCTTGTGCAAGCGAGTAATTCAAATTACAAGTACCTCAATGTAGGTACACTTATAATACATAGTAATAGGTCTTGTGTCCTTATGTATTAAATTTGTATTCCAAGATGGCGCGATAGCAAAATGTCCGCCTGGGTCATAAAAATTATAATAATTCTCTAACTTCGAACTTTTACTTTCGAAATATTTTTTTTATTTTTTTTTATTAGAATAAAAACAGATGCTGTCGAGGCCATTTTACTTGAAGGTGGTTTCGGTTCGCAATGTTTCTCACACATAGAATTTTTACGAGGACTTTATAAACAATTATAAAGAGGAGCATCAACCTTTACTAGTATTGATTAATTTATATAATTTAGAGCTTGGCATTGGCTGGGATATCTTTCATAGCCAATTTAATTCCTAAATCAGCCATAATCTCTTCGGACCCACCAAGAATCGCAGCGAATTTATTCGTTCTCATGAATCGTTCCACGAACTTTCCTTGCCCGCCAGCAGTAATTCCTCTTCCTCCGAAGATTTGAACGGCCTCGTCAGAAATCATCTGCGCACAACGGGTAGATTGGTACTTAACCAGCGACATTGTTCCAGCAAGCTTTTCTGACTGTTCATCATATGGAAGGATCGTCATTTGGTACGTTAAATTCAACAACCAACTGTAAACTGACTCCGTCTCTGCGACCATTCGAGCAAGCTTCTGGCGAATAACTGGCTGATGGAGCAATGGTTTTCCAAATGCTTGCCTTTGGTTAGCCCACTTGAAACATTCTTCTAACATTCCTCGACAACCTGCCACGATATAACAAATGATCATCCACCTTTCGTGGTTGAAATTGTACATGGCATGCAAGAAACCTGCATTCTCAAAACCAATCAAATTACCAGCAGGCACTTTGACGTTTTCGTAGGTGATGTACGCAGTTCCAGCAGCTGGCGAGTAACTCGTCTTGATCTTTTTAGTCTCTAACCCAGGACCTCTTTCTACTAAGAGAAATGATAGCCCTCCCATGCCAGCGCCACCCGTACGGCAAAGAGTTACAAAGTAATGTGAATCATGTCCGTTCGTGATCCACTTTTTCGTTCCGTTCACAATGTAATGAGACCCGTCTGCACTCTTAACAGCAGTGGTCTTCAGGTTCGCCACATCACTTCCAGCAAATGCTTCAGTGATCGCCAGGCAAATTCTTTTTTTACCAGTCAATACTTCATGACCCACCTTCTCCTTCATCCATTCTGGTCCAAATTGTAAAACTGGAGGCAGACCGATGCACATACCGGATCCCAAACCATCTACATACCCCGGGCAGGCCAACCGAGCAATTTCTTCATGTGCAATCATTTCATGGAAATAATCAAACTTTTCAACTGGAACGTCACCGATCATCTTAGGAGCGAATCTCAAATGCTCTCCAGGCCCAATTCTAGCAGCCAGAAGGCCATTTTGACCCATGATACTGAAGATTTCATCAGTTGGTGATATACCATCGATCTCTCCTTGTTCTGCCGATTCCAATATGTTTTCACATAGGAACTTTCTCATTTGACTTCTATACTTGATGTGAGACTCGTTGAAAAACGGAGATGCAAACCCTTGCCATGCACTAGGTTCTGCATACGGAATTTTGGAAATCTCATCGCGAGTTTGAATTTTGTTCTCCGAGTTTCGCGCCTCTGCTCCTTCAATACGACCCACAACAAGACGTGGAGCATACTTGACCAAAACTTCGTTTCTATGAAGTCCAAAAAACACATCTGTGCAATCTTGTCCAGCGTACTCTAGGAGTATTTGCTCTCCTCCAGGATGTAGACCCGCGAACTTGGTGACATTGAAAACATCACCATCAATAATGATCCAAGCATCATCTGACTTGTTGTGCTTCTCGAACTCTTTGATTGAAATAATTTTAGCAGCCATTATTTTGGGTTTGTTATCCATGTCTGTCGAATTGAAAAAGGGAGGAATGACAATTTTTTTGGTAAGCACGTTTCAGGACTGACGAGACTCGTAGTATTAACCATAGAAACAGTATCATGTATTAGTGACACCAAATCAAATTCGTACTTTAACTCTGGGTTTCGTAGGTGCCACTATTAAAATTATTTAGGAGTTAGCCGTTGAAAATAAGATGATGAATCGATCTCCGCTATGGAAGCGAATACAAGTTCTTGAAGATGAGATACAATCAGAAATTAAATGCAACGAGCAAAAAACAAAAGATGTGCTGGAATCCCATTATTTAAAACTAGAGGAGAGAGAAAGCAAGATGGAAGCGACTGTGCCAGTACTATTGGAAGAGAATGAAGTATTTGAAAAGTCATTGGAGAATCAGCAACATCTGTTGGATATCAAGCTAGGCAGGGAAACTTATTTGGAAGAAATTACACTAATGAATTTGAACAGCTCCGAAGCAAAAGAGCATGTTCGAGCAGCGTATTTAAACTCTGAACGAACTATGCCTGATTGGGTTTTTCGCTTGAAAAACATTATTTTCGTTCTCGATCATTTCGGCTATGCAAATAAAACTCGATGGCGATCAAGAGTTTGCAGTGAATGTAAAGTATTGATAGAGTTTCTTCAGCCACAAGCTTATGATAACAAACAAGTTCTCATGGACGAACTTTCATCCATTCAAAACGATATCAATATTCATTCAGCAAGGTCGCTAATAGAAAAAATACAGTCCTTGCTTTTATTGAGTGAAAAAATAGACATCGAGTGGGGAAATAGAATGATTCAATATCGAGAAAGCTTTCAAATTTTCAAGAGCAAATCTCAAGGAAGGTGGAAAGAAATTGTGAATGGGCTAAAGGAAATAAACAATAAGAAGGAAAAAACCGTCAGGAATAAGAAACCTTTAAATGAATCGATTGATCATGTTATTACAGATGTAATGATCTGGGAATTAAAAAACATCGAGCGAGTTCCATCGAATCAACACTCTCGGTATCTGGCGTTGCTTTCAAAATGCGCATCCTTAGGTCTTTGGTACATCGCCTTCACTGTATACAAATCAATGCTCCTACATTGCCCTCTGAAGATCAACACTTCTATCTTTCGTCTATTAATCACTGCCTGTAAACATGCCCACAATTCGTTCCAAGCTATACAGGTGCTAGATGAAATGGAAGCAAAAAACTATAAACCTTCTATTTCAATATTTAATGCTTTGGTAGATTCTTGTGTGCATTTTGGAGAATGGAGGAGAGCTTCTTTGTTGCTGCTACGAATGACGCATTTTAGAGTATTTGCCTCTTCAGTAACTTATGATACATTGCTGCGAATCGCCCAGAGATCTGACACGGAGCATTCACCTGCAATTTACGACGCCTACAAATTTGCAGGTGTTCCCGAGGCCCTAGCATTTGCATGCGCTCGTCAAGCTGGATGTAAAAAGTAATAGTATAAAACAAAATAAGAGATATTCTATTATAAATCAATGGACGCTTGGAAAAGCCCAAACCCAGCGCCTAACGCTGCCCCGCATAGCACAAGTTTCCATTCATCTTGCTGAAACACAGGATGCAAAAGTGACTCAAAGTCTCCAGGAGGGAGTGCTCTCATTCTATCTCTAACACTTGCCTCAAGATTAAATTGCTCGTCCATATACGGCTCGACCTGTTTCATAACATCATACATCTGCATCGCCATGTTTTCTGCTAGACGGTTTCCGATTCTATCCAGAGCATCTGAAAGCGATGCTGGAAGGGCAAAGGACAAAACCCCCGAACGAAGTGGGCTCACAGCTTTTTCAAATGCTACGCGGATGTGCTTGCGTGCGATTTCTCTCACTTTGCCACTCTTAGGCCCTTGCATCAAAGCACGGTTCAATCGAGACGCTGGCAATACTCTTCGACCAACTATATGACCGTACAACGCACTCACATAGTGCTGGCGCTTAAGAAACAGACCTTGCCAAACGAACCGACCGCCGCATAAAGGTATTGGTTCGATAGGATTGAATATCGCGAACAGCGCGATCCAATTGGTAATGCCACCAGCAATGGTCCCAATACCAGGCAAAAGGATCCACTTATTGACTTGGCTGAATTGAATCTTAACAAACATTTGAATAAGGCCGAAAAATCCTCCCATCCAAGCTCCGGCGTCACGAATGAAAGCCAATTCTCTATCTGCACATTGAATAAACATGTTGTTGGACAATTCCAGATCTTCAACCATCGTTGATACAACGAGTTCTTCAAGATCAAAACACTCTTCTAAATTGGCTTGCAACTCCTGTAGCATATCGCGAATGACTGTTGGGGACTCACGAGAGGCTTCCCTGTAAACTTGTTCTTTTACTGCCTCTGGAAGCACTTTCCATAAACCAGGTGCTTCGTCAATCGCAATCTCGTTAATAATCATAACCATCCTTGTTGATATATCCTTTTCTAATTTTGAAGCAACCACATCGGGATCAAGTCTCGAGAATATCTCATCAACCGTCAGTAGCTTTGTCGTCATCATCTTGACTGCTAACTGTGCCATCTCCACCACTTTGAACGGAACAATACCTTGCCATCCAATAGGAAACCCCATGTTAGTTCCTGGAATTTGCCAGCAGCCAATAAAACGCAGCGGGTAGAATGTCATCCAGAGCGCCATCCAAATATGAAAATATGTGAAGGGCACCATGAGAGCAGGAATACTCACATTGGTGAGAAACGGTCCTACATCAATACCAAGAGGTTCTTTTAGTATGGTGCAGCAGAGAGTTACTCCGGATAGAGCAAGAACGATCACACCTCCAGCAAGCATGCCGGGTCTATCGAACAACGAAGGAAACTTATGATGTCCAGGATCAATTTTTACAGGGGCTTCAATATCATCCTTCATGTTATCTTCCAACCTGTAATAGTCGCTAGATCCATGCAGACTTCGAAATAGCTTATCTCCGTAATCTCGATGTCCGCGGGCGAGGCGAAGGCACGACTGTTCATCCAGCTCTGACAATTGACGGCCATTAATAAGCCCAATGTCAATATGGTCACCGAGGCCTTGGCTGCGAACAAAGTTCAGAACTTGTTGTTCATTCCATTCCTCCATATTCAAATTTAATTGCATCACGTCGTTTCAACACGCAACTTGACGCAAGCAAATACAAAAAAAAAGTTTTAAGGTGGTAAAAAAAATCTGACCGTTCGGTGAGGTTACACATCTGATCGTGGTCTCCCATACTGTCCATTTTGAAGGTAGAGCAATCATTGCGCAGGCGTAAATCGTAGACTTTACGAGTTCCTCGTTGACAAAGTTATATTCAGGGCTTTCCAACGGATGTGTAACGTTTTTTGATAGCTTTGCAGAACACATAGTTCACTATGTGGTTGATTTACAAGAACTTATAGTTTTTGAAGGTCGTTTATGGTCGTTGTACCATCTTTTGACAATAGTTTATCTCTCAGGTTTGATGTGGTCTCGCTTCTAAAAATAAATTTTAAGAGTTCCTCATCTTCAATGTTCGAAGATTATTTCAGAGATATAATGTCGTCATATTTCGAATTTCAATAGTTTAATAGTTGTTGTAGGTTGATCCATTTGGGGGGGGGGTTAAATTTTAATTATCTTCTGTTTGTTTAAAACGCGTTTGCAGGCGACATAGCTGTCAAGTCGAGGGATGCAATTAAATTACATCAGGAAAAATCGATTTTTGTTGTTGTTTAAAAATAAAATTTAAACCCCCCAAATGGATC
>Ga0105055_10006698_pt1 | contig 15691 bp, 16 predicted proteins | sample BON03_FD_78090 | JGI IMG/M metagenome (GOLD analysis project Ga0105055, IMG submission 78090) | Freshwater microbial communities from Lake Bonney liftoff mats and glacier meltwater in Antarctica - BON-03 | ecosystem: Environmental > Aquatic > Freshwater > Ice > Glacier meltwater | place: Lake...
AAAATAACTCATTACGCGACTCATGAATCTGGCACCGAAATCTTTGAATGCTAATGAAGGGCCATGAAAAAGTTCAAGCACATGTATTCGCTCTGAAATTTCTACAACTGGTGCATCAAAATTAATCGCATCATCAATAATGGCCTTCAAATCAGATTCTGGTATAGCATCATTCAGGATAGCTTTAGACACCCGGAAAGCAATTTCAGGCAAACTGTATTTGTGGATATCTGCAATAAAGTCCGGATCAAGCAACGGGATATTTACCGGCATATACAATCCCCTATCTGCAGGTAAACTATTAAATACTCCCTCTTTAAAAGGGACTCTTAAATCTTTATTATTGGTACTGTATAAAATCATTAATCTAATATTATTGGTCCCTGCGCATTGATTGGCGACCTGTATGCAATACTTTCTGTATCCAGCCACCTGAAATGTGCCTGCAATTTTTCATTAATCCTACGGGCATCTTCATCATTTCTGGTAAATGTGAAAACCGAAGGTCCTGAACCGGAGATCCCAAAACTTAGTGCACCATTTTCCATGGCAATTTCTCTTAACCTGTAAAAATCAGGGATCAAAATCGACCTGACCGGCTCGACAATCACATCCTTCATACTCCTGGCAATCAGGTCAATATCTTTTGTATACAAACCACTAACCAGTCCGGCAACATTTCCCCATTGAACAACCGCATCCTTCAACAGTATCTTGCTCCTTATAATCTGCCTTGCATCACGCGTTGGCACATCAACCTGCGGAAAAACGATACCACAATAAAGCTCCTCAGGAAAAGGAAGCTGAATAATATCGAGTGGTTCATAACTGCGGATTAGGACAAAACCTCCCAGCAGAGCCGGTGCAACATTATCTGCATGTCCGTACCCGCAGGCTAGCTCCTCTCCTTTCATGGCAAAAGGAACAAGTTCCATTTTTGTCAAAGGGCTATCCATCAGTGTATTAATGGCAAATAACCCGGCAACTGTACTTGCAGAGCTTGAGCCAAGTCCGCTGCCGATAGGCATTTTTTTATTCAACTCAATCTCAACTCCTACATCAGTACGTCCAATATGATTCAGGTAATGCTGCACACTCACACTAACAGTATTTTTCGCAGGATCATAGGGCAAGCGTCCATCATCACCGCTTATTTTTGTGATAATTACCCCCGGCTCCTCTCTGAAGCGCATAATCACCTCATCACCAGGAGCATTCACTGCGAAACCCAATACATCGTAGCCACAAACCACATTGGCTACTGTTGCAGGTGCAAAAACTTTTACTGATCTATTCATATTTGTTTACTCTCTCCTGAGCATCCTGCTTAAACCGAACAATCAAAAATATTAAATTTATCAAGCGGTATTAGAATTTATTAGCACCCACATGAACGATATCTGCGAACACCCCGGCTGCTGTAACTTCGGCACCCGCACCCGGACCTTTAACCACCATTGGCCTTTCTTTATAGCGATCGGTAATGAAGGAAATTATATTATCACTTCCCGATAAGGCATAAAAAGGATGAGTATCGTCAACCATCTGGAGTCCGATCTTTACTTTGCCGTTCTCGAGTTTGCCAATGTATCTGAGTGCTTTCTTTCCCTGCTCTGCCTGATTTTTCATAGCTTCAAAGAAGCTATTCTCTGCCTGCAATAACTTGTAAAAATCAGCAACAGTTTCTGCTTTGAGACATGATTCAGGAAGCATACTTTCAATCTCTACATCGGCAGCTTCGAGTTCATAACCTGCGTCACGAGCAAGAATAAGCATCTTCCGCATAAAATCAGTGCCACGAAGGTCATCACGTGGATCAGGTTCAGTATAGCCCTTCTCTTGAGCCTGCTTCACAATATCATGGAAAGTGATATCACCTTTGTAATTGTTAAAAATGTAGGAAATCGTTCCGGAAAGTATAGCTTCAATACTCAGAATTCGGTCTCCACTAATCATCAGGTCTTTTAGTGTTTTCACGATAGGAAGGCCCGCACCGACATTGGTTTCATAGAAAAAATCTACTCCATGCAGTCTGGCGGTATCTCTGAAAAGCTTATACTGTTCGAATGAAGAAGAGTTGCCGATCTTATTGCAGGTTACAATAGAAATATTTGAACTGAATATTTCCTGGTAATACTCAATGGGTTTTAAACTTGCTGTATTATCCGCAAAAACACAGTTTGGAAGGTTCATTGATTTCATCCTCTGTACAAAATGGGAAAGATCAGCCTGTTCACCTTCATTTTGCAGGGAATCCTTCCAGTTTTCCAAAGCAATACCCTCTTCATCAAAGATCATTTTGCGAGTATTAGCGATACCGACAACTTTGATCTGGATTCCATTATGTTTCTGCAGAAAATCTCTGTGCTCCAATAATTGATTGAACAAAGTGGTTCCGATATTTCCGGTTCCAAGACAGAAAATATGCAGCGTTTTATTCAATTCAACAAAGAAGGCATCGTGTACTGCATTAAGGCCTTTATTCAAATCTTCTCTCGAGATCACAACTGAAATATTGTATTCAGAAGAGCCTTGGGCTATTGCCCTGACATTGATTCCGTTACGCCCGAGCGCATGGAAAAGCTTTCCGGAAATTCCGGGAGTTTGTTTCATGTTTTCGCCGACAATCGCCAGAACCGAAAGGCCTTGCTCAAAAACAGGAGGCTCGATCTTTTTGGCAAGCAGCTCCAGTTCAAATTCCTGTTCGATCAAATGCTGTGCTCTAGCAGCATCAGAAGGGTGTATTGCAAAAGTGATACTGTGTTCTGAAGAAGATTGAGTAATCAGAATAATATTGATCTGCTCACGTGCCAAGAGAGAAAATAATCGACCGCTAAAGCCTGCCTTTCCAACCATCCCACTACCTTCAATATTTATGATACTGATGTCGTTTATTGAAGAAATTCCTTTGATTGCCAGACTTGAAATTTCACAATCATGTCTGATTACAGAACCAGGAAAATCAGGCTCAAAAGTGTTCCGGATTACAATCGGAATTTTCTTCATGAAAGCGGGTATCATTGTTGGTGGGTAGATAACTTTCGCCCCAAAGAAAGAAAGCTCCATTGCTTCGGTATAGGAAAGTTCAGGCAATGAAAATGCCTTTTTCACCATTCGCGGATCTGCAGTCATCATTCCGTTAACGTCGGTCCAGATCTCGATCTCCTCTGCATTTAAGGCTGAACCAAAGATGGCGGCAGTATAATCGCTTCCACCTCTTCCAAGAGTAGTTATTCTACCCTCATCATTACTGGCAATAAAACCGGTAACGAACAGCCTTTTATCTTTGTTATTATTGTATAAATCCCTTATTAGGAGCTCAGTAAGTTCCATATTAACCCTTGCCTGACCAAAAGAGCTGTCTGTTTTAATGACATCGGCTGCATTGACATAAACATCCTCATCAGATTTCTGACCGGCGATCTTGCTGATCATAAAAGTTGAGCAACGCTCGCCATAACTAAGAATCAGATCACGGGTACGCGGAGTCAGTTCACGCAGAATCATCACCCCCTGCAACAGATCTTCCAGTTCATTGAACAGGATTCGAAGCTTTGTGAATACAGGATTTTGTTTGGGTACAGACAGAAGTTCCTTGATCACCTCAAAATGACGATCTTCGAGCTCCTTTAATTCATTACTGAAAGTCCCACCTTGTGCGGCCTTATCAGCAATTACCGACAAAAGATTCGTGACCCCGCTCATTGCTGAAAGGACAATGACCGGATTTTCCGATTTTATCTGTTCTTTTTCAATGATCTGCAATAATTTACTGATGGATTCAACCGATCCAACTGAGGTACCCCCGAACTTTAAAATTTTCATTAGTATTTATTTTTCGCTAGAAATTTTATAAAAAAAAAACGCCTTCCCCTTTGTCGAAGGAAGGCGTTTTTGATGTTTTATGTTAAATTTACACCATACATTTACCTTCCCCAAGCATCAGCGTGGTGGTGGTAGTTGTTGTTGTGGTATAAAAAGTTTTTATCATTTTTTTTATTGTGGCGTAAATAACGGTTTTAATTTTTGAATTCGCAAATTCTTATGAATTTATTTTAATTAAACAATATTTTTTATCAAAACGATAACAAATTGGTCACAAAATTATTGATAATGTAATCAAATAGTATCTTTAGAGATCACATGCAGGGATTAGTTATAAAATCAACAGGAAGCTGGTATGAGGTTCAAACCGATGAGGGAAAAGCCATAAAATGCCGTATCAAGGGTAAGTTTCGAACGCTGGATATTAAAACGACCAATCCTCTTGCTGTAGGCGACCGTGTCACAGTAGAACCGGAGCCTGATCAAGAAACCGGGCTGATCACTGAACTTGAGCCAAGAAAGAACTATATTATCCGTAAGTCTGTTAACCTTTCAAAGCAGGCACAGATCATCGCAGCAAATTTAGATCAGGCTTTTCTGATTGTTACATTGGCCTCACCTCGAACTTCACTAGGATTTATCGATCGCTTTCTGGTAACAGCCGAAGCCTATGATATTCCGGCTAAATTAATATTTAACAAACTAGATCTTTTTAGTGCTGAGGGACTGGATATTTTAACCCAATACCAATCAATCTATGAGCGTGCCGGTTACCCATGTTACAGTGTTTCTGCACTAAAATCAATCAATCTTGACAAGTTAAGAGAGCTTTTGAAAGATAAGGTTACGCTGGTAAGTGGTCATTCCGGTGTTGGAAAATCAACACTAATTAATGCATTGCTCCCCGGTTCTGAACTTAAAACTGGTGAGATCTCCGACTGGAGTGATAAGGGTAAACACACCACAACTTTTGCTGAGATGTTTAAGCTACCTTTCGGCGGTTATCTGATAGATACCCCCGGGATACGTGAACTTGGTGTTTTCGATATTGAAAAGCAAGACCTCGGGCGTTTATTCCCTGAGATTAGAACGCTGATGGATGATTGCCGCTTTCATAATTGCAGACATATCAATGAACCCGGTTGTGCAGTTTTAGAAGCTCTGGATGAGGGCGAACTTGAACCTTCAAGATACGATAGCTATTTAAGCATTTACAATAACAACGATACAAGAGCATAAAATGAGAGCAATAATCCAACGGGTTAGTAGTGCATCCTGCAGTATTGAAGGTAAGATCAGTGGGGAGATTGGGCAAGGATTTATGATTCTTCTTGGTATTGAAGAAAGTGATTCTGATGAAGATCTGACTTGGCTGGCACAGAAAATCAGCAATATGAGGGTGTTTTCGGATGAGAATGGATTAATGAATAAAGCATTGGCTGATGTTCAGGGTAATATTTTATTAGTCAGTCAGTTTACTTTGTTTGCTTCCACAAAAAAAGGGAATCGTCCAGGATTTACACGCTCAGCAAAGCCTGATATTGCAATTCCCATGTATGAAAAAATGATCCGGGACTTGGGACAACTTACCGGAAAAAGGATACAGACCGGGGTTTTCGGGGCGGATATGCAGATAAGCCTAGTGAATGATGGCCCGGTAACCATCATTATGGATACCAAATCAAGAGAATAAGTTTTAATATAAATCTGATGACAATACAGGAAGCACAAGAAACCGTTGATCAGTGGATCAAAACAACCGGGGTTCGCTATTTTAACGAACTTACAAATACCGCAATACTGATGGAGGAAGTTGGTGAGGTTGCACGCATCATGGCCAGAAAATATGGAGAGCAATCCTTCAAAAAATCAGATGAAGGGCATGATTTAGGGGATGAACTTGCCGATGTGCTGTTTGTACTGATCTGCCTAGCCAATCAAACTGGGGTTGATCTAACCGAAGCGCTTAAAAAAAATATGGAAAAGAAAAATATCAGGGATGCCGACAGGCATAAGAATAATGAGAAGTTGAATAACCCTGTCAGCGTTCAAAACGCTGACAGGGTTTCAGACAGGGTTCAAAAAGGCTGACAGGGTTTTGAAAAGGCTGACAGGGTTTTGAACCCTGTCAGCCTTCATCATAAGACCATTTTAACTAGCCTCTCTCCGTCAAGCACCGGAATTTCTTTGGTGATATTCAAATTCAGGCAAAACTTAATATCTTCTTCAATCCCTAATTTTTTGAGACGCTCACTGTGAGAGGTTTTCTTCAGATAAGTATTCAGATCATCTTTTGCCAAGTTATACAGGTCTTCTGAAGCTATCCCGGCATCATCGAGGGCATAGTTTTCTTCACGGAGGCAATGAACAACTCCGCCTGCAAACAAAGTATCTTCAAGATTAACTTTATCCTTCCAGCCTGAACATAAAAGCAGAATATCATTGGGCTGAGTCTTAAGCCAGTCGCAGAGCGATGCAAGATTTAAAAAAGAACCAATCACAATCTTATTGGCGCCACGCGACATGTTAATAGCATGTGTACCATTGGTTGTGGTTAATACAATTGTTTTACCCCTAACCTTCTCTTCCGTATATGAAAATGGTGAGTTCCCAAAATCAAAACCATCTACCACCTCACCATTACGTTCTGCTGCAAGCAGAAAATCAGAATGTCTGTAGGATTCACATGCCTCGATAGTTGCTACCGGAATGATCGATTCTGCCCCATTTTCAATACCATAACAGATTGATGAAGTTGCTCTGAAAATATCAATTACAACAACAATACTGTTTGTGAAATCATGAAGGTGAAGCAGGGCAGGTGTAAGACAAACTTCGAGGTTACGTTTTTGCATTCTTAAGAGCAGGCTGATTATTATTTAAAAGGCATTTTTGCTACCCTCGCTAACACTTTATTATCTCTAATCTTGATGTAAATATCTGTACCAACTTTTGAGAACGCTGTTTTAACATAGCCCATACCTATGCCCTTTTGAAGGCTTGGCGATTGAGTGCCTGAAGTTACTTTACCAATTACAGTGCCAACTGTATCAACGATCTCATAATCATGACGCGGAATACCCCTTTCGATCATTTCAAATCCCACCAGCTTACGCTCAACTCCATGTTCCTTCTGAGCCGCAAGATTTATTGAGTTGACAAAATTCTTACTGAATTTTGTGATCCAGCCTAGGCCTGCTTCTATTGGTGAGGTTGAATCGTTAATGTCATTTCCATAAAGACAGAAACCCATTTCCAATCGCAGGGTATCTCTTGCTGCTAGTCCGATCGGTTTAATTCCATAAGGTTCCCCAGCTTTGAAAACCTCGTTCCATATAAATTCAGAATCCTTTTTATCAAAATATAATTCGAAACCTCCTGCTCCCGTATAACCTGTCGCAGATATCAATACATTTTCTATCCCGGCAAACACACCTTTTTTAAAGGTATAATAATCCATTGAAGCCAGATCAAGGTCAGTTAAACTTTGTAAGGCTTCGGCGGCTTTTGGCCCCTGAACTGCCAATAATGAAGTCTGATCTGAAATATTCTTCATATCAACACCACCCTCATTGTGTTTTGAGATCCAATCCCAATCTTTATCAATATTTGAGGCATTCACAACCAGCATATATGTTTTTTCATCTACGCGGTAAACCAACAGATCGTCAACTATTCCACCTTGATCATTGGGCAGACATGAATACTGTACCTTTCCGTCAAAAAGAGTTGATGCGTCATTTGAGCATACCCTTTGAATAAGATCTAATGCACCCTCCCCTTTTAGGATAAATTCGCCCATATGACTCACATCAAACACTCCAACACCATTTCTGACTGTTTCGTGTTCGATGTTAATCCCATTGTATAGGACAGGCATATTAAATCCGGCAAATGGAACCATTTTGGCGCCAAGTGCAATATGGATATCATTTAAAGCAACACTTTTCATTAATACAGATTCATTATTGATTGCGCCAAAAGTAATTAAAAACGATCGAAAGCTAAGGTATAATTTGGTGATAATCGATTCCTGACCAAAACTATAATACAAGTTTAAGTTGTGGATCAAGAATCCGGAAAGTTTTGCGATGAAAAGGTGAAAGTCCATAGGCTATCACAGCATCCCTATGCTTTATGGTAGGGTATCCTTTATTGTTTTTCCAATCAAATTGAGGATATTCTACTGCTAACTTAAGCATATATTCATCCCGGTAGGTTTTAGCCAGAATTGAAGCTGCTGCAATTGAATAATACTTACCGTCCCCTTTAATTATACACTGATGGTTAAGATCTTCAAAGGTTTTAAACCGGTTACCATCTATAATTATAAAGCCCGGACGAATACTGAGTTTTACGAGTGCAAGATGCATCGCCTTGATTGAAGCGTTCAAAATATTGATCTGATCAATTTCTGCATGATCAACCAATGCCACTGCAAAGGAAAGTGCTTCACGTTCAACCATTTCACGAAGTTCAAAGCGATTCTTTTCGTTTATTTTCTTGGAATCGTTAAGTATTGGATGCGAAAAATTTTTAGGTAGAATTACAGCGGCAGCAAAGACCGGTCCGGCAAGACATCCGCGTCCTGCCTCATCGCAACCCGCTTCAATAAATCCTTCCTGAAAACAAGGTAAAAGCATATAATCAGTCTATTACAAAATTTCTAAGACACCCTAATGGTTAAAAGGGTAATATCATCTGAATTCATCTTCGCATTATTCAGGCTTTGAATGCTCCTTAAAATGTTTTCATTAAGCTTATCTACTTCAAGATGACTGCTTTCCATTAAATGTGAAACAAGTTCCTGATCCGAAATGTACACTTCCTCATTTGGGCTTTCAACGAGGCCATCGGTATAATTAAAAACTATACTTCCTGGTGTCAGGATTTCTCTGCCTAAGCGAATCGTCGGAAGGGTATCAAATGCACCGATAATGGTCGTGCCCTCTTTTAAAAATTTAATCTTCCCATCAATTATTAATACTGATGGGTTATGCCCGGCATTAACATATTGCAGTTCCCTGCTCTGATCATTATATAGTCCCAGAAATAAGGTAACAAAACGTTCGCCATTGGTATTAGTGAAAACAATCTCATTCAAACGTTCGGTCAGCTTTACCAAATTCCTTTCTACCGAAGCCCAAGCTCTTAAACTGGCCTGCAAATTTGCCATCAGTAAAGCTGCAGACACCCCTTTTCCTGAGGCATCAGCAATACACCAGAGATACTCATGAGTGTTTAATTTAATAAAATCAAAATAGTCGCCTCCAATATTCTCATTCGGGAGATAAGTAGCACCAACTTCAACTGCACCGGTTTTAGGTAATCGCCTAGGTATAAGCATACCCTGAACTTCTACAGCCAGTTCCATATCCCGCTGCAAGCGCTCTCTCCCAACCCTTTCTTTGAGGAGCTTTTTATTCTCAAGTGCAACCACAATCACATTAATCAGTGTTTGAATGAAATTGAGATCACTGCTTAGCAAATCCTGACTGGTATCAAAGTCACCAATCAGCACAAAAGCGAGAAGTTCTTGATTGTGAAAAACCGGAACAAAATATTCGTATTTGCTTAAATGGGGATCCTGATGAGAGCCCAATGAGGTAATATTTGTAAAATTACTTAATGCTTGGCAGGTTTGTTGAAGGGTTTTTGCGTTTTCAAATTCACCTCCAAAGCGAGTACCGCAATAAAAATGCTCACCTTCCTTAATCAAAAGACGTATTTCTCCAATCTTTAAGTGGACATTCAGAATTACTTCCAGCATCTCAAATAAAACCGGAGAGGGACTATTTATATTAATAGCCTGAGTTATTTCAAGCAAGGAGTTTAATTCAGCCTGTCGTTTTAGCAAGAGTTGAATTAACTCACTTTCATCATTTACTGCTGGTTTTGATTTTCTTAGCAAGACAATAATTTTGGGGACGGTGGCCTTTAAAATTAAGGAATTAATCCAAATTTACAATCATGAATCGAATAGTCAGGTTAATCGATAGTTCGTTGAGGGGTGTCTGTTTATTCCTATCTTAATTAATTGAGTCTTCCATCTCACATCTCACATCTCATATCTCATATCTCATATCTCATATCTCACATCTCACATCTCATATCTCACATCTCATATCTCACATCTACCTAACCAAGCGTCCCTTCCATCTGTATTTACCTGAGTTTCCGGCAATTCCAATATACATTAGATAGAACATATGGATCACCGTAAGAAAAGGCATATACCAAAGTAGTTTACTTCTGTTGGCGAACCTGCTTAACGGGATCATGAAAGTCATTTCTGCTATTAATTTTAAGCTGCTAATACCTAAATACAAATACCAGTAAATGGGATTGAAAAAACCTAGAATTGCATTTAGAATAACTATGAAATTAAATAACCAGGCCAAGAGTCCAATAACTATAATTGCCTTATTTTTATATCGGGTACTTTTCGATGCCCAGCGTTTTCTTTGCTGAATAAATTCGTCTAAGTTTCCTTTTGCATGGGTATAAACTACCGCATCCTTAGATTTACAGAAACCTATCCCATCAGGATAAACTGATGCCACTTTATGAAGAAATAGTTCATCATCACCGGAGGCTAGGTCATCAATACCCTGAAAACCTTTCAGTTCTTTAAACACTTCTCTGCGATAAGCAAGGTTAGCCCCGTTACAAGTTGAAGGCATTTTATTCCCTATTCCAGCAGCCCCCAAACCCGACAAGAAAAGAAACTCAATTGTTTGCAATTCTTCGAACATGCTTTTTTCTTCAAAATAGATTACAGGAGCAGAGATCATCTTATAATTACCAGACTCATAAAATCCAATAATTGTTTTAAGCCAAGTAGGGCCCATTCTGCAGTCGGCATCAGTTGTAACAATAAGTTCTGAATCAGAAAACTTAATCGCTTCGCTTATTGCTTTCTTTTTATAAGAATTCAAGGGTTTATTTTCGTTCAATACTATCAGCTTTACACCCCGGTCAGCAAAAGAAAGTACAATTTCAGAAGTCCGGTCGCTTGAGTGATCATCAACAACAATCAGCTCAAATAAGTCAGCAGGATAATCCTGCGCCAGGATATCGCTAATAGTATTAAAAATTTTATCTTCCTCATTTCGGGCTGCAATCAGGATACTAACAGATGTTTTAAAACTGGAACTTTTCAAACTGTAAGTTTTGATTCCCTTCCAGCCCTTAAGTAGAAATAAATACAAACCCAAATAAGCAAGGGCTAATACAATTGAAAGGATACTAATTACCAGCACTACCAAAGAAATTGAGTTTTAAAACGAAAACGGACCCTAAAATAGCTGGAATAATTAAATTAATCAGCCATATACTTGCAATTGCTGCCATAACTGCAATTTCTTGGTCGGTTACATAAGAAAAAAAGTAAGCAGCAGTTGTTGCCCTTAAACCTATATCAAGCAGATCAAGAGAAGGCATTGAGGATTGAATGAAATAAAAGATAAACAGTATCAAAATCATGTCAAGAGGACCTATTTGGGGGATCAGAAAATGAATGATCAGAAAATACTGTGTACTGTAGATCAAGATGCGTGAGAAACAATACAATAAAATCCCTAGGAGTTCTGATGTCTTAAACCTCGAAAAAATTATGAAAAAGCGTTTGTACCGCTTCATGAACTTAATTTTGGACAAGAGGCCGTTTATCCAATGTATATTGAAATAGAAAAGCAGAAAAAATGCGCTAAAAACAAGGGTCAATATGGATATACTTACATTCATAATGGGATTGAGATCCATAAATCGATACACAAACCACCTGAGCGCCAGAGCCCCAAACACATTGATTAGTACGAGCTGCCCAATAGTCCCTACGCTCATAGAAACGGCACCTTTAATCCTCTTATTTGGCGATAGAAAAAATACTCTGCCTCCATATTCTCCAATCCGATTTGGAGTGAAAATAGCCCAAGTCAACCCGCAAAAAACAGATTCAACAGCCTTCCAGGTACTTATTATTTCTATTTTTTGAACAAGGTACTTCCATTTAAGAGCTTCTAGAAAACAGTTCAGCAACATCAATAAAAATAGGCTGGACATTACAATCCAGACACTTCCAGGGTCAAGTTTGCCGAGTAACATCCTGAAGTCATTGATACCACGGTTATCACTAAGTCTATTATATATATACCAAGAAGCCAAACCTAAAATGGTGACCTTTATGCAAATGCTCAGAATCTTTTTGGTACGTCTGTTCAAAATAATTTATTTATGCAATGTTAAGCAAAAGCTCCTTTGAATTTAAATTTTGAAATAGTATTACGTTAAAAACAAAAAAAGCGTGTAATTTCTTAATATTGTCAAGCATGCTAAAAGAAAAATCAACTGAGCGGATAATCCTTGGAATTGATCCTGGAACCAGTGTCATGGGTTATGGAATAGTCAAGGAGGTAAAAAGTAATGTTGACCTGATCTGTATGGGTGTAATAAAACTGGAACACCTTGGTGATCATCCTTTGAAACTTAAACATATTTTTGAAAAGACCGTTTTACTCATTGACCAGTACAAACCTGATTGCCTGGCAATAGAAGCCCCTTTCTATGGTAAAAATATCCAAGTTATGCTAAAACTCGGCCGTGCTCAGGGCGTGGCAATGGCTGCAGCATTATCACGCAGTCTTCCCATATTCGAATATTCCCCTCGAAAGATCAAACAGTCGATCACCGGAAACGGTAATTCCTCCAAAGAACAGGTAGCAGCGATGCTCAAAACCCTTTTAAAATTTTCTGAAACGCCTGAATTTCTTGACGCTACCGATGGTTTAGCGGTGGCAGTTTGTCATTCGTTCCAAAAGATAAGCAGTGCAGGAAATAAAAAGAACTATTCCGGCTGGGATGCTTTCGCAAAGGATAATCAGAAACGGATTAAATAAAATTATAGCTGCGCCTTGATTTTTTCGGCAATTGCTTCCAGTTCTTCTTCTGTAAACTTCAGTTTTGGGCGACTAAAATTCATATCATCCATGCTGTTAATCGGGATAAGATGTATGTGCGCATGGGGAACTTCCAGACCTATGACAGAAACACCAATTCGCTGGCATGAAATAGCCTTTTTTAAAGCCGCTGCCACGATCTGAGCAAACATCATCAGGCCAACATAAGTTTCACTATCCAAGTCAAATATATAATCAACCTCTTTTTTGGGGATAACAAGAACATGACCTTCAGTCAGCGGATTTACATCCAGAAAGGCAAGATATTCCAGTGTTTCAGCGACCTTATAGGAAGGAATATCGCCGGCTATAATTTTAGAGAAAATTGATTCCATAATAATTTGATTTAATTCAGTTATGGCAGATATTATCTGCTGATTTCAATGATCTCGAACTCAATTTTACCAGCCGGAACAGCGATCTCAGCTTTGTCTCCTACTGATTTACCCAATAATCCCTGGGCAATAGGCGATTTTACTGATATCTTACCTGTTTTCAGGTCGGCTTCCGATTCAGAGACCAACTGGTAAGTCATAGTTGCTCCATTATTGGTGTTTTTGATCTTAACAATAGATAATGCAAGGACTTTTGAAGAGTCCAGCTTTGATTCATCAATCAGACGAGCATTCGCCAAAACATTAGTCAGCTTCGAAATTTTGGATTCATGATGACCCTGCGCTTCTTTGGCAGCATCATATTCAGCATTCTCAGACAGATCGCCTTTATCTCTGGCTTCGGCAATTGCCTTTGAAATCTGTGAACGACCTTCAGTTTTTAATAAATGAAGCTCTTCTTTAAGTTTTTCTAATCCTTCCCGGGTATAATAAGTTACTTCTGTCATATCTCACACATTTTATGATAAACTCTAAAAAACAAACAAGACTATGTCGGCTTAAGCCAATATAGTCTTGCTCGTATGAATACGAAGATAATATTTTTGATTTCAGATTTCCAAATACAATCACGAATATTTGACTCCAAAGTATCAGATTCATTGCCAAACTACCAAGATTAACCTTGAAATTGGATTTGATATTATTATATTTGGCGCAGACTTGATAAGCCCAAATCTGCATGCAAATACACCGCGAATGCCCTTTATGCCACTCAAAGAATTTAAAAGGTTATGCTATAGACTGCGTAAGAAAAGGCCCTCATATTTCCCGGGTTAAATGTAATTCTTGTCGCGTTGTCTTTGCCAATCCCATGGCCGACAATGACGAACTCAAGGAATATTATGAAGGATATTATGATGCTGATATATATGATGCATTGAAGTTCAAAGAATACAGCATAGCAAGAATCAAGGAAATAAAATTTTATTCAACTGAGGATGTACTTAGGGAAGCTCCTTACATCGCCAAATATAAAAAAGGGGGAAAATTTTTAGATGTGGGTTGTGGCTTAGGGCTTGGTCTTGCTTTCGCAAACCAACTTGGCTTTGAACTTCACGCAACTGAATATGACGAAGGAGCAATCAATTTCATAAAGGAGCAATTTGATGTAGATGTTTACCGAGGCGAACTTATGAAGGCTGAATTCCCAGATAACTACTTCGATATGGTTCATATCAGCCATGTTATTGAACATGTGACTAATCCTAGGGCTTATATTAAAGAGATATACCGAATATTAAAGAAAGGAGGAATTCTATTTATAGCGACACCAGATATAGAGAGTAAACTGTATACCTGGTATAGAGCTTTGAACATGTTTAGATTATCTGTACCTAAAGTGATCGACGGATTAGAGCATACTTTCATATTTCCACAGCGTACCTTACAGAATCTTTGTGAAGCTGAAGGCTTCACAACCCGTGAACATACCGGCGTTTCTATCATGGAGAAATTTAGCAATATCCTGAGATATGATATGTCGCTAAAAAAGAAAATATCACGGTATATTCAAAATTTCTTCCATGTAAACCAATGGTTGATCGTTGAAAAGTAAAGGCCCTCGTGTTTAGACTGTAATATTTTTAAGCTTTCTGGCCAAAACTTCTGAAATCTTTCGGTACGATTCATGAGTCCAGCCGGCCACGTGTGGACTTAAAATCAAATTTGGACAGTCTCTCAATTCATTAAACCATTCCTGCTCTTCTAACATAGGGAATTTTTCTACCTCAAGTACATCAAATCCTGCAGCACTTATTTTGCCATTTCGTATTCCATCCAAAACAGCTCTTGTATCAACCAATTCGCCTCTTGAAGCATTTATAATGATGATTGGTTTCCTAAAATGAAAAAGATATTCTTTGTTAAAGAGCTGTTTCGTTTCGAAGGTCAAGGGAATATGAAAGCTCAAAATATCTGCCTGCTTAACTACCTGTTCCATACTCACCTCCTCAGCATACTGGTCAGAAAATCCGGTTTTATACTTATCATAAGCAATCACTTTTACCTCAAAACCGGACAGTTTTCGGGCAAGCATCTGGCCGGTATTACCATATCCAATGATTGCAATAGTTCTGTCTTTTAGCTCCCACCCTCTGTTACCTTCCCTATCCCAAATACCACTTCTAACTTCTAAATCAGCCTTTCTAAGGTTTTTGAGTAGAGAAAGAAGCATACCGAGCACATGCTCAGCTACTGCATCCCGATTCCCTTCGGGTGCATTTATACAACCTATACTTTTGGATTTGGCATAGGTCTCATCCACATTATCCATTCCTGCACCAGCCCGGGCTATAAATTTTAGATTTGGCCCTGCATCAATGACTTCCCGGTCTATCTGAAACTTGGTTCGAATCGCTATCCCTGCATAGTTTTTCAATATCTCCAAAGTTTCCGATCTGCTGATTAATGGCAGATCATCACATATATAGCCCAGTCTTTCTGCTTCAATTTTAAATGCAGGGTGCAAATGATCTGCAATCAGGATTCTTTTATTCATTCTGAATTATTCTCGAT
>Ga0105055_10006704_pt1 | contig 15683 bp, 18 predicted proteins | sample BON03_FD_78090 | JGI IMG/M metagenome (GOLD analysis project Ga0105055, IMG submission 78090) | Freshwater microbial communities from Lake Bonney liftoff mats and glacier meltwater in Antarctica - BON-03 | ecosystem: Environmental > Aquatic > Freshwater > Ice > Glacier meltwater | place: Lake...
AACAACGAGCTTGTCCCGTGGCTGGCCGAAAGCATGAGCTATAACGACGATTTCACCGAAGTCACCATCCGCCTGCGCGACGGCGCCAGCTGGAGCGACGGGGTGCCCTTCACCTCGGCCGACGTTGTCTATACAGTCGAAATGTTGCGGGCCGCTGCCCCGGGGATGCTGTTCTCGACGGTGATCGCCGAATGGGTGGCCGAGGCCACAGCGCCCGACGACCACACCGTGGTGATCCGTCTGACCAAGCCGGGGCCGCGCTGGGCTGCGGATTTCCTCGCGACCGGACAGGCCGGGCGCTTTGTCGTCGTGCCAAAGCACATATGGGAGGGGCAGGACGCCCCGAACTTCGCCAATCTCGACATCGACAAGGGCCTGCCCATCGGCACCGGGCCCTATCGCCTGGTCAGCGCGACGCCGTCTTCGGTCATCTACGACCGGCGCGACACCTGGTGGGCCATCGATGCGGGCCTTGTCGACGCGATGCCCGGGCCAGAACGCATCGTTTATGTGCCCGCCACATCCGAGGCGATGCCGCAACTCTATGCCTCGAACCAGCTCGACATGGGCCGGTCGATCCAGGCGGGTGCGTTCGATGCGATCCGCTTTCAGAACCGCGGCCTTGTGTCGTGGAACACCGAAGGCCCGGTCTGGGGCGCCCCGGACGGATGCGTCTATGCGCTGCGCTTCAACACCCAGGCAGCGCCGCTCGACAACGTCGCCGTGCGGCGGGCGCTTTCCCATGCGCTTGACCGGGATCAGATCGTCAACATCGCCTATGAACAGTCGATGCCAAAGGCGGTGGTGCCGTTCTCTTCCTATCAGGGCATGCTCGCCTATACCGACGTGCTTGGCGACAGGCTCGATCTGGCTGCGCTTGACAAGCGCGACCTCGACGCGCTGGCGGCAGAGATGCAGAGCGCGGGCTATACCCGCAACGCCGATGGCAAATGGGCCGATGCCGACGGCAAGGTACTGCAACTGGAAATGATCGTGGCGACGGGCGATCCATCGGGGCCGATCCTGGCCGAGCAGTTGAACACCGCAGGCTTTGATCTTGTGCTCAGCGTGCAGCAGAACAACGCCCGCACCGATGCCTTCATGTCGGGCAACTATCAGATTGATGTCGGGCCGCATTGCGGCAGCCTGTATGACCCCTGGCAGACGCTCGAACACTTTCATTCGAAATATGCCGCAGAACCCGGGGCGCGCTCGACCAACCCGCGGGCGATCACGCGCTATGCCAATCCAGCGCTCGACGCGCTGCTTGACCAGATGGAAGCGACCCAACCGTCGCCCGACGACCCGGCCTATCTGGATCTCGTGACCGAGGCGTTGGAGATTTACCTTGCCGACGTGCCGCAGGTGGTCTTCGCCGAGGAGTTGCACACGCTGGTCTTCAACTCGACCTACTGGCAGGGCTGGCCGTCGGCCGAAAACCCCTACATCGCACCCTACCTGCCCTGGGAAGGGTTCGCGCGGGTCATCCACAATCTGCGGCCGCGCGACTGATACCCCAACGCGGCCTGCGGCGGTGCCATCCTTCGGGCACCGCCGCGGCATTCCGCGGTTGGCGGCGTTGATCCGGCGCCGCCGGACCCCGGCCCAACCCCCAGAACACGAGTTGTCCCATGAAGATCGCCCAGATCCGCGCCATGCCGATCCGCTCCGAGATGCCCGGCGCCCTTTACCGCGACGACACCGTCAACAAGGCTCCGGAACCGCGCCGCGCCCCGTGGACGCGCGATGCCGTGGTGGCCGGGCCAATGTCCGGCTATGAGCGCTTTCGCAAGCACCGCTCAAGCTGGCGCTATGACGGCGCTGTCGGATGCCTTGTCACCGCCACCGATGGCACCTGGGGCTTTGGCATCACCCGCTATGACCAGCCGGTGATCCACCTGATCAACGACCATTTCGCGCCACTTCTGACCGGCGAGAACGCAATGGCAACGGAACGGCTGTGGGACATGATGATGCGCATGGCCTCGCCCTATGGCGCTTCCGGCCTGACCTCCTATGCCATCAGCGCGGTCGATCTGGCGCTGTGGGATCTCAAGGGCAAACTGCTGGGCCAGCCGGTCTATGCCCTTGCAGGTGGGGCCGTCAGCGACAGCCTGGCCTGCTACGCCACCGGGAACGACACCGACTGGCATATGGAGCTTGGCTTTCAGGCCACCAAACTGGCCTGCCCCCATGGCATGTACGACGGCATCGACGGGCTGTCGCGCAACGAAGACCTTGTCGCCCGCACGCGCGAGTTGATCGGCGCCGACCGTGAACTGATGCTGGATTGCTGGATGGCCTTCGACGTTGATTATGCCGTGCGGCTGGCCGAACGGCTGCGCCCCTATGACCTGCGCTGGATCGAGGATTGCCTGATGCCCGAAATGCCCGAAGCGCACGCCGCCCTGCGGTCGCGGCTGCCATGGATGACGCTGGCCACCGGCGAGCACTGGTACACGCCCCAGGCATTCCACAGCGCGGCGGCGGGCCGCTGGGCCGACATCTTTCAACCCGACATCGCCTGGGCGGGCGGCTTTACCGGATGTCGCAAGATCATTCAGATCGCTGAATCGGCGGGGATCGAGGTGATCCTGCACGCCGGCGGCAACACCCCCTATGGCCAGCACCTGAGCATGACCAGCCCGGCCATCCGCCGCGCCGAGTACTTTGTCGGCAGCCCGCCGGGTGTGCCGCTGGCCGATGTGCGCGGCTTTCCGGACATGGCCGTGCCCGAAAACGGCATCCTCGTGCCCGGTGATGCCCCGGGTTTCGGCCTCGGCCTGACCGAGGACGGACTTGCCGCGATGATGCGCTAGGGGCGCGCCATGTATCTTGACTATATCGCGCGGCGTTTCGGGGTGATGCTTCTGGTCATCTTTCTGGCCGTGTCGATCAATTTCCTGATCCCGCGCCTGATGCCCGGCGACCCGGTCGAGGCGCAGTTGATGCAGCTCCTGTCGCAGGGCGGCGGCAACCTCGGCGACATCGCCGCGATGGTCGACAGCTATCGCGCGCGCTTTGGCCTGGATCAGCCGCTCTGGCGGCAGTACTTCGCCTACTGGGAGTCGGTGCTGACCTTCGATCTGGGCTTCTCGCTGGCCAATTACCCCGAACGGGTGGCATCGGCGATCTCGGGCGCGCTGCCCTGGACGCTTGGGTTGCTGGGTACCGCGACGCTGATCAGCTTTGTGTTCGGCACGCTTCTGGGCGGGCTGATGGGTTGGCCGCAGGCCAGACGGGCCTGGCGGATCTTCGGCTCGGGCGTGCTCTTGCTGTCGTCGATCCCCTATTTCCTGATCGGCATGGTGTTGCTTTACCTTTTCGTCATCGTCTGGCCGGTCTTTCCGGCAGGTGGCGGTCTGCCCTTTGGCCAGACGCCGGGCCTGAACTGGCAGACGGTGCAGGGCATCGCGTGGCACGCGGCCCTGCCGCTCGCCTCGATCGTGCTGGCCGAAACCGGGGCCTGGGCCATCGGGATGCGCGGCATGATCGTCAGCGTGCTGGGCGAGGATCACATCACCCTGGCCGAGGCAAAGGGCCTGCGCCCGGGCCGCATCTTCAACCGCTACGCCATGCGCAGCGCGATGCTGCCGCAGGTCACACGGCTGGCGCTGGCGATGGCGCATATCGTGTCTGGCGCAATCCTGGTCGAGGTGATCTTTTCCTATCCCGGCGTCGGTTTCCGGCTTTTTCAGGCGATCCAGGCCAAGGATTTCTTCGTGATCCAGGGGATCGTGCTGATGCTGACCGTCACGCTTGCCGTGGCGACCTTCATCCTCGATCTGATCTATCCGCTGATCGACCCGCGCATCACCCTGCGCAGGAAGGGCTAGCCCATGGCGCGCCTGCTTGCCTTCATCCTTGCCAACCGCGCCCTGTCGGCCGGCCTTGCGATCCTGACTGCCATCTGCATCGTGGCGGTTCTCGGCCCCTTGCTGGTGGACACGGCGCTGTCGCGGGTGGGGGCGGTGCCGCCGCGCCTTCCGCCGTCCCAGCTCTATCCGTTCGGCACCGATGGGCAGGGGCGCGAGATGTTCACCGTGATCATCGTCGCCCTGCCCCAAACCCTGAAGATCGGTGTGACTGCGGGCCTCATCAGTCTTGCCATCGGGGTCGCGCTCGGGCTGATCGCGGGTTTCGTCGGCGGCCTGCTGGATGCGGTGATCCGCACCGCATCGGATGTGATGATGACGATCCCGGGAATCGCCGTCATGGTGCTGATCGCCGCCAACGTGCGCGAGATGACCGTCACGCTGATGGCCGTGATCATCGCCTCGCTGTCATGGATGATCGCCACCCGCATGATCCGCGCCCAGACGCTTTCGCTGCGCGACCGGGGCTATGTCCAGATCGCGATCCTCAACGGGGCCTCGCCGCTGCGGCTGGTGTTTGTCGAGGTGCTGCCGAATCTGATGCCGTTCATCGCCGCCTCGTTCGTCATGACGGTCTCGCAGGCGATGCTGGCCACCATCGGTCTCGAAGCGCTGGGCCTCGGCCCGCAGAACGAACTGACCCTGGGCGTCACCATCTATTGGGCGCAGTTCTACAGCGCGGTGGTGCGCGGCATGTGGTGGTGGTGGGCGATCCCCATCGGGGCGCTTGCGCTGATCTTCGTCGGCCTGATGCTGACGTCGATCGGCATGGACGGCTTTGTGAACAAGCGCATCGGTGTTCGGTCGTGACCGCGCCGGTCCTCGATGTCGCCGGTCTCAGCGTCGAGTATCGCACGTCGTCGGGCCCCGCCTTTGCCGTCACCGATGTCAGCTTTTCCGTGCAGCCGGGTGGCAGGATCGGGCTGGTTGGCGAATCCGGCTCGGGCAAATCGACGACCGTTCTGGCTCTCATGCGGCTGTTGCGCAACGGCAGCATCGCCGCCGGATCGGCGCGGCTCGAAGGGGTGGAGTTGACGGGCCTGAGCGAGTCCGCCATGCGCGCGACCCGCTTTGCCCGTATGTCGCTGGTGCCGCAGGGCGCGATGAGTTCGCTGAACCCTGTGCTGCGCATTTCCGAGCAGATCGGCGATATCTTCGACGATCACGGCATCCGCCACGGCGCCGCTGCACGCCGCGCCATTCTCGACACTCTGCTCAACCGCGTCGGCCTTGCCGCTGCCGTACAGGACAGGTTTCCGCACCAGCTTTCGGGAGGCATGAAACAGCGGGTCTGCATTGCCATGGCGATTGCGCTGGAACCGGCGCTGATCCTGGCGGACGAGCCGACATCGGCACTTGACGTCATGGTTCAGAAACAGGTGATGGCCACACTGGGCCGGGTCCAGGCCGATATCGGAGCGGGAATCGTGCTGATCGGGCATGACATGGCGCTGATGGCGCATTTCGTCGATGATCTTGGCGTGATGTATGCGGGCCGGATGGTCGAACGCGGGCCGGTGCGCCGTCTGTTCGCGGCCCCGCACCACCCCTATACGCTGTTGCTGATCGAGGCGCTTCCGACCTTCCGAGCGCGCGGAAGGTTCCGCGGCATCCCCGGTGTCGCGCCGTCGCTTCTGACTCAGGTTGCTGGCTGCCCGTTCCACCCGCGCTGTCCGATGGCCGTCGACCGCTGCCGCACAGAAACGCCTGCCCTGCGCCCGGTCGCGGGTGCGCAGGGCCATGTCGCCGCCTGCCACCGGGCCGAGGACGTGTCGCGATGACCGACGAAACCCGCCCCGCGCTGGTGGCCGAACATGTCGATGTCACCTTCTCGGCCGGGTTCGGTGGCCGGATCAAGACCCACGCCCTGCGCGATCTGTCGCTTGTCGTGGGAGGAGCGCAGCCGGCGATCACCGCCGTCGTGGGGGAAAGCGGCAGCGGCAAGACCACGCTCATGCGCCTGCTGCTGGGCTTTCAATCCGCCACCGCTGGCGCCGTGCGCTTTGGCGACGTGGCGCTGACCGAATTCAGGGGGGCTGCGGCCCTGAACGACTATCGCCGACAGGTGCAGGCGGTGTTTCAGGATCCGTTCGACGTTTTCAATCCGTTCTACCGGATCGAACATCCGCTTGTCGCACCGCTTGTCACCTTCGGTCTGGCGCGCAACCGGGCGCAGGCGCTTGATCTGGTCGCAGAGGCGATGGCGGCGGTCGGTCTGCGCCCGTCCGAGACCATCGGCAAATACCCGCACCAGCTTTCGGGTGGCCAGCGCCAGCGGGTGATGATCGCCCGCGCGCTGTCGTTGCGCCCGACGATCCTTCTGGCAGATGAGCCCGTCTCGATGGTCGATGCCTCGCTGCGCTCGACCATCCTTGAATCGCTCTGGCAGATGAACCGCGAGAAAGGCATCGCCCTTGTCTATGTGACCCACGATCTGGCGACGGCCTATCAGATCGCCGATGTGATCCTGGTGCTGTACGGCGGCATGGTGATGGAAGTCGGCTCGGCTCGGCAGGTGATCCATGCGCCGCGCCATCCCTATACCCGCGCGCTGATCGACGCCGTTCCATCGCCCGATCCCGATGTCGACTGGAACCTCGGCGATGGCCGTGCCACGGGCGAGATGCAGGGCCTGCCCTCCGCCGGCTGTCCGTTCGCGCCGCGCTGCGCCGATGCCATGGCGCGCTGCGGCATCGAAACGCCCGCGCTGTACCGCACCGAAACCGATCGCGCCACGGCATGTTTCCTTGACGAAGGCCCCGAAACCACCACTGCCGCGAAGGTGCAGCACAGCGTCGGAATTGTGCCCGTGCAAATAGAGGACAAGGCCGGATGATAATCGACAGCCATTGCCACGTCTGGGCGCGCTGGCCCTATGACCCGCCGGTGCCCGACCCCGAACACCGCGCCGCGCCCGGGGGGTTGCTGTGGCACATGGATCGCAACGGCGTGGACCGGGCAATCGTCATCTGTGCGGGGATCGGCGACAACCCACAGAACGCCGATTTCGCCTTTGCGGCTGCCGAACGCAGCGATGGCCGGCTTGAGGTCTTTCCCGATCTGGAATGCCGCTGGTCGCCGGATTTTCGCGCGCCGGGTGCCCGCCAAAGGTTGCAGAGCGCGCTTGGCCGATGGAAATTCCGGGGGTTCACCTCATACCTCGACGAAGCGGAAAATGGCGCCTGGCTGGTGGGGGACGAGGGGCTTGCCTTTTTCGGCCTCGCCGCCCGTCACAACCTGATCGCAAGCCTTTCGGTGCTGCCCCATCAGGTGCCCCGTGTCGCAGAGCTTGCCCGCCGGTTGCCCGACCTGCCGATCCTGCTGCATCACCTGGCGTTCCTCGGGCCGCGCACGTCGGCCACGCGCGACGGCGCCGCGCATGTGGTTCTGGCCGCAGCCTGCCCGAACATCCATGTCAAGCTGTCGGGCTTCGGCAATGTCGCCGGTCCCGACGACGCCTATCCCTACCCCAGGCTCGGCTGGATCCCGCAGATGTTGCATTCTGCATTCGGCTCTGATCGTCTGATCTGGGGGTCGGATCACCCGGTGTCCGGCCGCCACATGACCTATCGCCAATCCCTCGACATGGTCGCCGTTCACGGCCCCGGCGACAGTGCGGCGCGGGATGCGATGCTCGGGGCCAACATCGCCCGGATTCTGGGCGGTACCGCGGCGCGCGCAGGCCCATAGCGAGCCGGTTGGCGAACGGCAGGGCGGCGGAATTGTCGGTATCGGGAGCGCCGGTTTCGGTGTTGCGGCCATGAACCGGGCGGTCAGGCGTTTTCGATGTCGTTGTCGTCAGTGGTGGCCGGCAACGTTTCGGTCAGCAGGAAAACACGCTCCAGCGCCGCCCGGCGGGGCACGTCGCCCTCCATTTCAAGGACATCGGCCATATGGGCGCGCCAACGCCCGATCACCGGCGGTTCCGCCGCCGGTGGCACCCCGGGGTCGCGCAACTGCAAACCGAACACCTGACGGGTTTCCTCGCAAAGGTGGATTTCATAGCGCAAGATACCCTGCCCGCGCAGGGCGCTGGCCATCTCGGGCCAGATCTCGGCGTGGCGGCGACGGTATTCGCCGGTCATGCCCGGACGCACCGTCAGCAGAAAGGCAACGCCGACCAGATCGGCCACCCCGGTCATTCAGGCCCCGCCACGGGCATCACGGCCCCCCCCGCGCGGGCCGAAGCCAGCATCGCGGCGACGGTCGCGGTTGTCCTTGCGCCGATGTCCCCGGGGCTGAGGTTCGTCCCCCGTCCCAGCGCCAGATCGACCAGGGCATGCACCGGGCCGTCGCTGCGCACCTGCCAATCGGTCGGACCGAGGGCAAGGCGTTCGGGCGGGGCGTCGTTGGTGCGGATTTCGCCGATGTTGCGGTCGAATTCCGCAAGCGCGACGCCGCCCGAACCGCACAGGAAAATGCGCATCAGCGCGCGACCGGTTTCGGGCATTGCCACGGAACCCGAGATCGACGCCACAGCACCGCCCCGCAACCGCAGCATCGCGGCATCGGCAATGTCGACGCCGTCCTGTTCCACCGTCATCGCGCCCACCGACTCGGGGATGGTTCCGGTAAGGAAGAACATCAGCGCCAGAGAATGCGACAACTGGCCATAGGCAAAGCCGCCACCGGCTGCGGGATCCTGCCAGGTGGATCGCTCGGGGCGAAAAAACGTGTCGTCCCATTTCGACAGGCCGCGCGCCCCGGTAAAGACATCCCGCGTGACCGAAACGAAGCTGCACATCGCGTGTTCAAGAGTGCCTATCGCCCCCCCGGCAATGCGCTGGCGCAGCGCATCGACCTGCGGCAGGTAATTGTAACTGTTGGCAATCAACAGGTGGCGATCACAGGCGCGGGCCAGGTCGACCAGCGCCCAGGCCTCGGCGGGGTCAAGGGTCATGGGTTTTTCGCACAGCACATGCGCCCCGGCACGCAGCGCTGCTGCGGCATGTTCGTAATGAAACCGGTGCGGCGAGGCAACGACGACGATATCGGGATCGCGCGCCAGCACCTCTGCCGGGTCTTGCGACGCGAAGGCAAAGCCGAAATGCGATTTGACGCGCGCCAGATCGCTGGCGCCCAGGCGGCAAACGCCGTCCAGCACCACCTCGGGGCGACCGGCCAGCACCGGGATATGGTTTTGCGCGGCAAACCATCCTGCGCCGATCACCGCTGCCCTCAGCTTGCGGGTCACGGTTCGGTTCCGTGAATCGGGGATGGGGCGAAGGCGCCGATTTCGGCAGCGGAAAAGCCCGGCACGAAAGCGGGTTCCAGCGCTGTTTCGGCGCGCGCCAGCAGCGCGGCGCGAAACCCCGCGACACGGTCGGCCTGGGCCGGATCGGCGGCCAGGTTGTGGCGCTCGGCCGGGTCGGCAAGGCTGTCGGCCAGGAACGGGTCTTCATTCGCGGGGGCGATCCGTGTGCCGTCCTGACGGATGTTCATGTCGAACCGCCAGCGCCGGGTGCGCAGACAGGCCCGGCGCGGCCATCCGCCCCCGCCCGGCCAAGTGCCGATGTTGGCCGCCGAAGATGCCCGCGTCCCGGCGTCACCCTGTCCGATCACCCCGAAGATCGCGTCGGGTTCGGGATCGGCAAACAGCGCGCGCCCTTCAAAGCCGGGATCGGGTGGAATGCCGGCGAGGTGGCACAGGGTGCGCCCCAGGTCGAGCGATTCCGAAAGTTCGTCGTTCACCGCACCCGTCGGCACCCGGCCCGGCGCGCGGACGATCAACGGTACACGCTGGCTTTGCGGGCCAAAGACGATCTTGCTGAGCAGCCCGTGTTCGCCCAGCGATGCTCCGTGGTCAGAGCTGAAGACGATGTCGGTATTGCGTACCAGCCCCAATGTGTCGAGCGCCGCGACCAGAACTCCGACCTGCATGTCAAGCCAGGTGACAAGGGCATGGTAGTCGGACTGCGCCTGCCGCATGTCGGCGTGGGTGATCCGCGGGCCACCCACGACACCGGCGAAGGTTTCGTCGTAAAGGCTCGGGGTGCCGCGGGGCAGGTCGTGGCCCGGCCAATCCGGGGCGCGATACATCGCGCGGAACAGCGCCGGCGGAAAGACCGGAGTATGGGGCTGCAGATACGAGGCGCACAACAGGAAGGGTGCTGCACCGTCCTGCCCTGCCAGCCAGTTCACCGCATTGCGCGTGATGGCTTCGGGCGGGTAAGGTATGTCGTCGGGAAACACCCCGCCCACCGGCGACGCGATACCGTCGGGCACGATCGCATGCAAACGCCCGGGCGGGCAGACCTTGGCGAAGACATCCATCTCGCCTCCGGTCTCGTCCTCGGTCTGCCAGATGTCATAATCGGCATGGACGTGGGACTTTCCGAAAACCGCCGTGCGATACCCGGCCTTGGCGAAATGCTCGGGGAACGTCCTGTGGCGCACCGGCAGCGGATAGGATTGCCAGGCCCCTTCGTTGCCATAGACGCCTGTTCGTTCCGGTGCCCGGGCGGTAAGCTGGCTGGTGCGCGACGGCACGCAGGCCGGAGAATTGCAATAGTGCCGGGTGAAACGCACCCCGCCAGCCGCCAATGCGTCGATGTTCGGGGTCGCGACAGGGGGGCCGCATTCGGGCGGGAAAGTCGCACCCTCGCAACCGATGGCCGAGGCACGCAGCTCGTCCGCAAGAATATAGATTATATTCCGTACCACGTTGCCTCGTGTTCGCAAATGAACTTTCCGAGCTTAATAGGTGAACTGATGTGGCGTCAATACAGACGCAGTGTTGCGGTTCTCCACGGCAAGACATTCGGGATTATTGGCGCCGGACAGATCGGTCTCAAGACTGCCGCCATCGCGCAGGGTTTTGGCCGTGAGGTCATCGCGTTCGGCATCAAGCCGCCCAGACCGCGTCCGGTTCGCCGATGTCCTGCCTGCCGTTGGACGAGGTCGTTCAGCGCGCCGATATTCTTTTGCTCCACGCGCTGCTGACGAAGGAAACGCAGCACATCATCGACCCCGCACGGATCGCCAAAATGAAACGCGGTGCCATCATCGTCAACACCGCACGCGGCGCGCTGATCGGCACAGGCGCGCCGATCGCTGCGTTGAAAAGCGGCCAGTTGGGCGGGGCCTGACTGGATGTCTGTGAGATGGAAGACAGCGTGTTCGACCACGATTTTGCGGGTCATGTGATGCCCGACGATGTGATGGCGCGGCTGCTGACGCTGAACAATGTGTTGATGACATCGCATCGGGGGTTTCCGAGCCGCGAGGCCCTCAAGGATATCGCGGAAACGACACTGTCGGGTTTGACGGCATTTGAGGAGCACAAGGCTTTGGTCAACCAGGTAAAAGCGCAACGTTGATGGTGGGGGGGCTGGTTCTGGAAAACCAAAGGTTTTCAGACTTTTCCTAACCTCTGTCAGTCCGTCCGATTTTCATCGACTATAGGTATGGGCTATCAATCAATCCGGAGTGGTGCCATGAAGAACTTTTCCAAGATAGCCAGTGAATATTCGTCCGGGTTTGGCGAACTTGCCAAGGAAATTCCGGGGCCGACCAAGGCGTTCGAGGATCTGTTCACCACCTCGGTCAAGGATGGCGCCTTGTCGCGCAAGACCAAGGAACTGATCGCGTTCGGCATCGCCATCGCGGTGCGTTGCGATGGCTGCATCGCGGCACATTCCAAAAGCGTACTTGCCGCAGGTGCCAGCCGGGACGAGGTGGCCGAGATGATCGGCGTCGCCATTCTGATGGGGGGCGGCCCCGCCACGGTTTACGGCGTCGAGGCGATGCGCGCCTTTGACGAGTTTTCCGCCGCAAAGGTCGCCGCCGAATAGCGGCCCTTGGCACCGGGTGCGGGCAGGAAGCCGCTGGCCGCCCTCAAGGCGCTGATCCGATACCCTGGGACTTTGAGAACATGACGCAGCCCCCACCCATCCGACCGCCCGGTGTTGTGACCGCGATCCGTGGCAGCGTCGTGGACGTGCGGTTCGACGGGCCCTTGCCACCGATATACACGGTCTTGCGTATTGGAACCGACCCCGAAATCGTGATCGAGGTTCTGGCGCAGCGCGATGCGCACCATGTTCGCGGCATCGCCCTGACCCCGACGCAAGGGCTGGCGCGGGGAATGGCGGTGGAGGATACCGGCGGGCCGCTGAAGGTGCCGGTGGGCAAGGCCATCCTGTCGCGCATGTTCGACGTGTTCGGCAATACGATCGACGGCGGGCCGCCGCTGACCGATGTCGACTGGCGCTCGGTTCACCGTGCGCCGCCGCCTCTGGTGCAACGCTCCACCACCTCGGAAGTGTTTGAAACCGGGATCAAGGTGATCGATGTGCTGTTGCCGCTGGAACGTGGCGGCAAGGCCGGTCTGTTTGGTGGTGCGGGCGTGGGCAAGACCGTGCTTCTGACCGAGATGATCCACAACATGGTGGGCCAACACGTAGGCGTCAGCATCTTTTGCGGCATTGGCGAGCGGTCGCGCGAAGGCAGCGAGTTGCATCACGACATGAAGGAAGCCGGGGTGCTTGACAACATGCTGATGATTTTCGGCCAGATGAACGAACCCCCCGGCGCGCGGTTCCGGGTCGGCCATGCGGCGCTGACGATGGCCGAATATTTCCGCGACGATGAACACCGCGATGTGCTTTTGCTGATCGACAACATCTTCCGCTTCATTCAGGCCGGGATGGAGGTGTCGGGGCTGTTGGGCCAGATGCCATCGCGGCTGGGCTATCAGCCGACAATGGGCACCGAATTGTCGGGGCTTGAAGAACGCATCGCCAACACCGATGCGGGTGCCATCACCTCGATTCAGGCGGTCTATGTGCCGGCCGACGATTTCACCGATCCGGCGGCGGTGCATACGTTTTCGCACCTGTCGGCGTCAATCGTGCTGTCGCGCAAGCGGGCCAGCGAGGGGCTGTATCCCGCGATCGATCCGCTGCAATCCATGTCGAAGATGGCGACGCCGGGCATCGTGGGCGCGCGGCATTACGCGCTGGCGCAGGAAATTCGCCGGACCCTGGCGCAATATGCCAATCTGAAAGACATCATCGCGATGCTGGGGCTTGAGCAGTTGTCGCCCGAGGATCGCAAGGTGGTCGGGCGGGCCCGGCGGTTGGAGCGGTTCCTGACCCAGCCGTTTTTCACCACCGAAGCCTTCACCAGCCTCAAGGGCAAGCTGGTCAGCCTTGGCGATGCGCTGGACGGTTGCGAAGCCATTCTGCACGATGAATTTGCGGATGTGCCGGAAAGCGGCCTTTACATGATCGGCGCGATTTCCGAGGCCAAGGTGCCGTCGAAGGCAAAGGCAAAAGAACCGCAGCCAAAGGAACCGGAGGCAGCAGATGCATCTTAAAATCCTTCTGCCTTTCGAGATCTTTGCCGACATCGCCAATGTGACCCGCATCGTCGCGGAAACCCAGGGTGGCGCGTTCGGCCTTTTGCCCAACCGGCTTGACTGCGTCGCGGCTTTGGTGCCGGGCATCCTGACCTGGCAGACCGAAACCGGAGATGAGGTTTTTGCAGCCGTCGATGACGGCACGCTGATCAAGACCGGCCACGAAGTTGTGGTTTCGGTCCGGCGTGCGTTGCAAGGCAATGACCTGGCCAGTTTGCGCGCGAAGGTGGACCTCGAGTTCCTCACGCTGGACCGCGCCGAACAAGAGGTTCGCGCCGTGATGGCGAAGCTGGAAACCGGCTTTGTGCGGCGGTTTGCGGAGTTTCAGTCATGACCGACGACGCCCCGAAACCAGACGGGAAAGACGACAGCCTTGCCGGAACTGTCGGTCGCAAGGCCAGCCGCAAGGCGAAGGCCCGCCGCGATGGCGCGCCCGGGGTCTGGTTCGGCCTCGGCACCATGGGTCTGATCGGATGGTCGGTCGCGGTGCCGACGCTGTTGGGCGCGGCGATCGGCATCTGGCTTGACAGTCGCCATTCGGGTGATCGTTCGTGGACGCTCGCGCTGTTGATGGCGGGGCTGGCGATCGGGTGCTTTTCGGCCTGGGGCTGGGTGTCGCGGCAGGACCGGGACATTCACGACCAAGAGGGGGACGACGATGCCTGATGTGCAAACCTTGATCATGGTGTTCACAGCCGGTGCGCTGCTGGGTGCCGGATTCTTCGGCGGGTTGTGGTGGACGGTGCGCCGGGGCCTTGCCTCGGCCAACCCGGCGCTTTGGTTTTTCGGGGGCTTCGTGCTGCGCATGGGCATCACGCTTTACGGGTTCTATCTGGCCGGCGGCACCGAATGGCAGCGTTGGGTTGCCTGCCTTGCGGGTTTCATCGTCGCGCGTATTGTCGTGGGCCGCCTGACGCGCACAATTCCCCCGATTGCCGAAGGGGCCCGCCATGCGTCTTAGCCCGGACCAGATGGTTTTTTGGCAAAGTGGGTTCGTTAAACTCAACGGCACCATCGTGTTCACATGGGCGCTGATGGCTGTGATGGTGATCGGCTCGATCCTGGTCACGCGGCGACTGTCAAACGAGATGTCCCGTTCGCGCTGGCAAAATCTGCTCGAGATCATCGTCACCGGCATTCAGGATCAGATCAAAGAGGTCGGCCTGAAACACCCCGAAACCTATATCGGCTTTATCGGCACTTTGTTCCTGTTCGTCGCCGTGTCGGCGCTGAGTTCGATCATTCCGGGGTTCGAGCCACCCACCAGTTCGCTGTCGACCACTGCGGCGCTTGCGCTCAGCGTCTTTGTCGCCGTGCCGATCTATGGCATCGCCGAGCGGGGCTTTGGCAGCTATTTCCATTCGTACGTTGAACCGACATTCGTCATGCTGCCGTTCAACATCATCAGCGACCTGTCGCGCACCCTTGCGCTGGCCATCCGTCTGTTCGGCAACATGATGAGCGGAACGATGATCCTTGCCATCCTGCTGACCATCACCCCCTTCATCTTTCCCGTGGCGATGTCGGCGCTGGGTCTGCTGACCGGCATGGTGCAGGCCTATATCTTCAGCATCCTGGCTGCCGTCTACATTGCCTCGGCCACGCGCACGCGCAAGGCGGCGCCCGCAAAACCGGTTGCAGCCGCATGAACCCCATCAAGGAAAATCACCATGGATAGCGCGACATATATCGCCATCGCCTCGATCATCACATCCGGTCTGACCATGGCAATCGGCAGCATCGGCCCGGCCCTGGGCGAAGGGCGCGCCGTCGCGACGGCCCTGACCTCGATCGCGCAGCAACCGGATGCATCGGCAACCATCACCCGCACGCTGTTTGTCGGCCTCGCCATGGTCGAATCCGTTGCGATCTATTGCTTTGTCGTGTCGATGATCCTGATCTTTGCCAATCCGTTCTGGAATGCGGCTGTCGCCGCCACTGCCGCCGCCGCAACAGCCGCAGGAAACTAGGCCATGCTGATCGATTGGTTCACTGTCGGGGCGCAGCTGCTCAACTTCCTGATCCTCGTCTGGCTGCTCAAACGGTTCCTCTACAAGCCGATCATCAATGCCATCGACACCCGCGAGGCCCGGATCAAGAAAGAGCGGGCCGATGCCGATGCGATCAAGACGGCTGCCGAGACGGCGCGCGACGCCTTTCAGAAAAAGACCGACGCCTTCGCCCAACAGCACGCCGCCCTGATGCAAACGGCCAGGGACGAGGTCGCCGCCGAGCGCACGCGCCTGCTGTCCGAGGCGCAGGGCGACGCCGATGCCATGGCGGCCAAACGCGCCAAGGCACTGCTGACAGAGGCACGCGCCCTTGAAAAATCCATCACCGACCGGGCGCGCGACGAGGTGTTCGCCATCGCTCGCAAGACGCTGAAAGATCTGGCCGATGTCGGTCTGGAAGACCGCATGTGCGATGCGTTTGTCGATAGAATCAAG
>Ga0105055_10006708_pt1 | contig 15677 bp, 16 predicted proteins | sample BON03_FD_78090 | JGI IMG/M metagenome (GOLD analysis project Ga0105055, IMG submission 78090) | Freshwater microbial communities from Lake Bonney liftoff mats and glacier meltwater in Antarctica - BON-03 | ecosystem: Environmental > Aquatic > Freshwater > Ice > Glacier meltwater | place: Lake...
TAGCTACATCCAAAGTCTACATACACATACACAGGGTCCGGCTGACACCCCCATTCCGTGCTGCTCCCTACCCCAACCGCCCCAAAGATGCGTAGGAGGTTGACTACTCAGGTAGCGGGCATCCTCAAATTGTAGATCAACTCAGCGCCGCATGCAAACCAGATGAAGCAGACAAACAAAAAATAATTCAAAACTCTCATCCTGGGGAATATATCGCAAAATTTGGGGTTTTCTTTTTTTTATGTGCTTCTGCCGGTGCTCCCCTCCCCCCCGCCCTTACACTGGTGGGGCATCCTTGAGGCCGTCTACCTTCAAACCCATGGTCCCGCACGTCCCAAAAAGCATGCGGCAGATGGACCGCAGCGGTAGATGACTGAGGTGGTAGTCCTTTTGCTTGACCTTGGCGATTTCGTAAATGTGCTTCACGTGCACAGAGCCCACCATCTCGTGCACCGTCTTGCCCGCGCCTTTTTCCACGCCCGCGCAGCGCTAGTGAGTGTGGGATGAGGGGGAAGGCGAGCGATAAGGGTTAGGTCAGCTTCAACGGGGCAAACGTTTGATAGGAAAGACGATAAAGCTCGTGTACGCACGTACCTTGAGGAACCAGGAGGTGGGCGGGCTCTTGATCTTGAAAGTAAACGTCCGGTTCGAGTAGGCCGCCAAGGACACCTGCGCGACGGGTTGAGGATGTGGGAATCCACGTACGTGGGTGAGATCGGGTTATGACTGCGGTGACAGGCTTGCGCCTGTTTGACGCAGTCGAGGAGGACACACTGCCACACAGAATACCTCACGGCGAGTCCCACATGTTGCCTTACCTGCATGGGCGTGTTGGGGATGATGGCCGCCGTCTCGGCGTTGAAGGCCTTACAAAACTCCATCATGTTCAGCCCAAGCGGACCTAGCGCCTGTTGATTGAAAGGGGGCAAGAAAAGTTACTCAACCACTCTAGTGTGTGACGATGGCCGGCGTCGCCTCCCGCTCCCTCCCCCCCCTCCCTCTCAACGGACCTGTCCAATGGCTGGCCCCGGCTTGGCCGTCCCCGCGGGCACGCGCAGCCGGACCTTACGCAACAGAGACATGTGCTTGCTCTTCTACTTCTCTTCTGCTCCTTAATGGAAGCGCTGCTGACTTGCGAATGGAAGCGCCGCGCTGCTTTTTGTTGGTCCGCGCTGCTGTGCGTGCTCTCCTAGCTAGGCCCCCGCTACTGCTCTCCTGGCAAGGCGCTTGCAGGCCCAACCTCAACAGGACGCGAGGCGGCAAGTTCAGACCCTGTCGATAATGTGTATGAAGACGTGGGTGAGGCGCGGGAGGCAGAGTTGTGGTTGTTTGTTTGCGTATCTGGCTTGTTGTTGCGACCCATCGCCATCAAGGAGGGGAGGTCGTCGCTGGAGATGGAGAGAGAGCGTTTTGTTTTGCAGACATTTTGCAACACATTTCTAGCAACCCAGGCGCTCACTCTCCCCCCCCACACACCCTGGACAGGCAGCGCCATTGCATCACTGCCGCTAGCTGCCGCCAAGGCCAAGGGCTTCCCGCAGCAGCCCTACGACTTGCTTGCTTCCCCCACCATCACGCCACCATGCTGGTCCAGGACATCCCCAGGTTCGAGGTGGATCCAGGTAGAGGGAGAAGGAAGGAGGAGGGAGAGAGTAGGCTGACAAGGAGGGCCTCTTCCTCTAGCCATCCTTCATCTCTCTAATTCTCTGCCTCCTCTCCCTGTCCATCGCACAGGATAACTATGGGTACCTGCTGATTGACGAAGCAACGCAGGAGGCCGCGGTCATCGATCCCGTGGAGGCCGATTCAGTTTTCGCAGCTGCTGCCAAGGCTGGGGTAACCATAACACACGTGTTGACGACGACGGTAGCGGCAGCTTCATGGAGCATGGTATCGGCTGCGACGACGAAGGACTGATGATGATGATGACGAGGCGACGGACGGCCAGTCGAGGTCGCCGCGAATCGCATCCTCCTCCCCTTCCTCCAGTACGTCGTCCTCCGACCCATCGGCGTGAACGAGCGAGCGGAAATGGTGCCTGCTTTGCTCAAAACTACTATGCGCGCCTTCTCTTCCGTGAGGTGGGACGAGCAAACCTTAGCCTCAGTCTGTGGCCCCTTACTCGATGCCTGCCGCGCACAAGGCACGAGCGAGAGCTTACACCTCATTCAGCTCTTGTCTGCCATGCTGTTCTAATGAGAACGGATCTATTCCTCTCCTCAATCGCTTGTGGGAGGGAGGCCACGAGGAAGGGACCGGCGGGCAAAATGTAGAAAGATTGCAGGCAGCTAATCAAGTAAGACTTGTCTAGTGGAAAATGAACCAAGAAATGAAAGAAAGATTTGCACCAATTTATGGCGCCGGCGTCGCATTGTTTTCTGTCTTTGTATTTCAGTTATTATGAATCAAAACTTATTCTTTGGTGGTGGTAGTTTTTGTTGTTACTGCTGGTCTTCGATTTTGAATTTGTTTTCCGGAACCTAAATGAACAAACACGTCTTTTCCTTGCTGCCTGACTCTCTCCCTGTCTCTCCCGTCCCTCCCGCACGGTCATACTCTTCCACACACAACCTCGTCTCTTCGTCTCTTTCTTCACACACCGACGCCCGCCCTCGGCCCTCTTATTGCAAGAAGTGCAGGTGGTCATCCTCGTCCTCGACATGCCCCTCTTTCGCCTGCTCGTCTTTTATCCCTTCCCCTCCTCCTTCTATTTCCATCCCTTCTCCCCCACCAGCTCCTCCTCCTCCTCCTCCTCCCAGTGCCCGCTCCAGCATGGCCCCCTTCTCCCCGCCGCCCGCCCCGCCCGTGAGCATGAGGATGGTGGCGGCCGCGTTGGTGGACTCGGTCTTCCGAAGCATGGGCGCGATGCTGGGTTGCTGCACAGGCGGCGCCATCATCTCCTGCTGCTGCTGCTGCTGCTGTTGCTGGTGGTGGTGGTGCTGTTGGTGCCCGTCCTGCTGCTGCGGTGATGCCGGCGAATGGTGTGGGGAGAAGTGGCCGTGGTGCTCCATCTCATGCTCCAGGGCCGACACTTGCCACTCGGGCATGGACGACTCTCCCTCGCCCCCAACCACCGGCGAGGAGGAGGCAGCCGCCGCCGCTTGGGCCAGCTCTCCGTCCGCGGCCTCGAAGAAGGTCGACGGCAAGGACCCGCTCACCTGCAGCAGGTCCGCCAGGGCTTGTGAGGCCGCGGGCGATTCTTCTCCTCCCGCCCAGCCGGCCAGCGTCTCGGCGGCCGTGATGGCGTAGGTGGACAAGAGCCCCACGTCGGCTTCGGCGTGAGGGGCGGCTGCCGGTGGGAGCATTGCCGGCGGTGGCACAGGTGGGGGAGTGGTGCGGGCACGCTTGCTCGTGCCCCTCCCTCCTCCTCGTCCTCGGCCCCTACCTCTTCCTCCACGTGGGGACGGCGTTGGCGGCAATTGGGTTGTGAAGCTTGCGGGGGGCGGGTTGAGCAAGGGGGTGGAGGGGGGCTCGTAGAAGGGCGTTTGGGGTTGTTGGTGGGGCAGCACCTGGTAGGCTTTTTGCTGTTGCTGTTGCTGCTGGTGCTGTGATAGGATTGGCGACCCGAAAGCAGACGCGTCGTGCGCCACTGGTGAGGGGAACATGACTGAAGCGCCGCCTGGTGTGGGACTGGCGAGAGCCTGGGGATGGTACTGCTGCTGCTGCTGCAGCTGCTGATGTTGGTGTTGTTGGTGTTGTTGGTGCTGCTGCTGGGGTTGTTGTTGCTGTTGTTGTTGGCGTGCGAGAGGCACTGTTGACGCCCCGGTGGAGGTGGGAGGAAAGATGCGCTTGGTCACCCCGCCGCTGTTCCCCAGCAAGGAGGGAGAGGCAGAAGGCATGTAGCGCTGCTGCGGCTGGAGCTGCACCATCTGCGGCAAGGGCAGCACCGGCACTTGCTCTTGTTGCTGCTGCTGCTGTTGTGGCGCAATCAGCGCGGCTGCCCCCTCGCCGGGGGGTGGACGCACCCCCAAGACGCGCGAGCCCTCCACGTACAGCGCCGTGCCCGTGGTGAGCGTGCGCAGCCCCCACCCGTCCCCGCGGACCAAGCCTCCGCCCCACCGCTCCAGCACCAACACGCGATTGCTCGTGTCTTGGGCCAAGGTCAGCTCCGCGTACCGCCACCGGCCTCCGTCGCGCGTCGGCCGCCAGCTCAACACGGGCTTGGGCGGGGGCGGCGAGGGGGAGGGTGGACCCCCGCTGCTGGAGGAGCCCGAGGAGGAGGAGGCGGAGGAGGTGGAGGTGCCCAGGACAGGCCCCGAGGAGGGTGGCGGGGGTACGACCAGCGGCAAGGGCTGGAGGGAGACGATGGTGGAGTCGTATTGCCGTACCAGGTCCCGGTGCGTGCGGATGCGGACGATGCCCAGGAAGGTAAGCCCGTGCCTGTCTGTGCACTTGAGCACCATGTGCCGGTCCTCCAGGGCGTTGGTGGACCGGAAGGTCAGCGCCAGCAGCTCTTCCAGTAGGCGTTGCCGGTCCTCAGGCGCCACGAGGCCGGCCAGCAAAAAGGCAAAGGGCAGCTGCTCGCCCCACAGCCGCTCCAGGGCCTCCTTGGCCCCCATGAAGGTCTCCTCGAAGCGGCCGTTGGCCGTGATCCGCTCCACGCCCTCCTTCATGTCCGACACGTGCAGCGCCACCGCCGCCGTCCAGTCGTCCAGCACGGCCAGGAACGGGTGCACCGGAGGCAGGGGCGTGGGCGCCTGCGTGGCCCGCTGCAGGGGCGCTTCCGGCCCACCCCCCAACGCTGCCTCCTTGAGGGCGGCCTCCGAGAGCGCCGTCAGCCCCATGAACTTCTCGAGCAGGCCCCGGGACCGGTCCGTGCCCCAGCAGTTCTGCATCAGGTACCAGTGCTGCAGCACGCGCGTCACCACGTCTTCCCGCAGCACGCCCTCCGCGCCCCACCGCCGAAAGATGCTCTCGGCCAGCGTCGCTACTTGAGAGCCGAGGAGCTGCTGTTGTTGCTTGTACTGTTGCTGCCGTGCTGCCACCGCCGCTGCCGTCGCCGCCGCCAGTACTTGCGCGTTCTTTTCCGTCGCCACCACCACCGGAGCACGTCCAACACCTGCGCCGCCACCCACCCCGCCCACCCCTACCCCGGGCGCATTTCCGGCTCCCAGGGCGGGAGTGCTGGGAATTTGCTTGGCGCCACCCAGCTTCCTCACCCTGCGCTTCCCCACAACAGCGGCCGCGGCAGCTTGCGCCGCAGCAGTCGCAGCAGCCACGGGACCAGACGAGGAGACTGTAGGACTTGGAATCATTATGGTGGAGACGGCGCCGTCGTTCAAACCCCCACCCGCCTGCTGCTGCTCCTGCTCGTGGTGCGGCGAGTGCAGCATTGGCAATTGGGCATATAATTGCTGCTGCTGCTGTTGCTGCTGTTGCACGTGATGAGGAAGGTGGCCCCCGCTGTCTTGTCCGTACATGAGGCCTCCGCGACGAGACGTTCCTACGTCCTGCGAAAAATCCCTTGGTTCCACTTCTTCCCACCCCTTCTTAGTGCCCTCGCTACCCCGACCCTTTCCACGGCCTCCCCCCGGACGACCTAACCCCACGACCCCTGTGTGGTGTGTTGTGTGGTGGAAGATGTGAGTGGACAGTACGTAGGGATTGAAACCGGTCTTTTCATTGACAATTTTTTAACAGCGGCCTATCCGCCAAGACCCAAGATGGCAAGGAGAGGAGAGGTTTTTGAGCCCAAAACTCCAAGGGCCGCACCACGCCTAAACAAGAACAATGTCCAGGGCCAACCTTGCCCGGACGGTGGAAAGGCGGCGCGGTGGGGCAAAAGGTGGGCGTCTCTACGCCCTCCGCCGCCCGAAAAGGGCCGCGCGCGTGACGCTGCTGGCTTGTTGTTCCTCAAGAGTCTCTCGCGCCGAATCCTAGAGCCGGGAGGCCGGCACAAATAACGAACGCCACTCCCCGAGCACCGAGACAAGGCGTAGAGCGAGCAGTCGGCATCGTCCGCGCATGGTGTTCAGATAGAGGGGCGTGAATGAACGATTGGAGGACATGGGCATCTCTAGGCCACATAGGCTCCGCTTCAGCGAGTGCTGAGTGATGATGCGATGAGGCGACGCAGCGCAACGAGGACTCGTTGTTGCTAATCTCGCCGCCCTTTGGCCACGAAATGGGCACCTTTTCGGCGCGGTGGACGGGCACACAACCTAGGGGGTAAAGAGAGAGGGAGGCAGTAATATCCTGATATCCCCACCCAAATAATCCAAGAGTCGGGGAGGTAAAAGGGAGGTAAAAGGGTGGGGAGGTCGACCTGCTGGACAACTGGAGAGGTCCCGAAAAGCACTAAAGGCTCTAGTCAATACTTTGTCCTTCTTTTGCTTTACGTTGAGCACGTTTTTAAATATTTACATTTGGGGTTTTCAGTCATTATCCTTCCTACTCATATCCCCTTTTGCCCCCACAACAAGCCTTAGACCCGCGTTCGAGCAACACATGGGCCGCCTTGTCCCGGTGTTTTCAGTCCTTTCCTCCTATTTATAATTCCTTTTGCCCACCACAGCAAGCCTTGGGACCGCGTTCAAGCAACACCTGGGCTGCCTTGGCCGACGTACCGCACGCGTCCTCCTCCACACCCCACACCGACCCCAAGTCCAGCTGATGCCCCGTTTCTTCTTCGTCCCTGGCGCTTGTCACGAGCCGGCCAAATGCACCAGGCCGGCCCCACCGGAAGGAAGAGGGAAAGTGCAGTGGAGAGAGGCGAAGCAGGTGTAGATTAATCCGCTGCTGCAAGTCCTCCATAACCTGGGCCATGACCATATGTGCCGCGTTTGCCGCGGCGTCTTCCTGGAGCAAGGTGTAGTCCTGCTGAAACAGAAGCTGTTGAAAGAAATTCAAAGAGCGCAGGTTCGCGTGCACGTGCCAAAGCCCTTGAGGGTGCGGGTGGAAAGGAGCCCCCGCCTCGTCTGCTTGCGGCGTCGTTGTCGTCCGTCGGCATAAAGGCAAAGTCGTGCCGCCACGAATCGAGTGCTCCACCGTCGGTCAGGGCATGGGACCAATGCCGTAACCAAACGAACTCTACACCGTGAATGAGGGCGTCTGCCCCTCTCCGGACCATTAGCCAGGCGGCGAGAAGGCGCAGCCACGACGTGTGGGCCCGTTCCTCGGCCGTACTAGTCCCAAGCTCCTCGCTCCTGGAAAAGACGGGGTGAGTGACGACGCGTCTGTAACCCAAAGCCCGAGCCAGTGCAGCCGTGGCCTCGTCCTCGGCAAAGACCAGGATGCGGCCTTGGTTATTGACGCCCATCAATTCTTGCTTGGCACAGGCTTGGTTCAGAAGCGCCTCGTGCTGGCCTCTTCCCACCACCAACACCACGGCCAGTCCCGCCCCGCTGGGGCTGCGGTCGGGTAGGTCGGAAAGCAGCTCAAAATTCAAAGGGCCTTCGGGCACCGCGTCGGCAACGAGGGGCCTGTATTGTATGGAGGGGAAGGGTGTTGGGGGAATGGTCAGAAAAACAATAAATAAATAAATAAAAGAAATGAATGACTCAGAAATGACAGATTTCTCCACCCTTCTCCCTCCAACCCCTCCGATAACGTACTCAAGCAAGGCCTCAATCTCGGGGAGGGCATCGAACAAACGCCGCAACTTGCCCTCATGCGCCTCCATAGCCGGCAACGCAGGAGGTACTGAAGCTGCGCCATCTCGTTGCGGCCTCCAGTGCCACGTCTCCGAATCCTCCTCCCACTCAAATTCAGCGATGGATCCTGCCGGCAAGTATGTATCGCTGCTCACCAAGGCGTAATACCGGCCAGGCTCCAGGAGCAACACGTCCGTCTCGGCGCAGTCGGCTAACTCCATCATGGACAGGTCCGCGCCCACACGCAAGGGAGGCCCTTCGTACCCATGCACGTGCCCCAACAGAAGCCCATTGGGCGTGGCGTGCAGGGGTGCTCGCCCCTCTTGTAGGAAGATGTGTGCGGTCCTTTGTCCCTCGGTCAAAATGCCCAAGGATTCGATGCCCGTGTCGCTGTTGACAAGCTCGTGCGGGGCCAAGGCTGGTGTGGCACGCAGCTCCTCCAGCACGCCTTCACAGGCGAGGACGTCTGAAGAAGGGGCGGGGGAAGAAGAGTTGGAAGCGGCGGCATCATTTCGTAGCTGTGCCAAGGCGTCGCTGGCGTCCGTTTTGAGCTGCTGCACCTTGCCGTCGCATGCCCTGTCCAGCTCCCGCGTCTCCTCAAAGCGCCGCCTCTCCCACCGCTGGGTCACGTCGTCCAAGGTTTCTTGACAATGGCCTGGTGAAGAAGGGGAGGAGGAAATTTCAGATGCTGTCGGCATGTTTTATAATTTCGATTCCATTGTACGTACCAAATTTGTCCTGAAAAGACCTGGGTCCGGGGAGTGGGTTGGGTGTGGGTAGGGAAGGAGTCGTGGGTTGTGGGTCATCATATTTCAGCAGCCCAATTGTGCGGTCAGCCCTCCTTTTCTCACTTCGAATGGAATGAAGGCACGCCGTTCCTACTTGCTTCAAAAGTCCAGAGGGCCGCGCTCCCAATACTGCCGAGCAGAGCCCCTGCCAACGTGCCCACGACCAGACTCAGAAGCACCCACTTGGCTTTATGCGTGGCACTGGGGGAGTGATAGAGCTTGTCTTTGCCAATGTCGTCGCGGACACTTCTTGGTGGTGGTGGTGGTGCGGCCGGCTGCCGCCCCGCCTGCATCATTATTGTTGCCCTGTTTTGCGTGTGTGTGGGGGGGTGGGGTTTGTGCGCCGATGTGTGCGTGTGAATTGATGAATTGGGTCATGGGCCAGGCGAGATTGGATGCAGATTGGATGCGTGAATGAAATGAATAATGAGCGGACAGACCTCGTCGTCATCTTCCGCGGGCTCCGCATCCGCATGCCACGCGACCCGACAAGGTCGAAATGCGTAAGAAGGAAACACCCTTCATTCCCTGGCCCCATGCTGCAGGTTGTGGACGTGGATGGGCTGGCGCCTAGTCTCTCTTTGCGAGGCCACAAGTCGGTTGTTGCCTGCTTCTAGACGATCCTCCACGCCTCGCGTTTGTTCTTCTTACTCATCCCATCCGTCTCATACAATAACTACTAATGATGCCCACGCACCCGCACGCACACACTCACATGGAAGCAGCACGTCTGTGGCCTCCTCCGTCTTTGCTTCTTGGTGCTAATACGAGCCTAGGCCTTCATCCAATCAGGCTTCTTCACGCGTAGTATATCCACCTACGAACAAGATGAGGACGCTTTCCTTCTTGGCCCTCGTGGCGACCGCCCATGCCTTCACCCTGCCCGCGTTTCTCGACACACCTGCGGAAAGGTACGTGAGTGGTGGCTTGTATGGCGGGAGGGGCATGGGGAGGGTTGTCTGTATTGCTCTGTGGATAAAGGAGGGCATTCGGCAATGGCTCGTGCGGTGAGACGTAAATCAAACCCCACGCGACCCCACACCTAGGCACAACCCACATTCTCACGACTCTTTTTCATATAAAACACACACAGGCTAGGGCAAAGACAGTCAGGCGTGGTGGAGAGCGGCAGCAGCAGAAGTCGTGGCGCACTCTATGCGATGGCTGGGAACGGACGAGCAGCCGTGTCTCAAACGGCCGGTCTGGCCACCATCCAGGTAGCCAAGCAATGGGTGCAGTCGGGCTGCGGCCTGGAGGACCCGAGCCTGATGTCGGACGACTTTAAGTTCCTTGATCCTTTGCGTGGAACGCAGAACAAGAAGGCTTATTTGGCTGGTTTGGAGAAGCTGGACTTGCAGTCGGCCTTCCCGGACCTGGATTTGAGGGCGCACGACTTCCGCGTGGACCGAGACGACCCGACCAAGGTCTGGTTCACCACCCGGGTGCTGGGCACGCACAAATACCCGCTGACGCTGGCCGGGGAGGAGATCGCGCCCACGGGCATCAAGATGCAGCTACCGCCTGAGGCCAACTGCGTGAATATCGTGGACGGCAAGGTGGTGCGGGCGGTGGGCGGCGGCATTGTCTTGGACCGCTCCGTCGGAAATTCGCGGGGTCTTGGGGGCGTGTATGGGGTGGCTGCTGCGTTGGGTCGACCCGTGAGTGCATTTAAGCACACGCCGCCCCAGAAGGTGTTTCAAGATTTCTTCGGCCGCACCTTCAAGCCCTCCACGGAGGCGCCCCCCGTCTTCTCCCCGCTCCCCGAGGCGGTCATGATTGGGCTGGCCAAGGGTCTGTTAGCCTCCGATTTTGGCGCGGCTGACCCCGGCCTGCTGGCGAAGGACTTCAAGTTCGTGGGTCCCTTGGTAGGACCCTTGCCCCGCGATACCTTTGTGAAGGCATTTTCGTCTTTTAACCTCAAGCGTGCTTTCCCCGATATCAACAACCAGGCCTATGACTTCCGTGTGGACCCTTATGATCCGGCCCGGGTCTGGTTCACTGTCAAGTCGCAGGGGACGTTCACGGGAGCGTTCGGAGAGGGCAAGAACTCGTTGCCGCCCAATGGGGGGAAGTACCGCAGTGGCCCGGAGGGGATCTCGGTGACATTTAATTCGCAGGGCCAGTGTGTCAAGCTGACGGTTGGCGTGTTGATGGACCCGGAGGAGGGGGATACGGGGGGGTTGGGTGGGGTGTTTGGGGTCTTGTTCGCGGTGGGCACGCCGTTGCCGCCCTTTGTGACTCGACCCTTGCCCCAACACATCCGGCATTGGAAGAACTACTTCATCGACGTCATTACCAGCCCCTTCACCGGCAGCAGCGACAAGCCTGCTGCAGCAGCAGCAGCAGCTCCGGTTGCCCCCAAGGCGGCTCCTGCGGTGGTTGCAGCAAAACCCAAGGTCATTGCTGAGGCACAGAAGAAAACCGTTCCCCCTCCCCCTCCCCCTAAGGTCCAGGCTCCTCCCCCTGCCGCCAAGGCTGCTCCTGTGGTAGCTGCTAAATCCAAGCCCCCCCCTGCTCCTGTCGTGAAAAAGGCTACTCCTCTTCCCCCTCCTCCTCCTCCCGCGGCCAAGAAGCCGACTCCTTCCCCCGCCCCCAAGGTGCAAGTCGCCTCGAAACCTGCCACCTCGAGCAGCAGCAGTAGCAGCAGCAGCAGCAGCAGCAGCAACCCCTTCAGCAGCTTCTTTGGCGGCGGCGACAAGAAGGCAGCAGCCCCAACGGCTGCTAAATCTGCTGCTCCTGCTGCTGCTATTGCTGCAAGCAAGGCCCCTGTGTCGCCTTACAAGGGCATTCCTTCCAAGCCCGTCCCCAAGCCAGTAGTCAAGCCTGCCCCCGTGGCCGTCAAGAAGGCCACTCCTCCTCCTCCCCCTGCCAAGAAAGCAGCAGCACCAGCAGCAGCAGCAGGCAAGGCAGCACCATCGAAACCCAGCGGTGGCGGGTTCAGTTTCTTCGGTGGGGGCAACAAGAAGGCAGAGGCCAAGCCGGCGGCAAAGAGCACGCCCTCTCCTCCTTCTCCTGCCAAGGTGGGCCCGAAGCCGAGCATGCAGTCGCAGTCGAGCAGACCAAAGGTCACGGGCATGGCCAAGAAGAAGTAAGGGGGGGGTGCGGCGGAAGTAGGGTTGAGGAAGGACAGAAGGAGAAGGAAGAGCAGGCGCGCTTACTGGTCGTGTGTTTGTGTTTGTGTTGTGTGTGTGCGTGTGTGCGTGGATGTGCTTCTGAGAGCATCTCAATTATCCATCTTCCGCCACCGCGCTTTGCGTATCTGCATATCTGAAAAACAAGCACACTGCCTACTGCAATGAAAGCGAAAGGAGAACGGCTTTTTGAAGGTGTAGGGGGAGGAAAGAGCGGGCGCCTGCCTCCTCTGAAAGAGAGAAGCAAGGGGGGGAGGGCCAGCAAGCCAACGAGTGTGTTTCTTGTGTGTTTTGTGCGTAGTTTATGTGTCTTTTTGGTGTGAATTAGCAGCGTGTGATGTTTGTTTGTTTGTTTGGTGGTGTGGGGCAACTAGAGTTAGTGTTAGGATGAAACGAGAGGAGACGAAGGGAATTGTAAACCTACTGCTGCTACTTTCGCAGCAAGGGCGGGGGTGGTGGAAGAATGAGAAGGAGAATAGAAGGGAGACTCAGAGGGAGAAAACAGAGCGAGAGGGGGACGTCGTTTTGAGATGAAACACAAATTTTGAGAGAACCATTATCCTCCTCCTCCCTGACGAAGGAACGAACGAAGCATAGAGGAAGTCAGATAGATATAGGTAAACCCGCGCCAACAAGAAATAAGAAGAAAACAGACCGAGAAAGGCAAAACACTATTTTCTTTTGATTGTTGTTCTTTAGTTTACTTTATGCACATGTCTACTTACTCTTACTCACTCACTCTCAGTTCTTTGTTACGACGCAGAGGCCTTCTCCTCCTCCTCCTCCTTCTTCCTCTTTTTCGCCGTCGCCTGCATAGCACTCATCGCTTGCTTCAAACTCTTCTGGAGGTCCGCCGGAGACAAAGTCTGCTTCTTGACCCCCTGAGCGTCCACCACAGCAATCGTCACGCTCCCCCCCGAGTGTGTGTCCCTCCCTCCCGCCAGCGCCAAAGCCCGCTTCACCATCTCCTCGCACTCCTCCCGCGACACACTCATGTGCGCCAAAGGCTTGCCCACCTCCTGGGGGTAATGCATGTCCATAAACCCCACTATATAGGTAGCTCCACTCCCTGCCACGGCGTAATCTCTTCCTTCTAGCACCGTGCCTCCTGCGAGGACCTGGTGAATACGTGGGCCTTCCCCCGGACTCCAGCCCGCGGCCAAGGCGTCCGTGTCCATGCCAATCTGTGTATTATCATTACTACGCTCCGCCTTATCCTCTAAAGGTTCCACGCCCATCCGTAAGAGGATGCGGAGTAAGGCGGCGGCGTGTCTGCTGGTGGGAAGGCGTTGGTGCTGGATTTGGTAGAAGCGCAGGCGGGCGACGAGTTCCTGGCTGAGACGCTGGACGATGGCCGTTCGGCCCGAGCAGGCTAGCACCACATGTTCGCTCACTTGCAGCACCTTGTCCGTAAAGCGGTCAAGGACGTACCGGCCGTCTAGAAGAGCAAGGGAGAGGGGCATGGGGGTGGGGTGAGGAGGAGGATGATGGGAGGGAAGGGATGATCTATACAAGACTTACTCTTGACAGAACGCGAGTCCGCGCCGACAATGACACCGTCTCTGTACTTAGCCGCCACCATGGTCGTGCCTGTGGACACCCCGCCGAGGTCCTGCCCGCTCCCGGCAGCAAGGGGATCGTCGTCAATGAGGCCGAGGCTGGAGCCCACCGAGGAGAAATACTCTTGCCCGGGAAAGGAGATGGCCACAGCCAGGGCGGGGAGGAGAAGGAGGAGGAGGTGGAGGTGGGCGGAGAGGCTCATGCCTGGTCTTCTTGGGCCGGGCATCATGCTGCCTGTGTGGGATGTGGGAAAAGGGCAGCGTTTGCTTGAGTGGGTTGATGATGATGATGGGGAGGAGGGGAGGAGGGAAATAATGAAATGCCTTACGTCTCCTTTTCTTGCTAACCAATTTTCTATACACCTACACAACCTACAGGCCACCGAGCCAAAGGGCTCCGCGCCCTTGCAGGCGGGAGGCCTGGCTTCACATCACGCAAATCAATCGCCTCCCGAGCAACCTCCAACCGACCTCAACAAGCTTCCTATGCACTCGCTCCCTGTCGTTTGCCTCTGCGTTGGGCTCGCCACCATGGCCAAGGCCGCTGCCGCCTTCACCAGCTTCACCACCATTGTTTCGCGGCGACGGATAAATGTGCCAGTCAGTTCGTCCTTCCTCCGCGCCCACACCCGCAGCCTCCTCTCTCCCCGCCGGCTCCAGGCCTCCCTCCAGCCCTCCCCCGTTGAGGCGCTCCATAACGTGTTTGACGACGATAAGGACAACAAGATGCGCGTGTTTGTAAAGAGGGACGACAAGCTGGACTTGCTGGGGGCAGGCATTTACGGCAACAAAGCAAGGAAGCTTATAGGCCTGGCTTCCTCCTCTTCCTCCTCCTCCTTTCCGTCTGCTTCCGTCAGCTGGGGCGGGCCTCAAAGCAACGCGCTCCTGGCATTGGCAGGTTTGGTGTGTGGAGTGCACAAAAAGAAGTTTGTGTATTACACGAAAAGCCTCCCTCAATGGCTGAAAGCCAGGCCATTGGGTAACTACAAAAGAGCGCTAGAATTGGGGGTGGACTTTCGGGAGCTGCCAGCAGCCGAGTATCGAGCCCTGTTTGGTACGGAGGGAGAGGGGGAAGGAGGGGAAAATGCGGCATTAGCTATGTCTTTGCAAGATTTGCCCGTGAGTCAAGAGGATGGCTTTGGTGCAGAGGAGGGTGATGACGTTCTGCTTGTCCCACAAGGGGCGGCGTTTCAAGGGGCCGAGGAGGGATTACGGCTGCTAGCAGAAGAGATGGAGGACTGGTGGACGCTGGAGAAGAGCGAGATGGAAATGAGTACGAGAGAAGGAGCGTCGTTGGCTGTTCTTTTGCCGGCGGGCACGGGGACCACGGCCTTCTATTTGGCTAAGCATTTAGGGAGGCTGAGGGTGGTGGAGAAGGGGAAGGGGCAGGAGGAGGAAATAGTGGTGTACGCGGTGCCGTGTGTGGGGGACGGCGATTATTTGAAGGCACAAATGACTCGTATGTCATCACCCTCACTATCGGGAGAAGAAGGGAGGGAGGGAAGAAATACAGAAGGAGGAGGAGAAGGAAGCCTAAAAGCAGTTTCTCCCCAGATTTTGCAAGGCTCTATGCCCCACGTGTTTGGCAAGCCCGAGCAAGCCCTCCTAGACCTCTGGCAGGAGATAAAAGAGAAGCACGGCCTAGAACTTGATTTGTTGTACGGGCCTCATGCCTGGCGGGTGATGAGAGAGAATTGGGGGGCCCTGGCGGCGAAGCATCAGTGTGTGTGTTACATTCACACGGGGGGATTGGAAGGGGTGGATAGTCAGCTGGGACGGTACCGGCATTTGGGGATGCTGAAATGAAAGAAATGAATTATTGCATATAATTGAAATATAAGAAATATTCCTTATAGTGGGAGCAAAGCGAATACTGAGTCCACCAGCGATAATTCAATCTGGAACAGCCAAAAACTGTCCGTGACACCCCAAGTAGGTACTTTTTCTCTCTGCACACTGCATGGTTTCACCTGCTTTCTTCAGCCACATGTAGTACTCGTGCCAATTTCCATTTAATCAAGGAATAGCCAAAATCGATGCATCCTTTGTGGAGATCTGTAGGTTCTCGTGGCAAAACTCAGCCTCAGAAATCAAGACAAATATCGTGCTTCGCCGCGGCTCTCTCGCTCTGTTCTTTCTTCTGAGGTCATTTTCGCACCACACCACCAAACCAAGCTCAAGCATCACGCAGCAAAAACAAAGTAAAAGGCAACCCCCCGGGAGGTTTTTAGACACGAATCCACTATAAGTCCCACCGTGAGATTAAAGACTGATTTACACCAGGTCGACCACGTAGAAATAAGCTCTCGAAGCTTTCGCCTTCTTAATGACTTCCTCGCCTTACTTTTTTACATTCTACCTCGCTCAAAAATAAAAAAATATTCAAAATACAATCATTCTTCTCTATCTAAATCCCACTCACCACACAAAAATAAAACCTATCGTACCAACACAGGCCGTAATTGAGCTTCGCCCGCCTCCTTAATATCTCCCACATTCACCAACCCCCCAATAAAAAAGGGGTCTACTTTCTGCATCTCCACCTCTTTGAATGTGACCTTCCCCTCCGACAACACCGTCGCCCCATCCTCCCGCACGTGGTTAAAA
>Ga0105055_10006712_pt1 | contig 15670 bp, 4 predicted proteins | sample BON03_FD_78090 | JGI IMG/M metagenome (GOLD analysis project Ga0105055, IMG submission 78090) | Freshwater microbial communities from Lake Bonney liftoff mats and glacier meltwater in Antarctica - BON-03 | ecosystem: Environmental > Aquatic > Freshwater > Ice > Glacier meltwater | place: Lake...
CATGTCTGTAGTTGTTTCGCACCCGTTTGCGTGGGCGCACACTGCGGGGGGCGGCGGAAGGGCCCCCCCCCCCCCCCCCCCGCCCCTCCCTCCCCTCCCCCCTGTCCCCTATCACAACAAGGGGGCCTAGTGGATTATGGGGGAGGCTTATTTTGCAAGTCTCTTTTGAGCGACGACGCCCGCACAAGGCACTCCTCGCCAGCTACCGACAAACCCTCCGGGGCCCGCACCCAACCCACATTTATGTTATGTTGTCGTATATGTCGGTATTGTAGGTGATTAGGGTGTATTTGAAAATCAAGATGATGATGAATGAAAAGAGAGAGATGATAATATTGAGTAATGCGGGCACGGCAAAAACAAGGACGAGCACAAATGCAATTACTTTGTATGAATTGAAGACTATACAGACATACAAGCCAGTAATAAAGTCGTCTATATCTTCGTGAATCTGGCGTGCGATGCGCGTGACAGTGGCGAGATACTGCTGCTTGGCGTCGTACGTGAGTAAATAGCCATACTGCTCGAGTATGTTTCTTGACCAGACGGCTTCACCATTGCGGACCAAAGACTCGCATGCAATTATGATTGTCATAATGTTGTCTATGTGGTAAGGTGCCTGGAGACACGTTTTGCCACAGGAGAATGTCGCGTTTGGTGCAGAAAAGCCAGCTTTCAGGGTGAGGTCGCTGTTGCAGTATTGAGCATTGTAAAGAGATCTTGGCACGTGTATTTTAGCGGGCATAATCTGGCCTGAAAGTTCATAGATGCCACTTCCGAGACAGGTGGGGATGCGGGGGGTGCATATTGGAGAGAAGTTGTAGGCCAGGTACATAGTTCCATACAGCAAGCCAATGGTCCAGAGATAAAAGACAATGACCGATGGCACAGGCAGCATGACAGTGACGAGAAGAGTGATGAGAAAGACGGCAGCAAAAACCGTGAGAAGCGACAGACTTTTTTTCTCGCACGAAATTGTGTCTCGGAGATTGCAGTCGAACAAATCGCGTATGAGGCGACCTGCGGTAAATTCGTTTCTTTGTACCATGACATTATAAATGTGGTCGGAGTACAGGGCATCCATGGAAATGAATATCGACACCATCTCCAATATTTGGGAGCGGTCAAAGGACAACATGTCAGAGGCCGCATAAAAAAATGTCAAGATGCTGTAGGAAATGAAATCCTGTTCGCTTTTGAGGTCGCCTTGTTCGTTGTAAATTGCAACGGGCGACGAGAGATTCCTCTGCGGAAGTCGAGGGGTGACAGCTATGACACCTACCGCGGAGAAACGGCCGGGGCGCAGGCACGAGATGGACATATTTGCAAGACAGCCGCTGCTCATCATGTAGGCGTAGTATTCTGCAATGATGAGGGTGTTTTCGTAGACGCGGTTGAGAGGGGCTGCGGCGAGTGGACATTTTACGTCGAAGAGGGAGAAATCGAGTGTTTGTTGTTTCGAACAAACTGGTTTTATGCTCCATCCGTCCTTTTTGAGCACAGTAGCAAAACTCATGACAATGTCATTGAGCAGAGTGCCCGAGCTGATGACACAACTCATGCCATTTGTGGAATCAAAAACAGTGGCGTACGTCTCTGCTCGCAGCACAGCAAGCTCGTTCAGTAGGGTATTGGTCTGTGTATTGACGTCATTCTGGACACTGACAAATTTTTGCGAGTCGAAATATGGTTTGAGAGGATTTTGTTCCTGTAATAAGTGTCTACTGTGCCAGGAGGCATTGTCTGTGAACGTGGTGGCATCAGATAACGAGTGGATGATGTCTGCATGTAACACAGGCGCGGGTGTACTTGTTGTAAGTGAGGCTGTGGAGATGTTGCTGGGGGGTGAGTGTGGCAGGGGGGTCGGAAATGTTCGAGCAAGTGGATTCGCGGAATTTGAGGTATATGGAAATGAATTTACGGTTGCAGGTGGCAGGCGGACGTGTTGCAATATCTTGTACAGAAGCATGTCTGCATAATGAATAGGGGCTTTCAAATATTGCACGAGCGTATAGAAAGCTTCGTCATCATCTAGCCAGTCTCGCAATAACAAATGAATGGCATACGGGGTGTGGGTCAAAACACTTGGCAGCAGCCATGGAGTAGAAACAAAATTGCTGACCATGCTGCGCTTGTCGATAAAGTCGACATCCGAGAACGATGGTGTGGTGAGGTGTGGATCGACATCCCCAGTAACATTCGAATGCGTGTGCTTGGTGAGCGTATAGTTGAAGAACCACCACGTTTGAAGGCAGTAAAAACAGTCGGACTGTTCGCCGTAAATATTGTGTAATGTGGTCTGCATAGCGGTGGCAGTATTTTCCTGCAGAATACAAATTTGCAGCACACGACCACACACTCCTGGCACCAGTGCGGTCCTTTCTCTGGACTGCTGAGCGAAGAAAAACAAGAGTCCACTTGCGTTGGAGTTGCCAGTGTCATTGGCATTTTCGTTGTCATCATTCATGTTGGCGTCCCAATTTCCAGAAGACGACGACAAAGAGAGAAGTCTTCTGGAAAAGCGCGAATTTGCATTTTGTGTGTTGTAAGTCACAATAGAGAGTCTTGATGCTTGCACGGAGACGTGGCTGCTTAGTCTTACGCATGCAAATTTGAGCTTGGCGCGTATGCTGCCCGTGAGGTCGTTGCATAGGAATACAAAGGTGTCGACAAGGGCCACCGGTGCGGCAGCACTATCGATGTCTTGGGAAAGCCCAACGCACAGCGTCTGAAGCATTGCAATTTCTTCCATGGGGTATGCCAACCTCGGGCTCTGGCAGCTGGGCGTGGTGTCAATTGCATCGTTGGGGAAAGTGGTGCACTGGCCTACGGGCGTGGATACCGACTGTTTGACACAGTAAGACGCACCGACGGACTCGGAACACAGTTGCGACGAAATCGGGCGTGAAAAAATGTTGAGCTGGACGGCGCATATGGAGTTTTTGCCCATACACTCGTCGGTTTTGAGGCACGGGGTAGGGTCCATGGTTTTCTCGCCACATACGCACTGCTTGGTAGGCAAGTCGCACGAGTATCCCCCCGTCACTGAAGTGATGGCAGTAGCGCCTTTACGGGTGCATTGCATGCACAACATGGACGATTCTGTGCTGAGAACGTCTCTGAGACAGAAGGAGGTAGGTCCACACGCAAACTCGCTAGCCCTTCCGCCAAGAAAGTCTGCAGGCATGGAGAAGGCAGCCTGCTCCAACCAGCAGGAACTTGCGTGCATCTTTTCGTCGTTTCTGTCAATGTTGTTCTTGGTGTCCAAAAGCATCTTGCAGCCCCAGGAGTCGACGGACACTTGGAATGACTTGAGACTATTGACAATTTTGCCGGTGCCGAGGAAAGAAACGGCCTGAAAAAAGGCAATAAGCGCGCCAACGATGATAGTGACGATCATTTGGGCGAATTCGCAGAGTTTGGTAAGGATGCCCTGGATGGTTTTGAAGACGCCCTCTGAGCTTGTGACAATATCCCATACCAGGCCGTACATCATTTTGATATATTCTTCCATGAGGAGAATGAGCCTTTTTGCACCCTGTGCCATTGCGTACATCTGACGCTGCTGCATGGACTTGTCTGAGGTTAGAACGGAGAGCAGGAAGAGGGCGACATCTGTCAAGAGCTGCATGGCCACCAGGAATATACGGACGATTTGTGCGACTATGCTGCGAACCTTTTCCACAAACTTGGAAATGGTAAAGATGTAGTCGGAAGGACACTCCATCAGCTGCACAGTTGCGGCGTTGTCCCAGTATTTGTATACTCCGGGGCACGACGACTGTGTGATAAGAGATGGGTTTATAGTATTGTATGTTTCTACTATAGCGGACCATCCGAAAATACCGTCTTGGCGCAGGAAGCGTGAGGGCACGTACAGATTCTTGTACTCTCGGGTGTACCGGTTGGCCCAGGCATTGACCTGCCGGATTTCGGCGCGCACAGCGGATATGACGAAGCAGAAATCCTTCAACTTGTCGATCTGGCACAGGTTGAAACTGTTTGCGATTCCCTGCATACAGCCTGGGTTCTCGTATTGGAATCTCTGACTGATGTCAAGGCACATTTGTGCCTTGTGGGGGCTGCCATACCAATCCTTCTTTGCGATAGAACCAAACGGGCGATTTTTGCACTGGTCGTCTGTGTTGCTAAACACCCAAGGCCGATCCCAGCTGCCGTCGTCGGCTTTGCTCGGCACAAACGGCTGCCATCGAGGGTTGTTGTAGCGTCTTTGTAAAGAATCCACCCACACTGTTTGGGGGGTCAGCTTGCTATATTTGGTACTGGCACCAAGCCGGGCCAGCATGTTCCAGAGAGGCGAAATGCGCACTCTTGTAGATAAGCTGAGCTCGTCTCGCACCACCTTGCCAGTAAATTTGCGTTGCTGTGGATTCCATGTATGAATTGTGGTATTCTGCGCTGCTGCTGGCGCCGGACACGCGCGGGGAACTTTTTTACCCCGCAAGTACTGAGAAAATAGCGTGGCGTCCTGTCTGGACGAGTGCGTAGTGGACAGGTGCAAGGTTTGCTTGTCGTGCAATCCTCGCTTACTGCATTCTAGCTGTCGATATGTCGCATTCGCCAGGATTAAGAAACACACGTCTGAAGCTAGAATTATTGCAAGTTGCTGCGAATTGATGACGGCAAGCGATCTCCTGTGGCAATCCCCGCCAGCGTCGAGGGTAGTTTTGTTTCTTTCCGTGTAAAAGGCAGCTGCCGCCTTTTGTGTACTGGGGTTGGCAGACGTCGATGTTGCGCGCAGTGGGGGTAGTGCCGCTTCTGCATCTGACATCGCCTGGCGCACCTGCTGCATGGATCGGTGTTTTCGTTTTACCCAGAAACTTGGCATTTGCGCACGCATGTCGCGGTTGATATCAGTGTGCTGCAAAACGGTTTCTTCTGAGCGCAGCGTGGTGGCAAGTAATGGCCAGTGCATTGACACTGTTCGCAGAGGCCCCGGTGATTTTGATCGTACCTTGACCCCTACCCCCTGCACATAGAAGTCCAATATGTTGACAATTTCGTTGAAAAACAGTTTGTTATCCGCCCAACTTGCATCGCGGTTTTCAAGGAACAAGGCTGGCCCAAACTGCAAGTACTCCTGAATGTCGGCGCTGGCCACGTATCGGCTTCGTGCCAGTGGGTGCGCTCCCTCCAGCTCAGGGTACAATTTCAGCATTCGCACAGGGTCCGGCGTAATGAGCTGCAACCCTGCGTTGCTCGCGCGCGCTCGCTGCGAACCACCAAATAGCGAAGTCAGGACAAAGGGGCACATCCAGTGACGATTTGCACACCCATTGATACTACAGTTATTTGTGTAGAGTGGGTTGCGTGCAATCATGTCAATATCACTATTGACTCCTGTATGCATATTCTGTACCCACTCGACGTTGTTGATCGCATCCACCGTCTCATTCTTCTGCAGACTCAGACCAGAGACGCCAAACTGACCCTCCCGTTCAATTTTCAGAGACACACGACTTGGCGAAAGCTGCCTCGCGTTGACTGCGAGTAGGGCATACACCAAGTCTATCGCATTTGTGTCGACCCTAGCCTGCGACGAAAACACCGACGCTGCGACCTGACCTGACCACAGCGAAGAATATCGCTTTTTAGACACGACGAATTCGTCTCGTATAATCCGTTTCGGGTCGATACTGACTTTTCTTCTGTAAAGAGAATTTGAAGACTGTGTGCGAGTGCGTATTTGTGAGGGACTGTATCCAATGGGGGCTTGGGTGTGGCTGCATTGGCGGTTTTCTGCCAACTGCTTTTCCAGGGGCGTGTACTTGATGTAGCACTGAGACTGTGAAACCTGCGGATTGAAAAGATTGTGGTCCATGTGATATCGTTCTAGGTATTGCAGGTCGAGCTTGTTGGGAAGTTCCGCTGCATAGTACGCATCAAAACTTTTGCTATACTTGCATATGCTCAAGTTGTATACGTTGTTGTCGATTTCTGGAAGACATGTCGTTGCAGCACACGGGATTTTGTCTGTGCCCTTTTCAATGCCTTGGCACATGTCCATCCCCATTTCTGCACGCTTCAAGCTGGTATCCATCGGCCCATCTTGGATCCTGACGCGGTTCGACTGTTTCAAGAAGGAATATTCTTTGCCGAGCCATGGCACTACGACCTGTACCTTGGCGTTTGCGTCAAAGTAACACGCAAACTCTCTCAGGCTTTTCCCCTCGTACGAGTCTTCGCATCTCTTGTCTTGGTTGTCCAACAAGTATCCAAGAAAGTCGGCGTCTTTCGAATTCCCAGCTGTGCGCCGCACGACAGAATAAAATGGCAAAATCCCCTCGATCCAGTCGATATTGCTGTCGTTGGCAGCTTGCAGCGCAGCACGTTTTCCTGCTCGAACGACTGGCAGCCGCAGCCCAAACTTACTCTGGTGCACTGCTTTGTTGAACTGTCGAATATTATCAGTGGTGCTGGATGTAATGTTGCTATTGCACGATTCTTGCGACAGGTGTTTCTGATCTTCGGCACTCGCCATGCATCCATTTTCTATGTCGATTCTATAATAGTTCGATTTCGTCACGGCGTTCAGTGGTGTATACATTGTAAACACGCACGCATCATCGCTCTCAGTCCCCAAAACAGAAGGATACTGTGCTCTGCAAGCCCCCTTGCTGTAATTGCCCACTGTGTGCGGGGCTTGTGCTTCGTCTTCCTTTGTGCCGAATTCTTCGTACGAGTCCTGTATAATGGTCGATAGCGTGCGGGTACTGCCAGAATGTACACGCCAATAGAACGCAGCACTCGAACCCGAGACATCTGCCTCTTTATAGTACACCTGTGTGTGTGTGAGTATTCGTGAGCGACATGTGAGCAAGAATATATTTGCGTCTGCACTCAAAAGTGTTCGAAAGGTGGAGTAGACCATACCTAGCCAGAAGGGCCTGCAGACGCCATCGGGATTCAAAACAGAGAAACCCACAGGGGACCCCTTCACAGCTCCGAACCCCCAACTCACATAGGCACGCTCTCAGAGTAGCCGGGAATGGAGATCGGGGCGGCCTGCTTTGAACCGCATACGGCCCTCCTTTTACAAGACCCTTTGAACCATGACACATACGGCTGGGTCTAATCACCTGATTTTGATTACGGGGTTGACTAATAAATAAGGGAGCAATTTGTAACAGAACTGCTCCCTTATTTTGAATTTCCACCTCTTTATTCCAGAACCCACGAACAAGATTAGTACGAAAAATCGGTAGTCAAAATCAGTCTATACAGACCGGCAAGTTGAGTTCAGGGATCCCTGTGGGTCGTGGATCTACACCACCTGATATGGGTGTGACTACTGCTAACATTGGATACAAGGAGGTGGTGCAGACCCATGGCCCACAATGGGTAAATGAAAAAAATCCCATAAATGCTAGCAAATGAGGCCTGCACAAATGTGCCCATAATACCAGCTATGCCGTACACAGTGTTTTGCGCGCCACCCGCCATCGAGCTTGCGATGGACTGCACATATTTCGCGTCTCCACCAAACTCAAGTGACCGCAACAACTGCTGACTTTTCGTAGCCCCTGAGGGGGGTGTCTTAACTTGTATGTCTTTTTTGGGAATTTGAGCAGATTAACTTTGTGGTGGGTAACCGCGGATCGGTGGTTGATATACAAGAAGGAAAAAAAGACAAGCTCTTCGCCGATCATTTGACACAGGTATGCGAAGCGCACAATCGGGTGATTGTCCACAGGTATGCGAAGCGCACAATCGGGTGATTGTCCGCAGGTATGCGAAGCGCACAATCGGGTGATTGTCCACAGGTATGCGAAGCGCACAATCGGGTGATTGTCCGCAGGTATGCGAAGCGCACAATCGGGTGATTGTCCATAGGTATGCGAAGCGCACAATCGGGTGATTGTCCACATGTATGCGAAGCGCGCAATCGGGTGATTGTCCACGGGTATGCGAAGCGCACAATCGGCCGATTGTCCACAGGTATGCGAAGCGCACAATCGGGTGATTGTCCACAGGAACACCCTAGGAGAGGGGGGATTGTGGAGTGCCTATAACGTTTTTCACACACGTACCTTGTCTTTGATGGCATCATTTGCCATCAATGCATTCTTGATTGCTTTGTTAATACCAGCACTCGAGTTCAAAAAAACGCTCTGGATGGAGGCTATCATTTGACTGGTAATTTCTTCGAGATTTTTGTGCTGCATGGTGAGTGGTCCTATGTGTTTTTCTGTCGTTGCCTTTGTCTGTGTGTTTGTACTGTCGATTTTTGCAAATATGCCACAGCCTACTCTGTGTTTTTTCTGCGGGTTGGAGTTGTGCAGTATAATTGTGGATTGGTCGTACTTTTTACATGGCTTACACTGCCACAGCACATTGCTTCCTGCGTCGTTACCCGACGTTTTGAAAAGATGATGATCACTACCCGACACAGCGCAATTCTTGTTGTCACACGCAGCATTAATAGGACCACAGGTAGCCCCCGTGTCGAATCCGACCTGGTATGAACATGCTCCAGAGCCATCAGAACCGCCTTTGTTCCACGTATTAGCGACTGTCTTGCTAAGGGATGGGACTAGAATCGGGAGACATCCAGGGGTATTGTCATTTGGTGCACACGCGACAAGGTATTGGCCGGGCGTACCGTCGATTTCGGACCACAAGCTTGGCTTGGTGATGCGTCTTTTTCTCACGTCGCTGCTTTTGCTTTCGTCTATATCTTGATTGTGGCAATATCCCGCCTTTACAAGTGCACCAAGTTCTGTCGCAGTGACCGCGCCCTGGCACACTGAGAACGATATGGGAGTAGTCTTTGATTTGTCTGGATTGGCATCGAGGACCAATCGGTTGCCAAAAATCCGGGTAAACGCGTTGACGCTGCCCAGATGAGCATCGTCAAAATCTTTTGCTGGATTGCTGTTTGTGTCAGTCGTACGCATCTTATCACTCATCCACCCTGAAATGTCTATGACCATCCGCATAAAGTCCCACCATTTTTTCCCACTGAAATCCCCCTCTGTGCAGGGATAGCCACCTCCGTATACAAGAGCATCAGGTTTACAGTCTTTCATATCCCTGATTTGCTTCCTGTTGTTGTCACTGCTGTAGCCGTTTTTGTTGATCTTGCCGTTATTTAGATTGGTTTGGTCCAGGAGATCGTACAGCGTAAAATCAAGCGTGTTGCTCTTGAAAAAATATCGAAGAAAATGATAGTTTGTACTTTGGTCAGCAAAATTCTGTACCATATCACAGATAGTCGTGGACCACCAGGGACGTATTGTACTTCGTTCGTACGGGTCTTGTTCGTAACACATGGCGAGCTTATGCATGTCCCAATCGTTCATATCTAGACAAAAAAACACATCCATACCAAAAACATTCACACAATTTAGCAAACAATCAACACTACAAACCTGGTGCAGGGTGCATTGATTGTGGGTCTTGGTTAGCTTCCACATTTACAGGGCATGCAAATACCTGTTGGGATGTCGTCGCATGGAAATGCTGGCAGAAGTGCAGCAAGAATTTTATTACGGCTTTGCAGCTTTTCTTCATATTTCGCCAAGTAAGCGTCTCTGCCAACCTTAAATCTGAGAGGTCCCTTGGTCAGCGTATTTTGCATGCTGGAGCGGGGGTCGTATGTCATAGTTCCAGATCCATCATACCTGCTCTGACTGTCCTTGTTGTTGAAGTTTTCCGTCGTAATCCATCGAAATTTGGATTTGAAAAAGAACAACAGTCGGAAGGCACGACCGCTATAGGCATCTTTATTGTCGTTGTAAAACGACGACTTGGACCACCATGCGTGTGTGTCTTTGCATACATCATCCCCGAAACTACAGTATGATGTGTCAGCATTTCCTTCTGTAATTTCCGCATAATCTCCTATCCACGCGGTCATGTCAGGTTTCAAGAAAATTCTTTGGTTAAATTTGTGGAAGCGCTCATACATTCGGAGGGTCCCCTGTTGAAAGTTTACCCGCTTGAATCGGTGCATGTTGCCATAAGCTTTGGCTTGTTCTTTCCAATCTGAAGGGCAGTGCGAGAAGAGCGGCGTAGGTGACGTGTGTTGCCGCCCATTTTCTCTAGACGCACTCTGCCCATCAAAGTGGTGGCCAAAGAGCTGTTGCTCTGTGGAGTCGCTGTACATGCGGCGCATGAGTATGCGATCGTTGTAAATGACGTGCGAAAACGACGCTTCTGGGAGCAATTTGTTGAGGACAAAGGGCTCGACAGTCAAGCCCGAAGACCAGGACATTGAGTTCAGAGCGCACGTATTTCCTGGCGACTGGGTACCTGTAGTTGAATAAAGCATTTTTGTTTGATCTTCCACTGTTTTCCAGTCGTCCATAATCTGCATAAACCGCATCGTTTCAACATTTTGTTCGTACATGTCGTTGGGGCCCCACCTGTTATTTTTGAATCTGTTTTTGTCAACGTTGGACATGGTCTGCCACATTCTGCCATTCACCTGGTTGTACGCATTTCTTTCAAGAGCTGCGTACCGGAGATTCACTGGAGAGCTACCTGTTGTATCCTGGCTAGTACCGAACAACTTGGACTGCATCTTGCGATCGAAATACGTCACACACCCCGAGTCAATGCGATGACATAGTTTATTGCCACGCTTTTTCGCCAGTTCGTCGGCAGCATCCTTCTGCACATACTGTAGACCAGCGTAGACGGGCTCGCCGTCGGCCTGGTCGATGACAGGCTCCCTTGAGAGTTCGGGGGGGGCGTGATCCTGCCGCTCGTAGCAGGTCTTCATGGAGGGCGCTTGCGAGTTTTGCCGAGCAAAGTTTTCAGTCCTGTACGGGTCGCGCGTAAAGTCGGTGTGGACGTTATAGTTGTTGACATCCAGGTCAGCAAGGCTGCACCTGCCTCCCTGCGGGACTCCTCCAGGCGGCGAGGGATTGGTGTTTCCAAATCTTTCCACGTCAGCAGGTGCAGTGGGCGAGCACATTTCTCGCGTGTTGCACGTGGAGGGAATTGCTGCATCGAAACAAAATTTAACAAATGGGCCACCGTCGCTTTGATACGTGTCGGCACTTTGCTTTTCGAGAGATGTTACGTCATTCATGTCGTAAATGCAGTCCTGTGGATTTTGGGTATCCACGTTTCGTTGGAAGGCAACTGCTGGTGGCAATGAGGCGTCTGGAATCGCAGTTTTCCCGACGTTGTCTTCCTCGAAATCGGCATCGAACAGCGCCAAATACTCTTGCATGTATATTTTGACCGCATCAACGTCAGTTTTCACCAATTCCGCCACGAACATGCTCACGTCAAAGTCGAGGATCTTGATGCCGTTTCCTGCAGAGTCCTGCACCACAGCGAGAGTGGGATTGTATAGTGGGTTGAATTGGTCGAGGGCTAGCATATTGGTCAGGAGACTTGAAAAGATATAATGCAAAAAGCCCATGCTCAGTGCATCGTCGGGGTTTCCAGAATCAAAGACGTCGAGAGTACTGCTCTGGAATTTTAAAAGAGAAGATAGGCCCTCGGTACTATCCAGTAACTTTGCGCTTTGAAATTGCGTGAGTGCTGTCAATTGCTGCACCAAGACAGACTGGCCCTTGTCTGCCCATAGCTCCGCGCTCGGGTAACCATTCACCGCATTTTTCGGCCCGAAAACTCGGACAAGCATCGATTCTATCTTGTACCTATTACGTTTCTTATTTTGCCCATCACCATCGGCATTGTAGCACGTGCGCATTTCTTGTAGCAAGGTGTCGTTGACAGAGTACTCACGCGCGCACCCTCCCACCATGCTGATTTGGATGCGCTCACGCGCATACGTAGAAAGTGTCGACGCGAGTACTCGCCTCGTATCGATGAACAAGCTCAACTCATTTGCGTTAATTCTCGACCAAAATTCCTGCAAAGACGTGCCCTCGGCAACAACAAGTTGAGTATTGGCATTCTGCACCGAGCTTGCGATCCCAATGCGCTCGTCAAACGCCTGCAAGGGTACAGGTAGATAGTTCTGCAAGTCTAGGTCGGTGATGCGACGGCCATCCTCGACTTCAAACACACATTTCGATATGCCCAACTTGAGCCACCAAAATATTGGCACCTCGTATGTGCCCCATTCTAGGAAAACATAGAGCCCTGGAACGTGATGCCTGTTGTACTTGGTTTGGGTTCTTTGGGCGTTTGCTGCGGCGAATGCGTGCACGTTTTCGCTGCACATGACCAATGCCGTCATGGCAACACGTTTGTCGTCGGCAGTTTTGAAAAAAGAGCTTCGAACCACACTGGAGTCCATGTTCAAATATCGATTCAACATGTTGACTCGCTTCTTTACAAAGGCCCTTCCCACGGGGTAGCGCAATTCTTCGCGTGTTGCGTCTACTTCTAGAGACATAAGGTTGCTGGTGAATATCTGTTGACACGCCATATTAGTATCGTACGTATTGGGATACTTCAATACATACATTATTGGAGCCACGGAAGCATCCAGGATGCAGCTGTTAAGATGCAAGGTGTCTTCGTATCCCATTGCACCACAATCCATCATGTCTTTACCCGTTGTACTCGTGAACTGCGTAGATATCGTTGTTGCAGATTGAGACTGTGGTGATGCTACAACTTGTTTTGCCTTTTTTCTCACAGCAACGTGCACGCCTCCAAACGTAAAAGATTCAGTTTGACAGACACCCAGTGCACCACACTGCTGGATTGCAATGTTCTGTGCAACAGACGCATCCTTCTGCTGCATCATGGCACTGTGCATGCCCATAAAGCGAAGCTTGTCTTTTGGAGCGTTCTTGTCGGCGCGCAGGTCGGGATCGGGCGGGAATAAAGTAGAAAACTGGCTGTGCAAGGGTGCGTTACGCATCCAGGAGTTGTAAGAAGACTCTTCCTCTTGCGCTACGGAGGCGGGTACGCGGGCGCGATGCTGCAACTTACACCAAGAGAGAGTTTGCGAATGCATGTACTCAGCATCGCATAGATGAGGCTGCAAGTCAAATAGACCTTCTTCCAACACGCTTGGGGTTTCGGGAAGAGCGCGTGTGTCGAGCATCATGTCAGAGTCGGCAGCATCACTATCCATGCCAGAAGCAAATCCTGGTCGTTCTCGTACCCATGTCCAGTTTATGGCATTTCTGGGACACACCCAATATTTTTTTTCATTTGCATCATTGTCCAGGAAAGAATCAGTGAAACAGCCCAGGTCTGCGGATTTTTCTTGCAGTAGTGCGTGCATGCGTTCGTACGTGATTCTATTTAGATGCGAACACATGCCGTGCTGTTCCATGATATCTCGCATTCTCCGCCACGGACTAGCCCCCGAAAACTGGTTTTGATCGGTTCGGTTGCAAGCCGCACATGTGACACCGACCTCGATATCCTGTTCAGGACTGCTCAGCACATTCTCGACATCAATGTCCATACTCTCGCAAATTCCTAGAGCATTGCAAATTTGTCCTTGACGTTGGTTGCAGTGTTCATTGTAGTTGCAACACACAACACGCTCAACACGCTCGCTGTTAGATGATGATGACTGTCTACAATTCTGCATAGTTTTGTTGATGCCATGTTCGGGGGCGTCTACCCCGTATTGACTAGAATGATAGCATTGCTTGCGCACAATATCAGAAACTGACACTTGATCTGCAGGGGGTCGTACATAAATGCTAAGATCCTCAAGTCCGACGTGTTGCATCAATTTTCGGGCAATATACTGGGTGCCGGTGTCGAAAAAAGTCTGATTAAATGCAAGTCCAAACGATCCACTGCTTTCGGCAGGGTTTTCCTGCAGAAACATTCTGTAAAGTGGCCACAGATGCCCGAGCGTCTCCCCCACCCCACCCAGCATCCCGATTTGCGGAGTTTCGGAGCAGGAGCAACTCGGACTGTTGGAGTCTTCACATGCCAGATCTTCCACTGTATCCGCAGCATCTGTTCCACTTGCAACAGAGCTTCTCAGAGATGAGGTGCACATGACTATAGTATTGGTGGGAACAAGTGGCATTCCGAACGAATGTTCGCGACACAGCCCCCCTGTCCCGAAGAATGCAGTTGTCATATTTTCGATTCGTAGATGGTCTGGTAATACTACCACCGTATCAACACACGAGGTCCCCGCGGTAGCACAGTCCTCATCGGGCGTTAGCAAGGCCATGTAGTTGCTGTACCCGGTCATCTCCTCGAGCGTTTCGTGTATGATTTCACCAAATGGAGCTTGCCAGTTCCGGGGCCAGTAAGGCATCGCCTCGTAACACTGAGAGCTGGCGCGGTTGTCTACTACTTGTCCTCCGTCTAACACACTGCGCCCGGCCCCGTTGGGAAACAAAAAATCATACCCTCTTTTTGTTCCCATCAAACCAGATTGTCGCACAAAGCTGGTGCTTGAGCTGCTTGACAAAGAGGCCCCACGCAGTTCATCGTTCTGCGCACTTGCAGTTTGTTTTTCTTCTGCAATGAGTGACGTGACAAAATTTCGACTCAGATCGGGCATATCAGCGACCCCTGTGTCACTGTTGTTGATGAGTGCCAACAAATGCATGGCATGAAACACGTGTGAATCCCACTTGTTACACTTGGCTGGGTCCAGTGGGAGAATACAACCAAAGTCTGCTAGTTTCAGCATGTAGACGGAATTGCTGTCCGAGGCTGTTGTGGTGTGCGCGTTTGCTCTACTTGTTGACCAGGCGTACGACAAGAAAGGGTCGAACAGATAGTGTTTGTTTTTGGCACTGTTACTAAAACTGCCGCTGTTGCTGATGCTTTGCTGATAATTGTTTATGCTGACCAGACACACAGTATACATGATTGTCGCCACACTGCTCAGTTCCGCATCTAGTATAAATGGACACAATGTCTTTTTCTCCGCAAACATGCTGTCCTCGACGGTTTTGGAATATTTGTACGAAAAAGCAGCTTGAGCATGGCATGTTTTTAATTTTTTCAGCTTCACTTCACACCGAGTCTTCCAAGTGCTGATGTATGCTGCAGAGTCGGCGTGTAGCATCGTGATGCTGTCATCGTTCAAGTTTGTGTCTTCTGGGACAAATTCTTTCAAAATATCACTCCACGCCACCTCCAATACATAACGCACACAGTTTAACACTGCTGGAGACTCTGCCAGAATTGACAAGACAGGGAACCCGAGCGCAGCAATTTTTCCTTCATCTTCTTCTTCTGTCTGGCACAGCGGGTTGCTTGCAGATGTAGGCCAATCCATCGTCTGCTCATTACCATCAGCAGACTTTGTGCGCTTGAATACAACCTGCACACCACAAAAACTTCATTCATCACGTGCAGTGTGTTTGTAAATGCCCAAGACAAACAAGGCCTGCAATCTGCAATGTAAACATAAAAACACCTCCTCCACCGCCAAGGATTCTTCACCATGAGGGTATAGCTACGAAAGGCGCTTCCCGTAACTTGGCATCTTTTTGAGTAAAAATCCTATACAATGTGGTGTACATGCATTCCAGGTGGTGAACTCAAATTATGCCCTGCCTTGCAGCTCCCTTTTGGAAAATCCGACGATCATCGTCGGATTTTTTTAGCCCTCACCCCGCTCCCGCACAACCCCTCCGCCCACAAGGTAGGAGTGTGTGTGCGGGGGGGGGGGGGGCGGGGGGGGGGGGGGGGGGGGTGATTGGCCGAGAAACGTCCCGTATGGTGGTACATCTCACAGCATTAAAAAGGGTGGGCAAAAACAAAATGGCCACATTGAAGA
>Ga0105055_10006715_pt1 | contig 15666 bp, 16 predicted proteins | sample BON03_FD_78090 | JGI IMG/M metagenome (GOLD analysis project Ga0105055, IMG submission 78090) | Freshwater microbial communities from Lake Bonney liftoff mats and glacier meltwater in Antarctica - BON-03 | ecosystem: Environmental > Aquatic > Freshwater > Ice > Glacier meltwater | place: Lake...
AAAAAAGACCTTGTATTCGAACTTAAGGGTAAATGACTGCTGCAAGTAATTCATATAGCTTGGTACTCCTGCCAAATTTAAACAAGCTGAAGGAGCTGATTATTTTTGATAAAGATAAATTTCAATGAAGTAACTGCAAAACGTTTTGCCAGCCATAAAGATAATGGTAGGAGCATGGCGATGAGCAGTGCAAAATACACTTGTCCATAAGCGGAGGCCCAGGCCGCATCCATCAGGATGAGGGAGATAACACCGGCTTTGACCGCTTTCCCGATATTTTTTCCAACCGGATCTTTGATAGCCACAAATAGAGGCTTAAATATCATCCATGCAAAAGGGATTAAGAACAGAGCTGCGTAGAGTAAATGCTGCTGCAGGGAAGAAGAATACAGTATGAATCCAATCACGATCAGATATAGTAAGGCAGCGGTATAAAGTTTATTCCTGTTTGACCCATGCACTTCTCCCTGACTGATCATTGTAATAGAGAAAATGTAAATCAGTGGTACTAAGCCCAAAAAATAATGGCTGTGAAGTGAAAGGGAGAGAATACTGATTCCCAGCAAGAGATTAAGTCCGCGGCAAAGACCCATATTCAATGGTCCAAGAAAAGGGTGGTGTTTCCCGAACTTATCATAAATCAAAGCAAAAACAAGAATGAGAAATGCAATCATCCCGGACCAGGCAGAGAATGCAAAGGCAGCTAAAAGACCCATTCCTAAGAGAATGATCCCGAGCACTGTTGCTTCCTCGATACTTACTGCCCCACTGGGTATGGCTCTTTCGGGTCTTTCAATCTTGTCAAGTTCTGCATCGAAAACATCATTGAATACAATCCCACCTCCATACAAACCGATTGTGGACAAGCAAAGCAGAAATACCGGCAAAAATTCCTGACCAACTCCGATAAAATAGCCCGAAATGGCTATTCCTGCCAGAACATCTGCAACTGAAGTTACGATATTGGCAGGTCTAATCATCCGCAGATAAACCAGGAGCTTTTTCAAGTTTAACTGATAATCATTGAAGATTTATCTGTTCTTGGCTGTTGTCCGCCACGCAAAACGGTATTCCCTTCAAACTTTTCAGACTGGTCAATAGATTGTGGACTTGTGAAGTCCTTCTCGTCAATCTGTCCGCTCTGTGCAAATGCTGTAATTGCATTCGAATAAGTGATCAGGCGAATATCCTCATCACTAATTCCGCGCAATTTCATCAGAGCCGCGGTCTTTGGAATCGCAAGAGGATCACTGATCCCCCAATCGGCTGCGGAGTTGATCATGATGCGCTCCGGACCATATTGCCTAGCAACTTCAACCATTCGTTCATTGCCCATTTTGGTAAATGGATAGATTGTAAACGCAGCCCAGAAGCCTCTGTCCAAGACTTCTTTAACCGTTTCTTCGTTATTATGATCTATGATAACCATAATGGGGTCAATACCATGCTCAATAGCAATATCCATGCTCCGCTGAGTTCCTCTCTTTTTATCACGGTGGGGAGTATGAACCTGAACCGGAAGTCCGGCCTCCTTTGCAAGTTCCAACTGAAGACGATAATATTTTTCTTCGGCAGCTGTCTGATCATCGAAACCAATCTCACCAATGCCAACAACCCCTTCTTTGTAGATAAATAATGGTAAAATCTCCATCACTTCTGCGGCCAGTTTTTCATTATTGGCTTCTCTTGAATTAAGTCCGATTGTACAATAATGCTTAATCCCAAACTGTGATGATCTGAACCTTTCCCAGCCTATGAGGCTGCTATAATAATCCCTGAAACTGTCAATTCCCGTTCGGGCTTGCCCAAGCCAAAATGCAGGCTCAATTAAAGCCACTACTCCGGCATCTGCCATTGCTTGATAATCATCCGTTGTACGCGAACTCATGTGAACATGAGGATCGAAGAATTTCATGCCCCTTATGATCTCAAGATCCATGGTTTCAGAAGGCCCCTGAGGTCTCTTGTCTTCAAATGAATGGCTACAACACATATTCTGTATATTAAATTATTTATTTCCTTCATCCACAGCCAAACTGGTCCAGTTTAGCTCATTATTTTTAATAGCATTCAAAAGCTCCGGATAGGTTTTCAGGAGCACTTTGGCAGATGAAGAACCCGACTGAATCAGGGTTAATGCAGCTGCCTGCATCTCCCTCAAACTCCCTTCAAAAAGAACTTTTTTAAGGTCATCGAGTAGACTTTCATCTAAAAATTTACTGGTAAACCTCCATAAAAATGGATTGATTTTTCGTTTAGCTGCCCACCTTTCATGTGCATAATCAGTGAGGGTAAGTGCAAGTTCGGCATTGGCTCTTTCATCAATGCCGGGAATCCGAATGATATCCTTATCTGTGAAAAAAGCCTTCAGAATCAATTGGTTCCAAGCTTTTTCATCAAGATATTTCTCCGGATAGGGATTATGGTACATAATCGCTTCAAGTACAAGTCCGATATTGCTGCGAATACCTTCTGCGCATCTCAACTTCCATAACTCAGGCCAAGCAAGTACAGGCAGGGACGAATAAAGAGCAACCAGCTCGGAAACCTCAGCTGCCAAAAAAAGATTTTCGATGGTTTTAATATACTTTTCCTGTCCGGCAGGATCAAGATACAATAATAAGCATAGACGACCAAGCCTGTCGATGGTCCAGTTTTCTAAGGTAAATCCGGGCTTTATATGATCAATTTTACTGATCAGATCTTTACTGATTAGGACAGTGGTTTTCCCGGTTTTTCTGGGCATTACCGCAAATGCGGTATTGATGACTGTGGTATCATGCGATGATAATTTTTCACTTAACCAAGTCCAGGCATCCTGACTAACATTTGAACGGGTTACCTCAGTAATGAGTGCCCTTAATCTTTCTGCATCATAATCGAACATGTCCAAAAAATTAATAGAATTTTGTTGATTCCCAGAGAATTAATTATCTCGAAAATTAATAAAAAATAGTAATAAACAGAAGAATCAAAGAGAATTAAATAGGCTTAAAGGTAACAATTTTAAAGCCCTGATGCAACGAAGTAATTTAGCGCCAATGTTGCAATAACAATTAATAAACCAAAGAATTCTCGTGTTTTTTCAATATAAGGCTTGGTGGCCTGCATGGTTTCAGTAATACTCGGCCTATTATATTTCACTAGCCAGTCTTTGACCCCATCTTTGCTGAAAAATAAAATAACAGCATATACTAAATAGAATGCTATCGAACCTATATAAATCATCGGATAATACATTCCAAAAACTGCCATGCCACAAAGGATTGAAGGAACCAAATAAATTGGAACCCATAGCCAGGCGTCAATATCATTCAAATTAAGCCAAGCAAAAACCAAGAAAGAAAGGCAGAAAACAGCATTCAAGATGATTAATAACATAGCAGTTCTTTAATTAATAATAATCTAAAGTAAACGATCAGGAAGATTTTTAATAATGAAATTTTCTGTAATTTAGAATAAATTATATTGAATCTGCCCAGACCCCCTTATAATCTGATTAAATTTTCCAATATGATAAATTTCTGATTCCTGATTCCTTGACGCCACAATAATTCTGGTCTTGCATTTAACCTGATTAAACAATTCCATCACTATTTTGGGGTCATTATTATCTCTTGAAAGATGTGAAAGCAATAGATGACTCATATGGGTTCCATTGCCCGAAAAAAGCTCAAGAGCCTGCTTATTTGAAAGGTGGCCATTCACTCCCCGGATACGGGCTTTTAAATGATAGGGATATCTTCCAGTTTCAAGTAAATCCTCATCATAATTAGCTTCCAGAAATGCAGCATCACATTCACCAAAATATCGGATCACATGCTCACAAGGAAAACCAATATCCGTGAATACTCCAACCGTAAAACCTTTACTCTTTATTGTAAAGCTATGTGGCTCGGAAGCATCATGAAATTTAGGGAATGGGGTAATGGCAAGATCCCCGATTTCAACTGTTTGATGAGCCCTGAAAGATCTGGTCAGTTCTGTATCCAGATTAAGGCCCGATTGGTTTAAGGTCGAATCAGTGATGTAAACAGGCAGCTTATATTTTTTTGCAATCACCGTGATTCCACGGATGTGATCTGCATGTTCATGTGAAACGAAAATCGCCCTAACTTTTTTCATTGTCAGTCCCAGCCGACCCATCCTTTTTTCAGTTTCAAGGCAGGAAATTCCTGCATCAACAAGCACTGCATCATACTCATTTTCAAGGTAATAGCAATTGCCATTACTGCCTGAATTTAAAGATGCAAAGCTTATTGCCATTTGTGTTTCTAAAAGATTTAGAAGATTTCTATGGCCATAAATTTACAGAAAAAGGATTAAAGACATCAGCTTATGTGATTATATTTGCGGTAGAAATAAATCGATCTGCATTTGAAAACTATGAATATAAAATCATTTTCTCCAAAAAACCTGCTTTTGTTTGCTGCCTTCCTTCTGATTAGCAATACTGCATTATCTCAGCAAAGGCGTGTGATAAATTATACCGAAATAAGTGCTCTGATTCATAGTAGCACCACATTGACCGGCAACCCAACATTTAATGGTTTCAGGACTCGTACCGGGATTACAAAACTCCTGAATCAGAATTTCGGACTTGGATTTGCATTGGGAACTGATAACTATCGAAAATCGGGTGGAGGAAATTACAACACATTGCCCATCACACTCAACGCCGCTTATTACATCGACCCTAAACTTAGCGGACTCAAATTAGATGTTTATGGCGGCTATGCAGTGAAGCTTTTCAATAATTTAAGCAAAGGTATGACTGCAGGAGCAGGGATTTCATATTCCCTACCCATAAATGCAGGACTAAATTTAGGCTTACAGACAGGCTATAACTATCAGAAGTTCGACTTACCTATGAATTTCCAGATTTCAGAAAATTTTGATGTGGGCAGCATCCGTCTGGGTATAGGAATAACATTTAAGTAATTCGGTCTTTTTAAATGTATGTCGAGAAAAGTTGTACTGCATAGGGCAATGAAATTTGGTGGCTATTTCGCCCAAGAGAATGACACGCTAAATTTTCTGTCGAATTTGAAATCTAGGAGAGGATTATGGGCATTCAGAATTTACGAAAAAGCTGATCCGATTAGCTCTGAGCAAATCTAATAACTATTAAATCTAGCTAATTTCTTATAAAATTTAGATATAACAGCAATTGAAAAAAGACCAACACACAATATAAATCAACAAAAAAAATGAATCAACAAATAGAACGATTAAGAAACAAAATAGAACCCTTAAGACAAGAAATTATTAATCATAAAGTTTATTCAATAATCAAAGACATTGACGACCTAAAGATTTTTATGCAATACCACGTTTATGCAGTTTGGGATTTTATGTCTTTGCTTAAAACTTTGCAAAACAACTTAACTTGCACAACAGTTCCCTGGTTTCCAAAAGGTTCGGCAGTTACTCGACACCTTATCAATGAAATTGTAGTTGGCGAAGAATCAGATATTGATTCAAACGGCCAAAGAAAGAGCCATTTTGAGTTATATATTGAAGCAATGAAACAATGTGGGGCAGAGACAAATCAAATTGAAATGTTCATTGAAGAATTGAAGCAAACCGGAAATTTTGAAAATGCTTTTAATATTTCGAAAGCACCAAAACAAGCTCAAGAATTTGTTGACTTTACCTTTAAAATTATATCCAGCAAAAAAGACTATTTACAATCAGCAATTTTCACTTTTGGTCGTGAGGACTTAATTCCAGGAATGTTCATTTCAATAATTAATGAAATTCACAAGAATTTCCCTAATGAAATTTCAATCTTTAAATATTACATTGAACGACATATTGAAGTTGATGGCGACCACCATAGTCATCTTGCATTGCAAATGACATCAAACCTTTGTGGTAATAATGAGCGATTTTGGACAGAAGCAGAGGAAGCTGTTATACAATCTTTAGAAAGTAGAATAGGATTATGGGATGGAGTATATAAACAACTGACAGAGAGAAAAACTATTGCTAATACCTACCCAAAAGTAACGGTTTAATGCTTCAGATGACAGTTTGTTTGTCAACAAACGGTACTGCTTCATATGATCATTTATGATTAAATCCTTTACAGTATCAAACTGATCAAAGCGAAGAATCAAACCTCCTATTCATGACATCATAATGGTAATTTCTTCAAGGCTGACAGGGTTCTGAACCCTGTCAGCCTTAACCCTGTCAGCCTTATTAAATTAAAATCATTAATTTGCAGTTTTACGGCTCCAATAAGAATCCAATATGTCAAAAAGTACCTATAAAATAGCTGTGCTTCAACTTAATCTCAATGATATAGCAGAAAACAATTTGAAAAAATGCCTGAGCTGGGTTCGCGAGGCTGTAAAACAGGGAGCCGAAGTAATCTCATTACCGGAACTTTACAGCAGTCATTATTTCTGCCAGTCTGAAGACACAGCCAATTTTGCGCTGGCAGAGCCACTCTATAGCACCTCGTTTGTCGCTTTCAGTGCTCTGGCAAAAGAGCTTGGGGTGGTGATCATCGTACCTTTCTTTGAAAAAAGAATGGCAGGCATTTATCATAACAGTGCCTATATCATTGACACAGATGGTTCGGAGGCCGGATTATACCGAAAGATGCATATTCCTGACGATCCTCATTTTTATGAGAAATTCTATTTTACTCCCGGAGATCTCGGTTTCAAATCATTTAAAACCCAAAAAGGAAATATAGGCACTCTGATTTGCTGGGATCAGTGGTATCCTGAAGCTGCAAGATTAACAGCTATGCAGGGTGCTGAAGTATTATTTTATCCAACAGCAATTGGTTGGCATCCGCTCGAAAAGGAACAATATGGCGAAAAACAACATGGAGCCTGGATGAATGTAATGAAGGGGCATGCTGTTGCAAACGGAGTATATGTTGCAGCTGCAAACCGGATTGGTTTGGAACAATATTTACCTGATACTGCAGGAATTCAATTCTGGGGCTCTTCATTCATTGCAGGACCACAGGGAGAGATTCTTGCCCAAGCTTCCCACGATCAAGAAGAGATTCTTATCGCCGAAATTGACCTCGAACTTCAGGAAAATGTACGCCAAAACTGGCCTTTCTTCAGAGACAGAAGAATTGATGCCTATGGTGATATCACAAAAAGAGCAATTGATTAATATGAGTTCAGTAAGAAGATTTCCTGCTGAATGGGAAAAACAGCAGGGTATAGTACTTTGCTTTCCGCACAACGGCAAAGACTGGCCTGGCAAATTTGCCGCAGTTCAATGGGATTTTGTTGAATTCATTAAAAAAATAGCCGAATTTGAAGAAGTCTTCCTTTTGGTCAGAGATGAAAAACAGAAGATTAAAATCTTGGAAATGCTTGAAAAAGCCCATGTAGATCTTGAAAAGCTTAGTTTCATTTTTCAAAAAACCAACAGGAGTTGGATGCGTGATTCGGGCCCAATTGTGGTAAAAAACGGGGATACAAGGGAAGCTTTAAATTTTCATTTTAATGGATGGGCAAAATACAAGAACTTCAAGCTCGACAGACTGGTTCCATCAGCTGTAGCAAATTTTCTTAATATACCTCTGACACCTGTTCTTCAAGGTAGTAAGCCGGTAATTCTTGAAGGAGGTGCAATAGATGTGAACGGGAAGGGCACCCTTCTTACTTCAGAAGAGTGTTTGATGCACCCGAATATTCAGGTTAGAAACCTCGGTTTTAGCCGGGAAGATTATGAAGCAGTATTTAAGGAATACCTTGGTGTAAACAATGTGATCTGGCTGGGCGATGGGATTACCGGGGATGATACTCATGGTCATATTGATGATTTATGCCGATTTGTGAATGAAGATACAATCATCACAGTAGTAGAATCAGATCCCAATGACAGCAATTATAATGCACTTCAAGATAACCTGAAACGACTTCAAAAGGCAAAATTAGAGAATGGCAAATCACCAAATGTTATCAGTTTGCCAATGCCTTCTCGACTTGATTTTGACGGACTTCGCTTACCGGCTAGCTATGCTAATTTCCTAATATTGAATAATTCAGTACTGGTTCCTGTTTTTAATGATTCAAAAGACATTGAGGCATTAAATATTATCTCCGGATGTTTCCCTGAGCGAAAGGTCATACCAATTAATGCTACAGACCTGATTTGGGGATTTGGAACTTTACACTGCTTGAGTCAGCAAATTCCGGAGTAAAACATTCACTGATATATGGGATAAATTCTCCTGAAATTGAAAGTATCTATATTAGGTATATCTTACATTCTGATTTTGAAGCTATTCATAACTTGCCCTCTCAACCGGAAACTGTAAAGTTTAACGTGAGTTTGATATAATTATAGTAAATGAAAGAGTTTATAATTCTTTTTTTTGTGTAGTTAAAGTTTCTATCGTTTGGAAAACTGCTACTGTGCCTTTTTTAATGGAATCCCGCTTTTCGCTCATACCGCACAGGCATTAAGCACAGGCCGGTATCCGCTTTAATCGGGTTTAAGAACGTCAGACAGTACTATTAATACCTAGTCTATCCAACAATAACATTATACTTAGGTAAGTTCAATACTGTCGGCATCCTTGAAAATATAGAATAGGCAGCTGCAATATTATCTACTGATTGGTAATAAACACCGTTGTATTTCCGAAAGCTCATTTACTAATTAGCTAATTCCCTAATTTGCTAATTATAGCAGTAAACTATCAATCCGATGAGCATGTACCAGATTTTCACAGGGAGACCAAGTAAATATAGTAAAATGCCCATCCTGGGAAGCAACCAGAGCGATTGAATGACGCTGATCATGAACAAATTGTGCTGCAGAAATATGCCTTGTTCCGCCACTGCTGGCGGGATTAACAATTTTCCCTTCCCCACCTACTACCGGCTCGGTTAAGAGAACCCGTTCCACTCTCAGACTGCCATCAATCCTTCCGATTTTAGCACCGAAGGCAAGCACCTCATATTTATCACTGATTACTGTTGCACCGTCTATAGCGGTAAGTCCGGCAATACTTTCTATCTCCCTGCTGAGTTCTCCAAGCCATACGTTGGAGGTCAATTTACTCTCATCATCATTCATTAGGTCGGTCAGTCCGGTAAATGCCGGAGAAACAGAATATTTAACAGGCTTTAATATAGATTCACGCCATGCATCAGAAGCTGAAGGAACAACCAGCAGGATTCCTCCATGTTTGTGTGCGCGCATAGAGGTAGCAAGCTGAATCAGAACATTGACTGAATTATCATCAGATGCTGATGAAAAACCTAGCAAAGAGGTCAATAATATCGGGCAATCCGGAAGATTTGCACTACTCTCATCCACCACCTTGATTTGGTCACCCCTGAGCACCATAATATTGGTAAATTTCCCGAAGCCATGCATTCTTCTATGCTTGATAACTAGCAAACCGGGTTCAGAAACATCCAGCACAAAACAACAATTAGGAATTTTATGGGTTGTTCCCCAAACATACAAGCCGTTTTCATCGTACCAAACTCCCAAATGAACTCCCGGTCGCTCAACCCCTGGACCTAGCTTGGTCAATACCTTACTACTAAATTCAAGTTTTTGCTCAAACTGAAGCGCAGATCCTGCCTGCTCCGGTGAAAGGAAAGCAATTGAAATTTTCGGAGAATTCCCCTCTTCTCTTCTTAAACTTGCCCAAAATGCTGTATCCAGCATGTTTTCAATCAGACTGGCAGATGGTGCTGCTGCTAGATCTGATTCGCCCCTGTGCACCGCTTCATGCAAATGATCTGCAAAATGCTTTTCCGCAATTAATGCAACAGCCGATGCTGCTTTATAAGTAGATAAAATAGTCATATTTAGAAATTCAACCAGCTTATAATCAGAGTGTCACATTAGAAAGGACCGATTATTCTATCAATACCAGCCGTCAGTGTTAGGCTTATTGGCCTCTTCGGGTTCGGCAGACATAACAACCTTATTTTTCAAAACCGGTAAAGAAGCCCTCTTATTGGCCTCGGATGGCCTGTCTGGCTGACTTACTGGTTTGATAACAGGTTCCATTTCGGTTTCAACAGGTTCATAAATCAGATAAGGCAAAGCACTAATCTCTTCCCGTTTAGGTGGGAGCCGGTTCGCAACCTTCTCAATCAGATCTTGTTCATCAATATTACCTTCGATCCGGATCATGCCATTAATGATACATCCCGGCTCTACTGTAATAGATTTCGCCCTGATATTCCCGCAAATTATCGCAGAACTTTTAATTCGTGCAGACTCGGTAGAAATAATGTTACCGATTACTTTTCCGTTAATATTACTTGCTCTGGAAGTGATATTGCCTGATATTTCAGCTGTTGTTGCTACAGTAACTTCTTTCAGAGAATATATGTTTCCAAATAGCCTTTCATCAAGCATCACTGAACTTGATGAAATAAAATTATCATCAACCCTGATTATCGTAGTATGAAAGTCTGCAACAATCTCTTTTTGGCGGTCTTTTTTATTAAGAAAATTCTTAATAAAATTTACAGCCCTGCCGATCATTCTGATAAAGTAGTTACAACAGTTGTAGCATTACTATTTTCAATTAAGCTGGAAAACGATTGAATTGCAAACATTCTGTTATTTAGATTAGAGTTTATATATACGTTAATTTCAATTTCACATTAATTTCCTATCAAGAGAAAAAAATCTTGATAGAATATATTTGTTTATATCGTGATAATACGAACTAAACATATGGTATCTAAATTAGGATAATTTTATTGATTTAGAATAAACATACAATTAAATTGATAAAAAGTTTTTAAAAAACAATAAAATACTGTATCATAGCTTTGAAAATAAATACAGGATAAAATCGCTTTTATCCATAAATAAGGAGATAAATGATATTTTCTAAATCAGATTTCAGTACAGTTTTGATCATTGGCTCTAACAAAGGCGAAACAAAATCTCTCCGTATCAAAACAAAACATATCAATCGCTTAAAACATTATGCCCTTACAATTGGGATAACAATCTTTATTCTAACGTGTACAATAATATTTCTTTCGCTTGAATTGAGCAAGATTGAAAAGGAAAGAATAGCATATAACAGACAAATAACGGATTTAAAGAAACAGATTCCGCCACCAACAGATAGCACCCAAGCCCGAAATTATATACAGAATATCGAAAACAAGCTAAAAAAAATCAATCAATACCTCATTAAAAGAGGAATAAAAGGATTTAAAGTTGATGAAATCGGTGGGAATAACGAAACCTCCACAGAACTCAGCTTTGAAGAAACCTATGCATTGTATGATGAACGCCTAGAAGATTTTCTCCTTGGTGTTGCCTTCACCCCTATGGGTTATCCTGCCAATTATACTATAAATTCAGTATTTGGTTATCGGAGCGATCCAATTAGGCGGGGAAGAGTTGAATTTCATCCCGGTATAGATTTTAAAGGCCGCAAGGGTGATGCCGTAAAAAGTACTGCCGACGGGAAAGTTGTCATTGCAGGCTGGTTTCAGGGTTATGGCCAATGCGTAAAGATCATACATAAAAATAATCTTGAAACACTTTACGGGCATTTATCAAAGGTTAATGTGAAAGTAGGGCAAACGGTTAATACCGGTCAGGTTGTAGGTCATGTTGGATCCACCGGACACTCCACCGGAAATCATCTTCATTACGAAGTGAGAAAAAATGGGAAACCTATCAATCCAAAAAACTTCTTGAGTGTAAATTAAGAAAATGGCTGGCTCTAAAAACGGACAAACTACCCCCGCTCCTACACTGATTAGTAAAGGATGCGTAGTCCATGGCAGAATAGAGTCTGACGTTTTTGTGAGAATTGATGGCCATATTAAAGGTGATCTGATTATTGGGGAGGGATTAATTATTGGGGAGAATGGAATAATCGAGGGGAATATTAAGGCCAGAGAAATTGTAGTTTACGGCACCGTGGACGGAAATGTATCAGCAGAATCCATTGACATAAAAAGTTCAGGAAATATCCTTGGCGAACTTCATACAAATTCATTACAGGTCGAAACAGGGGCAACCTATATAGGTAATGTCACGATGGATAAAGTGCAGGTTAAAAAAGAAAGTACTACTATCCTAAAATAAATTATTTGTTTTCGTATCTAATTTCCTTTACTGCAATAAACCCTATAATTTCCCTGATTATTTTGTATCGCCTATATTATATTTTTACAAATGGATTTATTTATAAAACCGATATTTGTAATACTTATGGTTACTATAAAAAAATAGCAACAGATTGACATAGATTAAACAAAAACCTAAATATCTAGGGCAAAAAACCAAATCAATTATTTATCCCAAATCCAATGAGAATAAAATTTCTGTTTTTTATTTTATTAGCTCTTGTCGCATTTACAACACGTGCACAGCAAGCCAAAGTACAAATACCAGCCAAAAATACCAATGTACCTCGCCCAAAATTAGTAGTAGGATTAATGGTAGATCAGATGCGATGGGATTATTTATACCGTTTCTATGAGCGTTATGGTAATGGAGGATTTAAGCGAATGCTGAATGAAGGATTTTCCTGTGAAAACGCCTATATTAATTATGTTCCAAGTGTTACCGGAATTGGACATGCCACTGTATATACCGGATCTGTTCCTGCAATACATGGTATCACAGGGAATGACTGGATCATACAGGCAACAGGAAAGGATATGTACTGTTCTGCCGACTCGACAGTTTCAACTGTAGGAAGTAATTCTGTATCAGCCGGACGAATGTCTCCAAAGAACTTATTGGTAACAACTATGACCGATGAACTTAGACTTGCAACCAATTTTAGGTCTAAAGTGATTGCTATTGCATCTAAAGACCGCGGTTCTATTCTGCCCGGCGGGCACAGCGCCAATGCTGCATATTGGTATGATGGCAGTTCGGGAAACTGGATAACAAGCACCTATTATATGAAGCAGCTTCCCGAATGGCTTACAAAATTCAATGAACAAAAATATCCTGAAAAATATTTGAAAAAAGATTGGAATACCCTGTACCCTATCGATACCTATATTCAAAGCACTAAGGACGATGTTCCATACGAAGGTAAATTCCCGGGAATGAATACATCCACACTTCCTGTCAGGACTTCAGAAATGCTGAGCCGCGGATTAGGTTTACTAACCAGTACCCCCTATGGTAGTTCACTAACCATGGATCTGGCAAAAGCTGCAGTTGAAAATGAAGCACTGGGTGCAGATGCAATCACCGATTTCCTTGCAATCAGCGTTTCATCTCCCGATTATATAGGACATCAGTTTGGGCCAAACTCTGTTGAGGTTGAAGATACCTACCTGCGACTTGACCGAGACTTCGCATCGTTTTTTAGCTATTTGGATACAAAGGTCGGGAAAGGTAATTATACCGTATTTTTAACAGCCGATCATGCAGTTCAACATAATGCAGGATTTTTAAATGACAATAAGATAAGTGCCGGAGTATTCCCCAGTTCTGCAGTTTTAAAAGAATTAAATAACAGGCTTGAAGCTGAGTTTAAGATCAAAAATATTGCGCTGAGCTTTAGTAATTATGCGGTTAGTTTCAATTATGCTACAATTGCGACAAATAAATTAAATGAGGAAGCAATTAAGAAAAGTACAATGGAATTCCTGAAAAAGCAGGATGGAGTCGCTTCCGTAGTTGATATTCCAAATGCTCAGAATGCTACAATTCCCGAATTCTTTAAAGAAAAAATAATAAACGGATATCATCCTGATCGCAGCGGAGTAATACAGATTGTACTTGAACCGGCATGGTATTCAGGCTCATCACCGAGATCAACCGGTGCAACACATGGCACAATGAATCCGGCCGACGTACATATTCCTATGGTTTTCATGGGTTGGGGCATCAAACAGGGAAAATCAAACAATTTATATAACATGACCGATATTGCTCCAACAATCAGCGGGATCCTGCACATTCAGGAACCTAACGGAAACATTGGCAAGGCAATAACTGAAGTAATAAAATAATTATTCATGTCCGGCAACTTGGTCGGCAAAATAGAACAATGAAGCAGGCTCCTTACACAGGGAGCCTGCTTTTTTTATTTTGGATAATGGGGGTTAAGAAAATCGGCTGAAATTAGCGAAACTCTATTCTTAAATTTCCATATTGTTAAATTAGCGCAGAATTACTATATTCGTATACAGGTAGCCTTAATATGAGTGTTTATATTGCCCTTATTGACAATCAATTACTCGATTATATCAAATCGGGTGATCAGTTAGCATTCGCTGAAATCTATGAGCGATACTGGGGGCTTATGTTCCATCATGTATTTAAAATGACAGGCAATAAAGATGAAACTAAAGATCTTGTTCAGGAGCTTTTTACAAACCTTTGGCTAAATATTGAACAAATCGAACCCGAAACCAACATTTCGGCATATCTATATGTTTCGGCAAGAAATAAAGTAATTAACCTGATCAGACATGATAAAGTTAAGAACAACTACTTGTCTTCTTTAAGCAATTTTGCCAACTATTATCAGAATTCAGTTCTGGAACAATTAAGTGCCAAAGATCTTTCAATTGCCATTGAAAGAGAAATCCAGAACCTTCCATGTAAAATGCGCGAAATTTTTGAGCTTAGCCGTAAAAAATACCGTACCCATAAAGAGATTGCAGAGGAACTGCAGATATCTGATAAAACAGTTAAAAAGCAGATTAACAATGCCATTAAAATCCTTCGTTTAAGGTTAAACATTTTCATACTAATTCTTACCATCTACCTCAGCCTCGCAGCAAATACCTTTAGCCTATAATCTTATTTAAGGTCCTAAAAATTTATTTTCGATTTTTCTACTACCAACTTCCCTTTAAATTGTCTTATCATAAATTAAGCATAGTTATGACCGGACCGGAAGCCAGACAGCTCCTAAGAAAATATAATCAAGGCAAATGCACACCTGAGGAAATTGCTCTGGTGGAGCGTTGGTATCTTTTAGAGTCATCAAAACAAAATATATCCGAAGATCAAGATGATTTTATCGCTGAAAAAAATCAAATGTGGTATGAAATAAGTGAAATGAGCGGTATTCAAACTAGAAATAAGACATCACGAATCATACTTTGGGGGACTTCAATAGCTGCTGCTGTAATTATTGCGATTAGCATAGGAAGTAACTTTTTTAAGGCAAGCCAACCTGAATTAGCTCAATCAGAAAGTATAAGCAAGGTTTACGATAAAAATCCTGGGGAAAATAAAGCTGTTTTAACACTCGCAGATGGAACCAAAATTGTTCTTGACGATATAGTCAAAGGGACTATTGCCAAACAAGGCGGAATAACTATAAGCAAAGCTGCAGACGGATCTATAATCTATGATATGCCAGCAGTGGCAGGTCTCAGCCATGAGACCGTTTTTTTTAACACTATAGAAACTCCAAAAGGAGGCAAGTATCAGATCACTTTACCTGATGGGTCTAAGGTATGGCTAAATTCAGTCTCTTCACTTCGTTTTCCGGCAATTTTTAATGGTGAGGAGCGAAATGTAGAACTTAAAGGAGAAGCATATTTTGAGGTAGCAAAAAATAAAGAAAAACCATTTGTCGTAAAAACCAATGATATGAACGTGATTGTTACCGGGACTGAGTTTAATGTAATGGCCTATTCAGATGAAAACTATAGCGCCACTACACTTGTGGAAGGTTCTGTTCGTGTAAGTAGC